>Ga0307517_10006858_pt1 | contig 16752 bp, 25 predicted proteins | sample 23_EM_MG_FD_194515 | JGI IMG/M metagenome (GOLD analysis project Ga0307517, IMG submission 194515) | Populus trichocarpa ectomycorrhiza microbial communities from riparian zone in the Pacific Northwest, United States - 23_EM | ecosystem: Host-associated > Plants > Roots > Unclassified | place... | reverse complement strand
CGCAAACTGCTGAAGGTCAACATGTGTGTGTTGACTCGATTCTGTTATTGACCTGAAGGTAATGAACACGTTAGAGGGCAATGCTTGTTGGGACATCATTTCGGTCAGACGAGAATGCATGCCTCCGCTTGCATGTTCACGGAGGACGAAACAGGGTATGATATGATCAACAAGATAAACTGCGGGTACTATAAATACTTTCTCGAAATTTCCGCACCACCCCTGCTCGAAACACTCAACGGAGGTTTTCTCTGTTGCCACCTGCGAAACAGGTCCAGGGTGGGAGTCTAATTTTCTGCTGCTCCACTTACCAGAGCTCTTTGCCGTTTGTGAATCACAATATTCTATCAAGGTCCCGCAGAATCTTGCCATTGTCTTCGGGATCAACACGGAAAAATTTTGATACTTGAAAGCAAAGAGATTTGCTCGTCCTGCGGTGCCAACAATCCTGATCTGAGTGTACTTATGTCCTATTTCAACATTCAGTAATCAATCCTGTTCGTACTGCTATTTACTAATTTGAGTTTATTAACTTTTTGAGTTTCGTGGTAATTCTGCCTTGGTGTTGGTGGATAGGTGAAGTTGTTGGGGAAAAAAGGGGACTCGTATATGCTACGCTTCGCGATGGCCCTCACTACTGGTCTCTTCAGTTCTCAATAAGACAAAGAGAGCCCGTCCACTTCAAGTTCATGCTGCTACTTTCCCAACAGATTGCAAAGCAAGCCGCTTGCGAGCCGATACTTAATTATAGTGCAAGCAGGACTCGGATTGGCTACCTTACGGTATACTCTGTATTTGCCGTCGGAGTCACTCAAAAATGTCTTGCTCAGTGGATGAGCAACAGCAATTGATCGATTCACACTTCATTCACAGTTCATTCACAGTTCACTCACGCGTCAAACGATTACAGCCCACGTGTGAGAGTTACCCATGGGTCACCCGTGATGATGTCACATCACATCACCCAGTCGGCATTTTCGCTCCAGATTTCGTCTTGATTTCGTCTGGCATTTGAACGGGGTTGAGGTCAGTCCACCACAGCTCGTCCTTACATCTTGATCAATTGCACATCGGCAAAAAAAACAGGAATTTTATTTTGCTTGTAGAGGATTGGCCAATGGAATCGCCTAGTACAATGACCCAGAGGCTTAGGACGAGAGACCGTGATGCAAGGTCTACAACGCACATACAATGCTTATTTGGATTGGGTTAAATTCATTATATGTATCCTTCGTAAGGTGCCATGCGACAAACGATGGGTGTCGAGGAACTTCCCTCACTATTCTCAATGCTACGTGTAGGAGGTACCCCTCTTTCATTTTCATTTAATGTGCTTAACCATTAACAGGCATCAATACACTCCAAAAGCCGCCCCTCTCTTCATCACGTTTGGACGATAAACGAGGCTGAGGTGGAAGTGGTACAGGCAAGGAAAAAGGCGCGGGCATGCAAGGTATGCTTACCGCCTTTCCTGTTTTTAGTTTATGTTTATTCCTCATAGGGTGCAGGGCACGACAATCCAGAAAAGCTCGTGCCCACGACACGACGAGGGAGTGGGACAACCTTCCACCCTGAGGACCTGGTAGATTTCCATACGGTGAGAGTCATCTCTCGTGTTATGCCATTTCCGTGCAATTCGGCGAGTTTTGGCGTCGGTGCGAGTAGTTTTTCGAGATGCTGACCGCGATGGCCGTACATGCAGGCCTACCCTTCCAATGACAGCAATGGAACCGCGACAGCTGCAATCGTTGCCGACAGTGACAGCAACCGCGAGCCAAGAACTTGGAAACCAAATGCGGTGAGTTCACGCCTTTTTGTCTCTCAATTCCTTTTAAATTTTCTTCACAGGGCGCTGGTGAGTGTCAAGGCAAGTGCCCCGTTGTGTCTTCAAGCTTCAAGGGCGAGTCGTTTCGATACATGGTCCCATAATTGTACTGTAAGAAACGCTGTAGCATTCCTGACAGCCATTCATACATGGGCGCTCAAAATATATCTATTCAACTGCAATAATTGAGTCACCGTCCTTATGCTCATTGTCTGCTCACGCAAACATTCTTTCATAAGTGAATTCAGCTTCAGACCAAATCCCTTTGTTTGGACACACAAATATTATGAGTCCCAGTAGTTTCAAGTCTACCAGCAATCCTCCTGTCCATTTTAGTTTCCAAACTTTAGCGTTCAATTCCTGAAAAGCACTGGTTCGGATCCAGGAGGGGAAGTGTTACGGAGGCCCTGCGTGAAGAGTCTAAGATGTGACAATTTAGTAAGTACAAAACCAGTCGTAGTATTGAACACTAAACACGAAACTAGCCTCTTTCATTTAACATGCTTTATCCACCCACCCTGCTAATGCCTCAGCCTGAGCATCCAGCTGCCTTCCCTGTACGCTAGCCCACTCCCAACTTCGAATTCGAAGTACCGTATCAGGTCTGGTCCAAGATGCCTTCCCACTGGGGTTCCCCGAAAAATCGCGTTTTATCCATCCTTTTCAAGACGTTGTGCATCGCTTGCTTTGGGAGATCAACTCCCCAACATATCTGGAATGTAACTGAAGTCACTGTTGATTCATATTTCACTGCCGCACGCTCAATTGCTGTCTGATGGCCGGGTTGCTTCTCACTTCCATGCCGGTAATGTTGAGTACGCAACCGCCCAATCCGACGATTACCAACTGGAATCTAATTTTACCCTACGTTTGGGGTCTTTGGGCTTGCGGTCTCACACTGGGAGCAATTATTGCTGGTGCCGCAATAAGTCTCGCTCTTTCTGCATCACAACCAAGTTACATCCAAATCCTATATTGTTAATGTTGTCAAGTAACAATTTCACTCGGCGGCTACTACATGATTACTGCAAGGTGCACCCAGTCAAAGTGAAAGTGGAGGACGCATTTACGAGGAGTACTTGAGACGATTGTCGAAATGGATCGTTGACTGCAGTGGCGGTATGCATTGGCCAGTGAAGGGGTTGGTGATCGACTCCATGATCGTATCGACAGCGGCGTCAGCGAACTGGGCGTAAACTTGGTGATCTCCTTCTACCGCTAGATTCTGTACACCGCCTGATTTATTGCGCGGCCCTTTCTTGGGGTCGTTGCACCATGGGTCAGAGTTTCCGCAGACTGCAACTACGCGAGACGCTTCGCAGATGGGGTAGTATGAACTCTCGGGATCGGGATCGCCGAACACGGTGACCGCCGTAATCCGTTTAATAATATCCTGCGTTAAGGAAGCGCGGTGAAGCACGATAACGCCCTGGGAGTAGCCTCCGAGGATGAATGCCTGATCGGGGCATTGATCCACGTACTTGGTCATGTCGATTTTGAGCTGATCTGCGCCTTGCTGGGTAGAAATATCGCGAGGCGTGGACGCGGGGTACTGCACAAAGCTCCCATCGACGTTAAAACCCCGGCCCTTTAGCGAAGAGAGAACTGCATTGCCGACAAAGTCGATTGTATTACCGGAGCCTGTGCAGCTGATCCAAACGAGGCGATATGGAGAACATGTCGATTGAGCGCTGACCGCTGCAAAACCGGCTAGAAGAAGAGGTACGAAATTCAGGAAATGAAGGTGACGCCAGGACCTATAGAAAAGAAGGTAAGTAAGCAATGAGAGCCAAATTTGCATGACTCAACTGTTTAGTGTGTAACCTCATAATTCTGGTCATCTAACTACTTTCCAGGCGACTTATATACCGTAGCGGTCATATGTCCAATCATAAAGAATAACAACGAGTAAATAAATCATCGCAGATGCAACGACGATGAAACAGATACTGTAACTATAAATAAATAAAAAAGTCAAACCAGATGTAAGGATGGTCCTTACCAACCGTCCCTATATAGCCCTGGGTAGCAGAAGAGGTATCTCTTCTGTTATCGGACCTTTTGGTGGATTGGTTCAGCATGGGGCCTTTGGACTTCCTTGCACCAGACTCGGAATCTAAGAGATTGAATCGTGGTTGAAGTTCGCTCATTCTGATCTTTCATTATCCGAGTCAATATTCGGTCGTCTCGACAACGCAATCGCAACGAAACAAAGCAAGAGATGGACACACGAAAACAAAAAACGGACAATTTGTTCTTTGACAATTTGTTGTTTCGCAGGGTAGAGATAGAAAGAGCTGAGGAGGATGAGAACAAGGGCAGAGGAGAGGCAGGCACGAGGCGGGGAAGGATAAAATGGCCGGACAGACAACAGAGGACATTATCATTTCGCACATACATACTGAGAAAAGGAAACGACTAGATGAGTTTCATCTCGCCGCATCGAATGATAAATGGCGGATCGAGGGCCCTCTTCGCCATCTCCTTTTCGATGGTCGTGAGGTCGTGGTTGGAAGCTGATGTAGAGGGATATATCCCCATCGCTACATTGAAAAGCGAGATCACAACGAGGAGAGAGATCTCCTTGGGAAGGGAAACCTGTTGGGTCCTGAAAACTGGTTCTAAATGGAAAAAAAAAGAAACAGAAATAGAAATAGTCAAAATAAAAATAGCGGATGCACCCTCCCTCTGGCGCCCCGTGTTGCTGGCTGGCGATAACGTCGTCGTGTGGTGCGGTGATGGGCGAATGGTGGAGACGTGGACTCAACGAACCTCAGGCTCAAGACACAAGCGGGGAGATAACCTGAGGTCGGTTCGTCGTAAGAATCGCAGGGAGACCAGAGAGTGCGTGCACCGATAAGTAAATTTTGTTGAGGACTTTGACTTTACAAGATTGAATACTTGATCATCAGCTTCGGATACATGATAGGTAGTAGTAAGATTTAATTCGGTCCGCTTTCCCGGCCCCACTCGTCTTCTGCGATATCCATGTCAGACTCAGAGGCCTCTTCAACTTCATTCGCAAGAAAAAAGGATACCAAGACTCAAAACCACAATAAAACAAACAAAGGCCCAGTCGACATTGGTAGGCTCTCCGCTCTGAATCCCTGCGTCCATATCCAGTTAACACAATATGCAGCAAACACGCGTCGAAAGGGAAAGAGGAAGCAGATTGACGAAGAAGAAGACTCAAATGACAGCGATGATCTAGACAACGAGTCAGTTGAGGTTCTGAAGGCGCGTCATACAAGGACTCGTCAATCTAAAAAGAGGAGGGTGAACAACAAAATAAACCAAATCGAGTTGGCAGAAGGTCAAGAACTCGTCGGTGTTGTCGTTGAGGCCCCAAAAACGGGTCTTGTTCCGCCTGGACAAATATCTAAGAATACCCTCAATTTTCTGGGCAAGTTGAACAAGCTGGAGTACAACAACCGAGCATGGTGAGTCTTGTTCTTACCCAATATTCCTTGACAATGACTGTCGTAGGTTCAAACTAAACGGTAGTGCACCACCCCGTCTTCTCCATTGGTTCTAATTCCTCGCTGTTCAGAACCTGTGTATCGTGCTGCAGAAAAGGAATGGCAATTGTTTGTTGGGGCATTCACGGATCTGTTAACAGAAGTTGACCCTCAAATCCCTCATTTACCTCCTAAGGATGTCATTCATCGCATCTATCGCGATGTATGTCTTCCAACTTCTCCAGCGGCTTTTCATTCTTCAACATTTCTTAGATGCGGTTCAGCAATGACAAGACTCCCTACAAACGTAACTTATCAGCGAGCTTTTCGCGAAGTGGTCGGAAGGGAATTTTTGCGGGTTGTACGTTTGGTTCTTCTCAACTTGCTTCTGATTGACTTGGGGTTTGACTGTTACTACAGATCATATGTGGGTGTCGTCTCTATGTATGCAAAAATTAAGCTAAATCTCTATTTCCCTCAAGTTCCAGTGCGAATTTTGAAGATTTTGTTGACCCCAGGTTACTAAAATGCAATCCTTGTAGTTAAGCCTGGAAACGGCAGCCTTATAGCCGCCGGAAGTTGGTGCCCGCAGCGCAACGAACTTGCAACAATTAGGTCCAATATTCAACGAGACTCTCAACGTCTCCGAGATGTTATCTCTTCACCTGACTTTGTCAAAATTTTCGGGAAAGCTGAGCCCCATCCAAACGGAGAAAAATGTAATATCTTTGGTAGTGAAGACGAATTGAAGACGGCTCCAAAGGGCATCCCTAAAGACCATATGTTTGCCTCCCTCATAGTAGATGTTCAGGATTTGGGACTGACGGTTCTAATAGTGAAATTGATTTGTTAAAATGTCGTTCATTCGCCGTGATGCATCAGTAAGCAGTATTGATCCCTCTTGGTTGCCCTGAATGCTCAGTAACTCTACAGTTTTCCTGATAGCGAGGTATTGTCGTCAGACTTCAACACGAAACTTGCAAATGTTGCGCAGATACTACGACCATTTGTTCATTGGTACGTGATTCCCCTTGATTGCTTCTTTCCCGCTCACTCTTGTTGTAGTTTGAATGATATGATGACAATCCAGGAGAGGGACGATGAAGAGAGCGAGGACCAGACGGGAGAGGAGTAAAGTGATCGCCGATATATCAATTTTGCGACTTAGGACTCATTTTTAACTGTGATCTTCAGGCCTTGTGGCCCTCAGGCGAATTGAATCGATTTGGTGTCTGTCCGCATACTACATTCAAGCCTTGCATAAACAGGAGACCATCACCTTCTATTCCGACTGGATCCTGCAGCCCCCCCGAAGCCAGCCTCCGCAGCACCCCTCCTCATTTCATCCTCATCTAATCCGGCTTCCGCAAGGATTTTTTCAACTTCTTCAAGAATAGGCTTGTAAGACACTGTCCCAAAAGTCAATTAACAGACGAGTAAGGATTCTGGACATAATGTACCATATCTCTCCTCGGCCAGAGTAAATCCCTCTCTTCGAAGCTCCTTTCCTTTATGACCGCTACTAGCGATTGCCTTCTGAGCCCAATATTCTCCTACAAACGGAGGGCATGTAACCGATATAAGTCTCATTTGAGGAAAGCAGTCCCTTACGTGTTCGAGCATAAAAGATTGCAAGTGTTTCTCCAGGCAATGGGGTACCCTGAACATCTTCCACAGGCTGGGGATTTATGTTATCTTTGAAAGCCGTAGTCTGATTGCAGAAAAAACATCAATAGATCCATCAAAAAGAATCCTTGACTTACTTCACTAATTGCTGCCTTCATCAGTGATAGTTCGTCAGGCGTCCCCACACCTTGTTCATTCCCATTTTGCTCTTCGCTTTCATTCAAGGGGCTGGCCAACACGATGTGACTGACTTCTCCAACCGTGTCTTCATCGATTTCACTCTCGTCGTTATCACTGTCTTCCTCGGTGCCGTCATCACTATCTTCGTCATCACCGTCATCACTACTGCTTTCTTCATCTTCTGGAATAACGATATCGCTTTTCTTCAAGCAGACGAAGCGGTCAATCTTGTCGAGTTGTATTGAATGGAAATCATCTAAAGTGTATTCATGCGATCCGCGTTCAAATATTCCTCCGTATCTGCCAAAGCCATCAGTACAATTTGACTGGGAAATGATGTTGAGCTAACATATATAGAGTATTGCGTAGGGTAGCAAGCATCGCATTGTAGCGAGGCATTGGGGTCGTTAACAGTGGATCGTCAGAATCGGCAAGGTTAATTGCCATTTTCTCTGTCGTTGGAGGATCCTATGCATGTGGCATGAATATTATTGTGAATGCTATTATTAGGCAGAACCCACCCGGTCCATCTTGTCACCATCGCCAGTCGATTCGGAGAGACCAGACTGACTGGTGATATGATACCCCTCGTCACTATCCCCAGTTCCCGCTTTCTGTATGTGCTTCATTTTGGAATCCCTTCTCCCGGCTCCTTTCGGTTTGGGCTTCTTCAACGTCAAACTGTTCCATCTTCCCTTTCCGACGAGCTGATAAGTGTACCTGCTCTCACATTGGCGAAGCCAAGATTCCTTGATGAGAAAACGACTCACATATCGTTCCAGAAGAGACTTTCCAACCCTTCCTCGCTTGTGTCTTCATCCGTTACTCCTCCAAACAACACACCCATGCTTTTTGCAGTCCAGAGAGTCATCGTACACCCGCTGCGTAAAGAAGGTGCGTATGCATCTGATGGCCTTTTGCGTTTCTCCCACAAGAAGGTGGGACTAGATTGTGGTGGTTTCGTGGATAATTTGGTGCTTGACTTCGGGTTAGATGTAGGAGTTGGCGGAGGTGCATCTGATGGAAGTGTTATTCTTAAAAAGGGTGTGAATTGGCGGAAGGATGTGGAAAGGTTAGACAAACTTAAGTATCCATGTATCTTCGAGCATCACTCCTATCGGGCGCTTCCCTTTCACATATTCTTTGCAGTATCCTCCTGGGTGGCACGGCTGAACGTTAGACAACCAACAGGGTTGACAAATTAATGGACGTACCATGTAAAACTACGCCGTCTGCACATGGGAGGAATGAAAAGCCGCTTCGTGGTCTGTCCGTATCATGTAAATTTCGACCGAAGGAATGACTGATAACATACGAAGGCCTTGAATTCGTCTCCTTCGGCTCCACCTGGGTCCATTTGTATTCCTGTGTATCAAATACCCAAAGATCGTTCAGATAACGGGCTGTCGCCGTGAAAAGAGGATTGTCAGAAGCCGAGTTGCAACCGCAAAATAAACTCATTTACTTGTGATGCCAGGATCGTAGAATCCGCCAAACAGGACAATGAGATGCTTCCACACGGCCATGCTGTAATAGGTCCCATTGTTCTATGTTATCGGTCCTCACAGATACAAGACACCCGAGTTAGAGAAAAAGCTTACCGATGTCCCGACCTCGCACTTGGTCGTACTTTTGTCTCGATACGGTCCCAGACATGGGTCCCTATGTCAAAACACCAAAAATCTCGGTAGTGATGGAAACTGTTTTGATGTAATGAAGAAAATTCGCCACCAAACAGGAAAAGTTTGCCACCCCCGGTAGGAGAAGCCACCACAGAGTGTGCTGATCGAGGTCCAGGGGAAGTAGGAGAAACAAACTTTCGCCATTCCTGTTTGTCAGGAGTGTAACGAAAAACGTCGTTGTAGAAGTACTTTTCAAGGAGTTGATTTCAGTTGTAAACAAGTAGAAATGGACGTACGGCCTTTCCATCTTCGCTGAACAACTCTCCCCCAATACACCACAGATGGTTGCCATTGGGGCATGCAGTCAGTGTGGCATTCGCTCGTCTGCTAGGTGGCCCCTCGACTAATTCTTCGGTGACTGTATGTGCTTCTTCCCATTCTCTCCGCATCTACAATCTAGCATTTACACAACAAAACGACAAGCAAAATGTCACTCACATTCTCCAGAATACCCTCCAGATCCTCTCCATCCGTATCACTATCACCAACTTTCTTCTTCTTTGGTTTGGGTGACTTCGTATTCGCAGAGACTTTTGTCTTCAACACCTTCTTGGTTTCTCTTTTTTCGATCTTCTGAGAAGCTTTAGCTTTCTTAGCGGCCTTCGCTGTGGCTTGGGAGGTTGTCGGTTGCTTCTTTCCCATAGTGGAGTTAGGGTATTTGGCATTTAAGGAGTTTTGATTATTGGTTTAAGATCAAGATTATGGTTGTCGTTGCAGTTGCCTAATAAGGCAGATCAACAAAAATAGCTTTGCAAATAGATATTGCTTCAAGGTAATTACAGTAAAGTACATGAATTTGTATACATGCTATCGTCCTTGGTGGCTGAAGTGGAACTGGAAAGGTCCCCCTTGTCCACCAGGGAATCCCTGACCACCTCCAGTTTGTTGGAAGAACGACGCAAACGGATGCCCACCGAACCCACTCGCGAATGGGTGTCCACCCTGCTGGGACATTGGGTCGTTCGGGTCATCGCCTGCATCAAACCGTGCACGGAGCTCGGGGGAGGAGAGAACTTCATATGCCTCGTTAAGAGTGGCCATCTTGGCTTCAGATCCCCCTTTGTCGGGGTGAGCCTGCTTGGCAGCTTTGCGACTGTTGAGGGGAAAATATTAAGTAAAACAAAACTGGTGAGAATGAGATGGGAACGTACTAGGCTTTCTTGATCGCGATCCCGTCCGCATCTCGAGAAACCCCGATGACTTTGTAATAGTCTTTGCTTTTGCTCTGCTTTAATAGCTTTTGAGCCCTAACCAAGCGTTGCTGAATCTAAAAGGAAGAGTTGGGATCCACATGCAGAAAGTAGAAAGATAGATATGCGTACATCCCGATCTCCCCTTCCGCTTATCTCAAATGCCTTCTCCAATGCCCTCACAGCCTCGCCAAATTCCTGCTTTGCGATCAACGCTTCTGCTCTACCCGCAAGCCCATCTACATCTTCTTTCCGTCCGTCAAGCGTAAGGAGTTCCTCACACCACTTCTCCATTTGTTTCTTATACTCGGCCGACGACTTGACAGCATCGGCCAAACGAGTGTAGGATCTACAAAGAGCCTTCACGAGGACTTGTCGCTGGGGAGATACCTTCGTCGCCAGAGGGAGGTGAAATGTAGTCTGTTTCGACTTAGAAGAGGGAGAGGGAAGGGGGGTGACTTGTTCCAGGAGGCTAGAGGGTACGAGGGGGAGAATGTCACGTTCCTGACCCACATTGTTGAGCAAGGCTTCTTCGTATCTTTTCCATAGATCATCCGACTTTCCTGCACCAGTGCCAACGAGAAGTTTAATAATGCCCCTCCAGTCTTCCTTGTTCAGAAGCTCATCCAGTTGTGCAAAGGATTTATCAAAGGACTTTGCCATCCTACGAAGGGAGAGACATGCCTTCGAATCGGGGTCATAATGGAGACATTGCTTGAGGAGATGGGATAATGATGATGACGAGGGAAGGAGGAAATAAGACAGTTTGAAAATTCGCGTAAGCAATTGCGTTGAGGGTGGTAATAGGTGCGACAGCCGCCTTGAGAGGAGCGGTAAGGACAACCCTTACAGGTCTGAAAGAAGTTAGGCTTACGTTAAATCGCCTACACTGCTCTCTACATCTCCGGCAGCAAAGGAACACTCCGCTCGCCACGTTCTAATTTGAACACTGTGACTGGCAATTCTAAGCGCTTGACTGGCACTATCCATGCAAGCATTCCAGAGCTCGGCATTCCGTTCCTTCATGGCCTTACTCCACAGTCTCTCCCCTTCTTTTATCTCTCTCTCCATTTCGTCTGCGTCTTTATCCTTTCCCTTCGAAGTAGTATACAGACTCAAGGATGTTTTGGCCAGAGCAAAGTGGCCATCCCGAATATGGATGCGAGCTTTCATCAGATGGGCATTATCAAACGTGTTTGAGGTCAGTGAGAGAACTTTCTCAAAGTCTTCAAGAGCATATTGATGTCGTTGCATAGAGAAGTACGCCGTGGCACGTTTGTAATAGAGGAGATAGTCGGACGGGGATTGATCTATTTTTTTCACATTTTGAATCCAGTTATTACCAACAAGCAAGAAAGCCCACCTATTGCTTCAGAGTACACCTTTGCAGCCTCATTGAATTGTCCCGACGACAACAGCACATTGGCCTTGTTGATGAGGGGAAGGAGACCAGGTGGATACAGTCCGCCATCGGCTGCGGCGATGAAGCAAAACTTCCTATAGGACAGCAGTAGTAGCAGCAGCGAGGGTAATGAGAGAATGCGCATTCTTGAAAGGTATTAGGGGTGGTATTTAGTCTAGACAAAGAACGAGAGTAGTGCGGAGGATTGTTCAACATAGCCAACGAAGATATATTTGGACACGTTGCTTTCCCACGGACCCATGGTCATGATTCTTCCCAGCGTAGTTCCCTACCCGCACACAGATGTTTTCTCCGTAACGTCGTACTTATAGGGGCGTTATCATGGTCGAGGCAAACGGCATGCGTGATTGCGGCATGGTGGCATTCAGATGGCAGTAGGTTGTGACTTGGGATATGGTGAGAGCGGGCTCCGAGTCGATAGGCCCGATAATAATCTGCGATCCCTTTCTTGCGGAGGGCGTTCACCGTGGGGACTGAATTCTGGAATGAGCAGTATAATGAACAGAAAGTGGCCAAGTCCCAGGATGGCACGATCGTCAATGGATCACAGTGATGGCGAGGCAACGTTCAATTATATATATACAAATGATTCAAACAGTTTTAGTAGCACCAGCTGCAGGCGATTTGGTAAAGCAAGAGATAAGAGAATGCTGTGACGTTCTGGAATCTGGATAAAAGGTAGAATGTCAAGGGAATATAAACAAAGTGGTAGCAAAAAGAAACGATCTTTAAAACTGTCACGAAGGCCATGTGCGTTGAAGAACGAACTCGCTTGTTGGCAATGAATTCGTATAGCGAGTCGACGACGAAGTATGTAACAAGTTGAATAATATTTCAATTCGACCATTCGACTAAGGTATGTAACATCCTGTCACTCTTTTTTACAAAAATATTCGGGTAGAATAAAAGCCAACTTCTCTACATCCTCTTCTTTCCCCCTGGATGACCTTGGCATGATGCTGAATTTCATCGTTCCAACTTCCTCCAGAAGCGTGGTTGAGGCATCCCCTAAAATGATAGTATTGAGGTCCTCAAGAATGGTTTCTACGACAAGGCGGGCAGTGTCCGCATTTGTTCGAAGGGTTTGGAAGATCTCTGCGGCGGTGACTGCCTCAGAATGCGGTCGCCAAGAATCATAGTCCGTCGCGGTTGCGATGAGAGCGTAACTGCACGGAAGATCTAGTCAGTGTGTATCCGAACTGAGAGAGGGAATAACTAACCTCATCTCAGCTTCTCTTGCGAGCTTTGCCTCTGGCAAAACACTCATGTTGATTAAATCGCCGCCCCACTGTCGGTACATGATGCTTTCGGCTCTGGTTGAGAACTGCGGACCTTCCATGCAAACAATGGTCTTGTCCGTAAAAAGCTGCACCCCAGGGCCATTTTTTTCGAGCGCCTTCCTCACTTCTTTTTCCAGCCACGCTACCAGTTTCCGGCTGAAAGGATCCCCAAACATCGCATGAGCCACAATCGTACCGTCAAAGAAAGATGCGGGGCGAATACCCTTTGTGCGATCTATGATCTGCGAGGGAAGGATAAATGATCCAGGGACCATTTCCTCTCTCAAAGATCCAACAGCCGAGAAGGAGATGATAGCACGGACTCCCAAGTATTTGAGCGCGGCAATATTAGCTCTCGAAGGAACGTTTGAAGGTGAGATGGAGTGGTCGTAGCCGTGGCGTGCGAGGAATGCAACGCGAGTACCAGAAGGAAGGGCGGCGATAGTTATCGGGCTCGACGGATGTCCCCATGGCTGAGGTGTATTGTCTATTCATATCTCTACACGAATGAATGAATACGCACAGTCTCTGGATTGACATGTTTTCTGAATCGAATTCTCTTGTCAGTTCTTCGCCGACATCGAAAGAATACAACGAACATGAAAATGAGGTTGTCAATATTGTACAAACCACTTCCGCCGATGATCCCAATGAGAACTGGATAGAGACCGTCAGCCAAACAAGTTTGTCTAGTGTCAGTTTATGCATACCTTTGTCTTCAGTCATTTCAGATGGGAGATTCGAAGAAGCACAAAAATATTGCTAAGTATTCCGATCATTCCGATCATGATATCGGCGATAAGATCAAGATACAAATTTCCTTGGTACTACAAGGGTGAATATGTTTAGTTCAATTTGGTTGTTCGACACAGTCAGCATTTGTCCTGCTTAATTCGATTGATCTGGATTGGGTACTGACAAAGAGCATGGCGATGTCTACGGCATCCGGGACCAGCCAGGTCGGATCGCGATCAACCGACAACTCTCTCACATTAAAATCTTTGTTATGACCCTCACTGGAAGACCTCGGGGTTGAGTCTTCCAACAACGTGTTTCCGTGGACGGTGCCGGTATGGAGATTTTCATCAAGTCGTTGACAGGACCAGTCCTCGAATATCATCGACGACGTCAAGGCCCAAATCCAAGACAAGGGAAGGTGAGTGGTTTGGCTTGCCAGTGAGGGTCATGAATGTGAAAGCGACTGCTGTCGATTCCAACAAGTGGACCGGTCGCCGGTCGGGCACATCACCGATCCGGGGCACGATGCCTAAAATATCACTGTTTGACACCAACGTGCTACTCATGACGACCACATAAAACGGTTGATTACAATTTGGTACATAAGTCCTAAGCCCTAAGCGCTAAGCCCTCGCAGACCTCACCGACATCTGAACCCTACAACCAATTCTCTCATCCAATGCCAAACATAAAACTCATCCTATCTGTTATTCTGTGGTTGACCTTTTTTGGTGCCAACCACCAAGTCCATGCAGAAATCGAATGGGGTTTATTCGTAACTGCTCCCGACGACGGCCTACTCCATATAACAATTTCTGGATTTGCGGATAAATGCAAAGGTCATGACGCGAATAAAGGGGTGGTTAGCAGTTTTGAGCTTTCCTGTGGCAGCGTAGGCGCTCTGCTTAACTCCTCGAATGAACTCCTTAAACCCCCAATCGCAACTCGCAAAGGCCCCGATAACACGCTGCCTTACACATTCGACATTGATAGGAGTACCATCCCGGTTGAAGTACCATGTCTCGCTACTGTAAGCTCTTTTTCTCACATTGTAATGCTGTGTCCTCTTCCTTTTCATCGTGAAGTGAATTGTTTCTTGATGTCCTTCTTTTTTTTCAGCTGGACATTTTCCATTGCAAAAGTTCCACATATGAGCTCCATCTGAACCAACCAGGATGACAATCAGTAAGACACGTCTTTCCTTGATGACGATTGACCTTCTATCTTTTAACCAGAACATCACGGTAGAAAGCCCATCTTGGCTCTTGAGCAGCCCTTATTCTCTTCGCCTGCGCTTGTATAATTATTGAAATCGTTTGAATCTGTATTAATTGTTTCCCCTCGCCATCACTAAGTTGCTCGACAGCTTGCATTGGACAAGTGGATGATGGGTAAGGCTCTCGATTCGGGTTCTCAGTGAAGATAACATAGACCGCACTGTACTATACTTAAGATACAATTCCCATCAAACAACCATACTTTTGAGAACACCCAAAAAATAAGCGAGTGGAAAATATGCTAATAAAATTAGACATCCAAAAAAAGTACACGCTTCAAATAGAAAGAAAGTCAAGTTGCAAAAACCAAAAAAGGGGCATGCAGTCCTCCGATTAGTAGTAGGATCACCTTCATCGTCCAGCCTATAAGGTTCAAGATAGCTTTCAGGCACGAGTGCATGTTTTGTGGTTTGCGAAGCGCCATCCCCGACGGAGTTCGTAACCTCTCCGTCCCTTCGAACACTACCACTGCCCAACCGACACTTTCACAATTTCAAGGTCTTCTACCGACTTCATCTCGGCAGTACCTTCGAGCTCAAAATCATACAACGCACGGTAGAGGCCAGGATAAAGTGGTTCGTCATCATCGTCTTCAACGCCGGATACCCTACCTCATCATAAACACCTTCCGAGATGAGGCGGCCCGAAGGGTTGCCTCATCATAGGATAAGATTAGTAGTGTTAGCACCACTCTCCATACACGTACAGTTATCCTCGGCATCATAAAATTCGTCACTCTCAGAATCCGGTCCATCTCACTTCTGGACGGATAACCATCCTCAATGTTTGTATTTCCATTGATTTTGCGGCAGCATAAGCCTTCTCTTGATCGAATATCGTAGCTGCTGTCGCTGCACCTGCGCAAGAGCTCACCACCCAGCTAAATCTTCCTCCTACCCATCCTCCACCATAACCAAAGCCCCTTGCGCCATACCGCCCGCATTCCATCCCCATTCTTCCCACTTGATTTGGCTTGGGGACAAATGGTCCTTGACCGTTATACCGCTCGTCTGCGGGTTGGAATGCGAAATCACGAATTTTGACAAACAACTTGTGTTCATCTTGTGGTAGTGACTGGGATTGGGTATCGGTTGTTGAGACAGACGAAGAGATTGTAAAACGAAGCTAGGGACGAAGATAAAAAAGTTCGGGTGTGAAGCTGGTTGGCTGCTGAAGCTGAAGCGTGGACGAGAGTGGGATCAAAGTTTACTTTCTCTTGTGATCAACTAACAGCTAGTGGGAATCCTGTGGGATGGGTGGTGTTTTCAGACATGGTTACCTATCAGCATCGAGAATTGACTAGTTTCAAGTAGATCATGTATGTCAAAAGTAGTCCCGTAGTCTCCCTTCAGTCATAGTCATTTCGGTACCATCATCAACGACATCATATTGCTCTCCGGAGTCCGTCTTCGCAGTGGCAAGTGAGCATTTTGAAAATCTAGCATACAGACCATCCTCAATCTGTTTACTAGCGAAGATAAGACGTTGCTGGTTGGGTAGAGCAGTCGCTGAGAGTGCGTCGACCGCCGGATAAGGCACCGTTGGTGAATGATGATGGGGGAATGTGTTCCTATCTGAGTCTTGGATGACCACGAAGGCGGGAGACGAGATGGGTTCTTCGCTCGGAAACCAACCAACCTTCCTCGTCCTGTATATGACATTGTCAATGATATCGAAAGCCTTCACCTGAGAAGGGTGGTGGCTTGCCAGTATGTGAAAGCGACGGCTGTCGATTCCAACAAGCGGACTCGGACCGATCACCGGTCAAACATACGACTCGAAATATCATTTGATGCCAACTTCAACGTGCGAGTCATGACGACCACATAAAACGGTTGATTACAATTTGGTACATAAGTCCTAAGCCCTCGCAGACCTCACCAACATCACATAAAACTCATCCTATCTGTTATACTGCCCTTTGCATAATATCGTGAACACCCGGATTTTTTTTTAACAGGTCATGTGATGCCATCAGATCAGCCAAACAAAGACAGCCGCGACGCGCCGACGCTCAATATAGCCCAGAAGAACCGTCGCGTCATCATAGACCTTTCCAATCCCCATAGAATA
>Ga0307517_10006857_pt1 | contig 16753 bp, 10 predicted proteins | sample 23_EM_MG_FD_194515 | JGI IMG/M metagenome (GOLD analysis project Ga0307517, IMG submission 194515) | Populus trichocarpa ectomycorrhiza microbial communities from riparian zone in the Pacific Northwest, United States - 23_EM | ecosystem: Host-associated > Plants > Roots > Unclassified | place... | reverse complement strand
CAAAATGCATGCCAATGATTTTTTTTATTTTTTAAAAATCATTTTTGACATCAGCACATCAAAACGATCCAAAACATACAAACCATATTAAATTTTAGTAAAAAAAAATTTTTTTTAGGAACGCAACCGCAGCCATGTTCCCAAATATATGGTTGGTTCTTTGACCTACTAGAATCAAGCTTCTTTGTATTTTACATGCTTGATAACAAGTTTAGTGCTCCTAGTATTGAATCCATAATTTCTTGATAATAATTAAGAGGACATTAACGATTGAACTAGAAGGTAATTGGTAAAATTAAAAATATAGATAGATACATTCCTATATGTTTCATTTTGTTTATCACTTTAACCCTTGGTAATTTTCCATGTTATTTCGTTGCTACTTTCTTTTATTGAAACATAGAATAAAGAAACAAAGGAGGTAAGATGAAAGGTTTTGATTTAGAAAAAAGAAGGCACTTTTTGAATAAAACGACTAAATTAGGGTTAATCAATGCCGGTTAGGTTAAAGGACTATTCAAATATTTTTAATTTTTCAGGGACTAATGAATTTAAAAAAAAATAAAAAATAAAAAATAAAGGTTCTTGTAGAATTAACCCAAAGCCACAATATAATTGTGTCGGTGTCCACTCAACCCTTATCTGCTTGCCTCGCCTCTGCTCTCACACTCCTACTCTAAAACCATTTGTTTGATTTCTCTGAAATAGTTTGCTTTTAAGACCTACAGGACTGTACTCATATCTGACTATCTTTTTTTATTACATTACATAGAAATTAAAAGCAAATGTTGTTAGCATGCAATCGTTGTTGGTCACTACGAAAAAACTGTTGTGGAATAATCATTAACAACATTAATGATGTCCCAAGACACGACAACTACTCTTTGTTTTTGGGTCGCCGGAAGCTCTTGTCCTCCTCCATCTCTTTATCCTCTGATGACGACGTTGTTTCTTCCTACCCCATCTCCATTTCCAGGTTCTCTATCCAATTACGAATTTTTTTTTTTACTGGGTTTATGATTAAATAGCCAAATTTTCGTGTTTTTGTCCCTTTCTCTGTGCCCTTGTTTTAGTTCTAGTTTTGGATGTTCATTTTTTTTTTTACGTTTTTATTATACTGCAATAAAATTATTAATTATAGTGCTCTATTTTTGGTTTGTTGCTTGTTTGATGGTGTTTATAGGAGGAGTGTAACCTCTGGAACCAAAAATTTGCTTCAAGTAATATGCAAATGTAGTCCTACTGCAACAAGGAGGATGTTGCTAGCTAGTTTTTTCTTGTTTCTGGGTTATCATCCTCCTTCAAGGTACTTATCAGGTCGGCATCATCAATTAAGTCTTCTAATTTTAGCACTGATATTATTTAGTTATAATCCGATTCATTTCTGTTCCAAAACAAAAACAAATTATTGTATTTATTTGTTGAAGAAGCTTTTTTTGGTAAAAAGATTAGGGAATTAAATCAGATCAAAACTGTTTGCTTCTTGAAATTTAATTCACGTAGTGACCTTCGAGTTCTTTTTTGATGAAGTTAATTAACCTGACGTTTACTTGTCAATGAAAGTATATGTAGCTTGTGCAGTGTTGATTTTATCTGATAAAATGCGCCTTGGTAGTAGGGAGTAGCCACAAACACAGGGACATGGGCTTCTCTGTAAATCTCAAAAAGATGTATATATACCCCTACTTATCTAGACATCATAAATGGGATTATATTCTATGTAGATTAAATTGCCTGTTCTTTATAGCATGTTGAGAAGAAATGCAATAATCCCTAGCTGATAGGGAAATTGTCATTTGGTGGCTCTAATAGACATGGCACACACTCAATACACGATGCTGGATACATGTTACGTTGAATTTCATCCTTCGTTTCTAGCTGAATTCAAAGTCAATGGCACGCATTTCTTGTTGTTTAAGAAATACAGGATCTGTGTAATTTGGTGCAAGATCATAATTAATCTTCTATTCCATCATACTAGTCATTTGTTACTTCATACTTGGGGGAAAGTGATTGTGGTTCTCAGTGCTTTGCTTCTGACCCTGGAATAAATTGTTGATATCCAGCCCAAGCATTAGGAGATCCATCTGTGACAATTGAACAAGTAACTCCTCCTGTTTTAACTTCGGGTGCACTCTTCCCTGTCGAGGTTCAACTTTAAACTGTATCAGTTTGTTCTTAGTTTTGGCATCAAGTCATTGATTGCTACATTTCACATTCTTATATCTTAATGCTAATATAGGTTACTATCATGTCTTATTGGCAGGAAAGAATTGTCCAACTGTTTGAAAAGAACACTTACTCTGTTGTCAACATTTTTGACGTAACATTGCGCCCACAACTAAATGTAACTGGGATGGTTGAGGTACTTCAGCACCATATTCTCATCTTTTTTCATTCTTTAAAACAAGCAAAATCTGATGTGGCCATGATGTCTTCTGCCTACTAAAACGCGAGCTGGTTTCATCTATCATGCAATATTCCTATAAGCCAATACAAACTTGCATAATTCATGTTATGCCTGATTGCAGATACCTGAAGGGAATGGTTCTGGGGTGGTCTGGGATGAACAGGGACACATTGTGACGAATTATCATGGTAAGACCTATAGCAGGAGATTGAAAATCAAAAGTTTGCAGTGGAAGACACAAATGGAATTTGTGTTCAGAATCTGGTCTATTCAGTGAGACTACATAATAAAGTCTATATGTTCTGATTTTTGTGGAATAACTTTTTGTTTTTCTTGGTGTTTTTTTCCTTATCGATATGCTTTTTCAAGCCTTGTTACTGAACCAAATGCTGCAGTGAGGTTTTTCTTGGGAAACTCAATAGAGTCATCTGCATGTCTTTGTTGTTCTCCATTTTGAGGGCTTTCTTGTTTTAAGTATGAAAAATGAGTTTCATGTAGTATATAATTAGGCCTGCTGAGCAATAATTATTTAGAATTATTTAGATGCATGAATCCTTTAACACTGTTGGAGATCTGTAAAATTTGAATTTAATTGTATCTGTTTTTCCTGTAATGCCTAGTGATAGGAAATGCCCTTTCAAGAAATCCAAGCCCTGGGCAAGTTGTTGCACGAGTTAATATTCTTGCATCAGAAGGGTGAGATTTACAGTGACCTTAGCCTATGCTGGTAAACTGAACTGCAGTCAAGTGAATTATTTTGATAATAATTTATGATTATTACTGCACTAATGTTTTTCATTTTCTATGGTTTTCAAAAGGTTACAAAAGAACTTTGAGGGTAAGTTGGTTGGTGCTGACCGGGCAAAGGACCTTGCTGTCTTGAAGGTACATTTTATAGCCCCATGCCTGTCCTTCTATTTTCTTAAAATTACACTCTTAACTAAGTTTTCCTATGCTGCACGAACTCTGTGCCTTTTTTATGGCAGTTTTAGGTGTCATTTAGTCCAATTGTCTCCTGTACATAATGCATGTACTTGACAAGTTATCTATCCAAGGCATTATAGTTTTGTTTCTATGTTATTGTGCTGCTTAGAGTAGCTGGCTGATGCAGTTTTTATTTTGTAGATATACTTCTTGTATGGTGTTTTGTTTATAATATTTCTGTCAATATCTTTGTGATGCTAGGTAGAAGCATCTGAAGATCTGTTAAAGCCAATTAAGGTGGGGCAATCTTCCTCTCTGAGAGTTGGCCAGCAGTGTCTAGCAATTGGAAATCCATTTGGCTTTGATCACACTCTCACTGTTGGGGTTATTAGTGGACTGAATCGAGACATTTCCAGTCAAACTGGAGTTACAATTGGTGGTGGAATTCAAACAGATGCAGCCATCAATCCTGGGAATAGGTTAGTCTGGGGCTCAATATAATTGCACTAAATATTAACTAAAGCTCATGAACCATGGTACTTCTAAGAAGGTGGAATATCCTTTTGGGAATTCATAACCTCTGTCAATGCAACTTGAACCCACCAATACATCATGAGATATTCTTTGTTGTCATGGTATGCATTTTGTCAGCACATAACAGGAAAATATCTATCTGCCAAATTTTAAGGCACATATTTGACCAATGCATAAATTAGAAATGTTTATAAAATTTAATTTCATGCATTATAGTAATACAAAACTTAAAATATATAGGCTTCCTCGCCCTCATGTTCCAAGTTCTGAAGAATTGTTTTTATTCCATCACCAAGTTCCATGTCCTTCTTGTCCTTGATATCTTAAACTATTTATTAAAAAGATTTTCTATGCATCAGTGATGTATAACCACTTCTGCTCTAGCTGTTGCTTTACATTTGTAAGTTAATGTGACAGCGGAGGTCCACTGTTGGATTCTAAAGGAAATCTAATTGGCATTAATACAGCAATATTTACTCGGACAGGTACCTTCCATTATATCTTTTATTCAATGATTTTTTGTTTTTGGGAATAGCTTTATTCAATGATTAAGTAGCACAATTCTCTTTGCCACAACTCTTCTCAGTCACATAAGTTGAAGAGAAATGGTAAATTCTGAAAATTGATTGCACAATTTTGGTCAGTGCATTTCACTTATGTAGGCATGATTGTATATAAGTTTCTGTTGGAAGACATGACTGAAGTAGTTGTAGAGGTAACTCAAAGAAGGATATGCTTATGATAACCTTGAACTTTCTACTTGGTTTTCATTGCTGGTTTTGTTATGCAGGGACCTCAGCTGGTGTAGGGTTTGCCATCCCATCTTCAACAGTGCTCAAGATTGCACTGCAGTTAATCCAATTTAGTAAAGTAAGTTGTTTACTGGTAGATTCTTCTTTTTCTTTTTTCTTTTTTAGGTTGAAGAGAGATACTTCATTCAATATCAAGAAGAGTTGGAAGTTTGGCTTCTAACACTGAAGCCAACATCTGAGACAAGATTCATCCCACTGATAGCATGATCAATTGGGGCTCTTTAAAGTGCAGCCCCTTTACATGCTCTGAATAAACAAATTGATATTTACAACATTGGAAAACTTTAGCTAATTAAGCAGCATCACGAAGAGCCATATAGATTTCCTTTCTACCCATGGCCTCAAAATTTAGATTATCAATCACACTCTTAGCATTCCCTTCAAATTCCACTTTTCTAAAGACTATTCACAGCATACCCAACAGCCTCTCCAAGTGCCAAGGCTTTGATGTTGGAGGATCTGTAGCTCCCCTTCACGCACCTTACTGTAACCCTGTTACCTGCTGAATCATGAGACAATTCCTATACCTCCCCTGTTCTGCTCTTTGTTAATTGCTCCATCAAAGTTGATCATAACCGCCGCATTCATGGGAGCTTTCCACACTAGTTCTCTGTTGCAGTTCAGATTTTGGTCTCCAACATGCTTTCTCATTTTCCTCGAGTAGAATGTCATCATACTCCTGCTACTATAATTCCTAGTATTTGGCTAGATGACAATACTTGGTCATTAAAGCTCAGGTCATTTTTGGCTTTCCATGACCAACATAGAAGGCAAGGTAGCTCCATCATGTCTTTCTCCATCTTCCTGTCCTTAATGCACTGCTGTAGGCTCCCCCACCATTCTGCAAATGAGGTCCTTGCCAATTCATCCACTCTAGGTTGCAATGGAGAAATAAGCCAAGCCTTCCTTGCTCTTGGCCATTCTAGTTGCTTTTCAAGCATATTTTTCCCTTGGAGCATGTAAGCATGGAGCATAATGATATTTTTTATTTTGTTGTTAGATCTATTCAATGTGATATTGCAGTCTTGTTTGTTCTATGTAAGCATTGTTTGGGAAGGATCCAGATTAACATTTTTCATGCCTCAGCATCTGGATTTTGTTTCACCATCACCTGCTAATGTCCCAAAAATGGCTACTTCTTTATTGTAATCCATATATTATTTCTTAACCTTTTTAGGTTGTTCGAGCTGGTTTGAATGTTGATATTGCTCCTGATCTAATAGCAAATCAACTTAATGTTCGAAATGGAGCTCTTATCTTGCAGGTATTGTTTTGGAATTTGGTGTTCATGCTTCCATTAATTAGTAAATTCTCTTTGCACACATGATCCTTATGTATATTAACATTTTTCTGATAATTTCAGTTTTCCTGATTTACTTTATGCGTTGGTAGGTTCCTGGAAATAGTCTTGCAGCTAAGGCTGGATTGGTACCTACCACAAGAGGTTTTGCTGGAAACATTGTACTTGGGGACGTTATTGTTGGTGTGGACAACAAAACTGTGAGCTATCTCTTGCTGCATGATTATCTCATTTTTTATGGATTACAAATTGGGGACATTGTACAGAGTGTAGCCAAGGGTTCTCATCGCAAACCTTAGCAGCTGGGAAAATGAGAGTTTGTCAACATAAAATGGGTGGCATTTATGAAAGAAATGGAATAAAATACTTTGTGTTGATGGGCAGTTAATGCTTAGGCTTTGGTATGGAAAAGGTTCACTGAACTTTTATGCTTTCTTCAACAGGTTAAAAACAAAGCAGGATTAGACAAAGTGCTGGATGATTATAATGTGGGAGATAGAGTACTGTTGATAATTCAAAGGGGCAGTGAGGATCTTGAGGTGCCTATAATTCTAGAGGAGAAGAGTTAAAGACAGGAACATACATGTATCAATGAGATATGTTTATTGTTACACATTTCCAAATTGTTAGAAAGGGAAAACAATTTGCATGAGTGCGAAATCGATGACAGAAATTGGGGAGGGGTGGGGATTTCGGAATTAGGGAAAGGCCATTTTTTGTTTATAGCCCAAGACCCTCTTTGATGGAGGTCTTTTTGTGTTTGTCATGACTTTGCAACTTAATATAGGTCTTTTTGTGTTTGTCATGACTTTGCAACTTTGCAACTTAATATAGTTTTAAGTTAATTGGTTTGAATTTTGAATTTATTTTTAGATCTACTTATGTAATTTTAAATTTTTATTATAAAGTTATATGAATATTAATATAATTAAATTCATTTTCACATGAATAGAAATAATCAAATAATTAAAACAACTTAATGTATAGTAACTCACTAATTTAGAAAAGAAATACTTACATTTATAAAATGATTTATACTTTGATTAAATCCATAAATTGAAACTCCTGAATAATGAAATATTTTTTTTAGTATTTTTGGTTTATAGAGTTAAAATTGCAAGCTTACCTACTTGACTATTACCTACAGAGTTATTGATTATTGTTCTATCGTCTACAGAGTTATCGTACCTACAGAGTTATCAATTATTGTTCTATTGTCTACAAAGTTATCGTTTATAGACTATTGTCTATTGGTTTAAGGTTTTAAAGGTTTTGAGAACTTGATAAAATTACAATGCAGTGATTTGAGTTAGAGTTATTGATTGTTCATTTCCTCAATCCTCCTTGCAATCTGTCTTATATAGTCAATTATATGATGTCTTTATTAACTATCTGTCAACTGCCAATAACCTCCTATCTTTCAGGGTTCTTTCCATGATCTCACATTCATAAGAGTTGTTGCTATCTTTTAATTAAATGGCTTATTACACCTGCTTCCTGTATGCACGTTTCTTATTTTATATGTAAGAGTAACCTTTATCTTCTAAGTTTTCTCTTACCATATAATATTTATTTCTTGTATATTTTTATAGTATAACACTTATCCAAAAAAAAAATGTCAATTAGTTAATGTAAACTAATGGGTATTCTTAATTAATAGGTATGTGAGAATCAAATTTTGAATTTTACATCAAATATATCTTAATAGTCTCTGTTACATATGTATGAATGACAGAGTAATGATGGACACTATTTTCAAAATGAATTTGAATTTTTAAATTTTTATTCTGATTGATTTTTTTTAAATACTTTCATTCGCATATTTGTTTGCTCATCGTTTTTACGGATTGCCACTTTTCCAGAATTGTTTCCTATTGTTGTTTTACTTGTTGGGAGAGATCTTCCTCTTTCTACCAAGCTCTTCAAATAGTAAAGGCCTTGTCAGGATTTCACAAATCTCGTTCTCTATTTCTTCAATCCTTACTAATGATAGCAATTCTAATTGTACTCTATTTTCTTGAATAAAATTGTGCTTCTAAATGGTTTGCGCATGTTACAAATGGCTTATTGTCTACATGTGCAATCACAAACTTACTTCCATTCTAAAGCAACAATATTTGACACAGAGTTGAGGGAATACAACCATATGCGTGAATCCAATCATCTTTAAGTAAGATATTATATAGCTTGGAATTGTATCCATAACAAAGAATATTGTTTGAGCAACCAGAACCGAAATGTTTTTTTTTTTTATCGTAGCATAACAATATACAAGTATGATATTAATAAAATTATTGATAATTCAGAATCGAAAATGGGATGAGCTAGTTAAAATAAAATAAAATGGAATAATATTGAATTATTAGAAAAGAAATTTTAGAGAGAGATTTTTTGTATGGTATTTTAAAAATAGACCGAGAAAAGGCATTTGGTTGAATGAAAAAGTACCCAAACTTGAAATAAAGGTGTTTTAGTAAATATAAATAGATTTTCTATATAAATAAAAAAATTGTGCAGAAATTAACTAGGAGAGCCGAACGAAAGAAAAAAAAAAAGGAGAGAGAGAGAGAGAGAGTACCTTGAGAGCAAACATTCAAACGGCCATATCTCTGAATTTCACCTTTGGATTGGTTTGGTGTTTGGATATATTATGGTTCTCACTACCCGCTAACATCTGACCGTTGGGATCTGAATGTTCTGCTTTGGTGTGAGCGATATAGCCCTCGTAACATTTCAAGGAAAACCTGCCTGCAAGTCAGTCATGGTCACTGGCAGTTTCCACCTTTTTCCACCGTTGGATCCTGCTTAATTTTTGATACGTGGGTCATATTAATGAGCTTTTTATTATGAACGGTGGAGATCGGGATTAGAGACTTCAACAAGAAGTTATTTATTGGAGAATAGTATATTATCAATTTTTAGGTCCATTTGGTTTTGTCTTGATCTAAGAAGATCTAACCGTTAAAATTCTATGCGTTTTTGGTATCTATTTCATAGTATAATGGTGGTTAATTTCACTGCTTGGATTGTCATTCGTATTGCGTTGGGATAAACGGGAACCTTAATGAAACATTTGTTTAAATTAGGTCAGCAAAAATGAAATGAATGGAAAGTGTGGTGGCTTGATTTGTGTTTAACCATCAAAAGCATGCTAATTATGATTTAAATTGAAGAAAATCCTTAGTGTCTTTCCTTAGCATGTTTGGCCATATTATTGATAGTAGGAAAAGGGAGATATTGGTTGTCCAATCTATGTATTGGGACTTAACAGTTTTATCACTTACCTTTCAGCTGTAGGTATGGATGTTATCTTTTTAAAAAAACTGACCTCGTGTAATTTGGAGTTATAAAACTCTAGATATGGACTAAAAATGAAAGAAGGGTCGAACTGTCTTGTACTTGACAGATTGTGTTGAGTACTATAACAGATAATTTCAGGGGTGTTAAGGGCAAAATTGGTCTTCCGATCCTTTAGTAGAGTTGTAGAACCGTGTCTTACCTTTCCAAGGAGCCAAACCACACTTAAAACCAAATTCTATAACTTTACTTACGAATTAAATGGTAAACAGTGTTCTTGAGTGAAAACTAATCTAGAAAGTGTAATGAGGTAGTTGAAAGAAATAATCGAAAAATAAAATTAAAACATGGTGATGAATTCATGTGAATGAGATTTCAATAGTATGAGAACACACATTGTGATAGAATTAAAAGAGGTTACTAATTGTATCTCTTGATTCTAAAACAGAAGAGATGCTTGGAGCAGGGTCGTCAGGAGTTGAAGGGACTCGATCGGTTAGGGAAACAGGTAGGTGCATTGCACCTTGTCTTTTCAATTTGTGTAAATTCATTGATAAATTTCAGGTTGTATTGTTTAATTACTTCGATAAATATTGAAATGAATAAGAGTACCTTGTGTATAACGATATAGATCAATTAGTTAGGATAATGTTTGAATGAATATGTGCACCTTGCGTACAATGGTATGGATCAAGATAGCTAGGATAATGTTTGAACGAACATGAGTACCTTGTGTGCATTGTTATGTATCAAATTAATTATGTTATTATTAGAATGAATATGATTACCTTGCATACATTGATAGGTATCAAATTAGCCATGATAACTTTGGAATAAACGTGATTATTTTACATACCTCGATATGGATTATGTATACACAATGACTAGGAGATTGGAGGAGAAATGATAGATAATTGTTCAATGTAGTATCGGTGGCTAAGGATACGTTATGATGATAGTTAGCACTATGATGAGGGTGGCTAAGGGCATAAATTGATACTTGGCATTGCAATGAGGGTGACCAAGGTTATGTGAATGATGCTTAGTGACCGTAATGTTGGTAATTAAGGTTATATGTGAATGATACTCGACAACTGTGGTTATAATGTATATGATGTTAATAAGAAGAATGAAAAGGAATCGATACAAATGGAAGGTTGAGAAGACATTGATTAGCTATCTGAGTTTGGATAGCTAATGGTATCGATATGGTTCCATTGGTACCGGTATTTCAGATGACATTAATTATCTATCCAGGTGTGGATAACTAATGGTATCGATGAGGTTCCATTGGTACCGGTATTTCAGATGACATTGATTAGCTATCCGGGTTTGGATAACTAATGGTATCGATGGGGTTCCATTGGTGTCGACATTTCTTAAATTGATTAGTCGATCCCGAGTAATTGGGTGACTAATGATGTTAGTAAAGATTTCTAACATCGGTATGGTTACTCCTGGTTAAGGGAAAAAGATAAGTTGATTAACTATTCCAGGTCGTGAATAGTTAATGATATCAATGGGTTATATTGGTATCGGCAACAATTTATAGTGTGATTAGCTACTCCAGGTAAGGAGGCTAATGAGGCTAATGATTAGCTACTCCGATATCAATACAACTTTGATGGTAAACTAGATATGAATAAGAATTGATTAACTATTTTGGGGTAGAAATAGTTAATGATATCAATTGGTTGTATTGATATCGGCACTTAAATGGAATTGATTAGTCTAACATGATATTGGGAGACTAATGATACTAATGAGAATCAATAGTATCGGCAATTACCTTTCGGAAAATGAAAAAGAAAATATTGATTAGTTATTCCGAAAGAATGAGATAAGCTAATGATACCAAGAGAGGAATATCTTGGTATCAAGTGAGAATTGATTCATAAGGAGATGATGTTCGAAACTATTGAGTTGTATTGAGGTTTCTAAGATGAAATTGTTCTCGGCAAATGGGATAGGATATTGGTAATAGATGGAAAATGTATGTTATAAAAGAGGTTTATGCCTAATTTTATGTATCAAAAGAAATTCCATAGGAATTATTACTTGTCATTGTTATTGTTTGTTACTACCTGTTTATATTTATATGTACATGTTAATTTTTATTTTCAGGTTCATCAGGGTCGCGTCAAGAGTGGTCTTAGTTTAGTTACCTTTTACTTTCGACCATGTAATGATTTGTAAATTAAGAGACTTATCTCCTAAAACTTGAAATGTAGTATTAACCCATACATTTGGATGTATGACTTTAATCTAATGTTTGCAATTCTAAGTACCTATTTAACTATGCATGTTTATAGTTGAAATTGAATCCTTCACTTGAATAACATTATATGAAGTTATTATGCAAGATATAGTTTATATGATGTAACAATTGAATTATGTATTGTTATTTTGTGAACTTGAATTGTATAATGTTATTGAATAAGATGTCTTGTGTTGGTGATGATGGGTTGAGTTGAGATCCAGGATGATTGGATCGGATTGTGAAATGAAATTGGAAGTGTAATATGATTTTTTCGATAACTTGGGACCTCCCCATATAGAGGAGACTCTGTTGAAATTTTGATAGAAATTTTGGTGGAACCTGTATAAAAAAAAACAATGATGTTAAAAAAAAATCAGGGTTGTTACAGACAAACTATGACATGTGGTCTCAAATCATTGAAATGCATATTGTTGAGAAGGAGAAACTCTCCTTCATTCGTGGGAATTCACAGGCACCTATAGAGAAAGATGATGGATATGAAAGGTGGTATGCAAATAATCAAAAAGTCAAGAGATGGTTGTTGATGTCTATGTCCCCAGAAATTATGAAGCAATATCTTCGCTTACCCACTACTCGTGATATTTGGAAAGCTCTCTCTAAAGTCTTTTATGATGGAACAGATGGGTTACAAGTTTTTGCCTTAAATAAAAAGGATTTCTCTGCCAAACAAAAAGGCAGAGCACTTTCTGTGTATTATGGAGAATTGACTGAAATTTTTAGCGAGTTGGATCATCGTGATAAGGTGATCATGGAGAGTGAGAAAAATGTTGAATCTTATCGAAAACTAGTCCAGTGGCAGAGGGTGCATATCTTTCTTGCTGGATTAGATGATGACTTCAAACAAATCTATAGTGAAATTTTGAGGAAGGAACCAATTCCCTAAACTAGAAGAATGTTATGTATTGATCCACCATGAGTCCATTCGACGTACAATGATGAACAAAGAACCTAAAAACTTTGAAGCTTCAGCCATGGTGACCCAAAACTGGTCTTTCAAATATCAATAGGAGAAAACAAGGTCCAACCATCAGAAGAATGGTGCCGAAAAATACGCATACAAATGTAGTCATTGTGATCAAACTGGTCATACCAAAAGCAAATGCTTTAAACTTGTAGGGGGTATCCAAACTGGTGGGATCATGGCCACAATCCACGAAAGAAGTATTCCAAGATGTCCTCTTCCACTGCTGCAGTTGTTGAAACACATGAAGAGGATGATATTGCTGGGAAGGCCTCAAATGACAGTGATAAGTTTTAAATATTTCTACATTCGTTTCTAATATTGCATGGATAATTGATTTTGGTGCATCTGACCACATGACATTTGATTCTAATCAAGTCTCATTAATCAAATCATCCTCACAAAAATTTATTTCCACTATCAAAGGCACTTCAAACCCTGTTAGTGGGGAAAGATCATTGCCCCTTATTGATACTTTGAGTTTAGATTTTGTCTTAGTTGTTCCATCTTTAAACTACAATTTGTTGTCAGTCTCCCAAATAACTATGACCTTATTTTGTATTGTCATTTTTTAGCCTGACTCTTGTGTGTTTAAGGACATCCAAATAAGGTAGATGATTGGTTGTGGTATTAAGTGAGGGATGTTATACTATCTTGACTTGATGCCAAATAGTTTAAATAAGTTGCGTCAAGCTTTGGCAGTAGATGGTTCTTAGGGGGAGAAGAAGATATCTGACATCTGGTTATGGCACCAATGATTGGGACATGTCTCTTTTGGTTACTTGCAACAATTATTTCCTAACTTATTTGCAAAATATGATATTTCAAGTTTTAAGTGTGATGTCTGTGTACTTGTAAAGAGCCATCGTGTTTCATTTCCATTAAGCTTGAATAGAAGCTTAGTTCCTTTTACAGTCATACATTCAGATGTTTGGGGTCCATCCAATGTAGATGATTGTACAAGGGTAACATGGGTGTGTTTGATAAAGTCCAAAGGCGAAGTGAATATGTTATTTCAACAATTTTATAGAATGATGTGTACTCAGTATAATGCACAAATTTAGGTTCTTCATAATGATAATGATGGAGATTTCAGTAGTACTTGAGAACCCATGGAATCATCCATCAAACTATTTGTCCTAATACACCCTAACAGAATGGGGTACTTGACCGAAAAAATCACCACTTGTTCGAGGTTGTTCATGCTTCATTGATAGAAGTTCATATATCGTTGTCCTATTGGGGATAAGCTCTTACATCTGCAACTTATTTAATCAATCGGGTACCCTTTAGCACTATTGCTTTCAAAACATCATCCCAAGACCTCATGCAAGGTGTTGTGTCTCTAGCCACCCCAAACTTACCTCTTTATGTGTTTGGATATGTGGCATTCATCCACTTACACAAGCACCAACACAACAAGTTGCAACCTCGGGCATTAAGATGTGTTTTTATTATGTATGCTACTCATCAAAAGGGGTACCGATGCTACCATCCTCTAGTTTTTCATGAAGACTCAATATATTTTTCTAAGTCTGAACTTCAAAAGGAGTACTGGAAAGAAGTTCAGACTCTAGACTATGATGTTCACATTTCTATAGAAGTTCCGCCTAATGACCAGGATATGAGTACATTGGATACAAGTATGAATTTGGATCCATACAGAGATACTAGTGACGATAATAACTCACAAACTGGTAACCAAGATGTGGTGATCGTGGATGCAAATGGTATAAATTTAGAAGCTAGTGATGATGATTTACAAACTAAGCTGATCTATTAAGAAAAGAATGAAAGTGATGTACCAAACCAATCGTTTGCTAAAGATGCTTCTGTAACTGAGCCAGTTAAAACACTACCACAACGTCACACCAGAGGTATTAACTATGAACTTGGATTAGCCATTCTTGTTATCCTTTACTAAGTGATCCATTTGCACTTATAGCTAAAATCAACACAGTTCAGATCTTGTTATCCTTAGCTATGAACTTGGATTGGCCATTATAGTAGTTTGATATGAAGAACGTGAATCTACATGGCGAGTTGTTCGAAGAAGTCTCCATGGATCTCCCACCAAGATGCATGATACCAGAAATACACAGCTAGATTAAAGAAATCATTGTATGGATTGAAACAATCTCCAAAAGCATGGTTTAGAAAGTTCACAAAATCTATAAGAGCCTTTGGCTACCATCAAAGCAATTCAAATCACAATTTATTCCTGAAGAGAAAGCATGATAAGATCACGACACTAATTGTATATGTAAATGACATGGTGGTTACAGGAAATGATCCTGAGGAAAGGAAGAATTTATAGAGTTACTTGTCCAGAGAATTTGAAATGAAAGATCTTGGTTCCTTGAAATATTTTCTCGAAATCAAAATGTCTAGATCTAAAAAAGGTATCTTTCTTTCTCAAAGGAAATATACATTGGATTTGTTACAAGAAATTAGTATGTTAGCATGTCAACCAGCTAATACACTAGTGAAAGAACGTTTGAAATTATGTGTTGGTTCTAATCAAATACCAGTTGATAAAAAAAAGTACCAAAGACTTGTAGGAAGATTGATGTACTTAGCACACACAACGCTAGATCTTACCTATGCACTAAGCATTATCAGTCAGTTCATACATAATCCTAGATAGCAACATATGAATGTAGTTATGCATATTTTGAAGTATTTAAAGGTCGCTCCTGGAAAATGAATATTATTCACACAAAATGGAAATTGTTAAAGTGCAGATACATATATTGATGTTGACTAGGCTGGAGCAATAAATGACAGATGATATATTTCAGTGTATTTCACCTTTATAGGTGGCAATCTTGTTACATGGAGAAGCAACAAATAAAATGTAGTGCACGCTCAAGTGCAGAAGCTGAATTTAGATGTATGTCTTTTGGAATTTGTGAAGCATTATGACTAAGACTTCTTTTAAGCCCCAATTCGATTATATTGTGACAATAAAGTAACATGTGATTTACCCATAATTCAGTTCAACATGATTGTACAAAGCATGTGGAAGTACACAAATTCTTCATCAAAGAAAAGTTAGATGATAAAATTGTGAAGTTGCTTAAAATTCGATCTGAGGATCAATTGGCTAATATCCTCACCAAAGCAGTTTCAAATCAAGTGTTCTCAAAGTTTTTGGACAAGTTGGGCATGTGTGATATCTATGCACTAACTTGAGAGGAAGTATTGGAATATTATGATTTTTTCCTTCTATGTGTCATTCTTTCCTTCCGTGGTGATTTTTGTCTTTTCTAGTACCAATGCATATGGTACGATAGCTTAATTATAGAATCATTACGATAGCTTGATTGTAAGATTAGTATTATTGATCCATTAGTATATATGTACAGGTACATCTCCATTTTAAGTAAGAACGAAAAAAAAATTCTTCTTTGATATTTGATTTAAGTCATCCAAGCAACTAGCAAGCAGTCCCTGTGTTTTCCAGGCCCAAAGTCAAGTTATATTTAGAGTTGTCTAGGAAAAAAATCTAGCATGTGAAAAGGACTATTGATGAAATAAATGTATTGGAAAATTAGTTGATGTAGAATACTGTTATAAATTTGATGGAACACTGGTCATTAGAAAAACTATGTCTTAATTTTCAATATGTTTATTTCTAAAATAAGTTGCGATAGAAAGTGCTGTTAAAAGACCCTAAACAACTTCATTTCAATGGAATAAAATCAACATATCAAAACCTGCTTTACTTGAATTGGATGGTAAGTTGCCTAAAATTTATATTGAGATAGACACTGTGCATGATTGAAGGAAAAAAAAGTGTATTTGAACAACAGAAATGGAAATACAGTAAGAAAAGTAATTAAAGCCCAACAGTCCTCCATTCCATTGTATAGAAAAACCTGAAATATACTGAACCGGCCCTAAACGACTCAAAAGTTAAACCCTGAAGTGATGAGGGAGGCACCGATGTAAGTCATCTGTTCTGTAGAACCAACTAACCAACCGTTCATGGGTTTAGAGTTTTTGGTGGCTTAAAACTGTCACTGTCCACCACTTTCCCTCCACTCTCTCTCTCTGAATCATTTATTTGCAACTTCATTACATTTCGTTTGTTTTTGTCAACATTTGCTGAAGTTGACACACTTACGTACAGTTACACCTATAAAAATTTACTGGGTTTTTATTTTTATTTTTTTGGTTTGGTGTTATTTGTGAGTTTCTAGTGGCTGGAGGCCCTTTTACCTCATTGTTT
>Ga0307517_10006856_pt1 | contig 16756 bp, 7 predicted proteins | sample 23_EM_MG_FD_194515 | JGI IMG/M metagenome (GOLD analysis project Ga0307517, IMG submission 194515) | Populus trichocarpa ectomycorrhiza microbial communities from riparian zone in the Pacific Northwest, United States - 23_EM | ecosystem: Host-associated > Plants > Roots > Unclassified | place... | reverse complement strand
CACATGACCTAGAAAATGAAATTGGGATAGCCCCTTAAATAGCAAAGAAAAAAAATACTGGCAATTTTTTTTATAAAAAAAATGCTTTAAAAAATATCAAAGTTAACCTGAGCTAATCTTTTAGATCTATGACCTGGGTCATGAGACTACGGTGACCCAATTACAAACAAATCTGAAAAAACAAAGAAACAAAATTCTTGACCAAGCAAACATCGAGGCATGAAATTCAGGAAGAGTCAATAAAAAAAAACAATACAAAACAAAATAAATAGCAATTAAAAGAATGAGGACTAAATTTATATAAAAACCAACTAAAATTAAATGTGAAGGGAAAATTTAAATGAAATTAAATATTTAGGGATGAAATTGAAAAAAAATCAATTAAAAAAAATTAAAAAAATAATAATTAAAAAAATTGGCACTGAATTTGACATAAAAATTCAATGAAAATAAATAATCAAGGATAGAATCAATGAAAAATAAATAAATCAAGAAAATGATTGAAAATCAAAATAATAATAATTAAAAGAATGGAGACTAAATTTAATAAAAAAAAACTAACAACATCAAACAATTAGAGATGAAATTTAAAATAAAATTAAGTTAGAAACAATCAATATAAATAAAATAATTACAATTAAAAATAAATTACCAAATCAAAAGAAAAAAATTATATAACCAATTCAACCCATACGGTATAGAATTTTAATTAATATTGTTTGTCTTAGTTTCATGGGGCTCAGGCTTCCGAAGAATACAGTAACAGTTGATGCAAATAACGCTTTGATTACCCGAGCTAGGGGTTACTGGCTAGCGAATAGAAAGTTAACGTGCAATATACACACATTGTAAAGTCAAAGAGTGGTTAACTACATGGCTAATGATAAAAGCTTGGGTGGTGGCTCATGGTAAAAGCTTGGGATCAAGAGGTTTGCTCTCTCTGTGGTTTCAGGTTCGAGCCCTGTGGTTGCTCATATGATGACCACTGGAGGCTTACATGGTCGTTAACTTCAGGGCCTGTGAGATTAGTCAAGGTACGCGCAAGCTGATCCGGACACCCACGTTAAACAAAAAAAAAAATTGGTTAACTAGTTTTGAATTAACTAAAAACCCTGTTGATCGATGCTCAGTGACCTACCATTGGATTTATATCTGACTTTGTACTTGATCTGATTGGATCTACGCATGCTCGCTCGACTGATTTAATTTTTCTGGGCCTTCGAGAAAAAAAGGGTTTGTACAGTGACAATGGTCCTTCATCACAGAGTTGTTGGGAGTTGGGACGTAGATCAGTAGCTGTGCGGTTGATAATGGAGGCTGTGTCAAACAATTCAGATCCAAACCTGTCACCTAGCTTGGTCCAAGCATTAGAATATCAAATTCCAAATCATTGTTGAGAGCCTCCAATTTGAAGGGTTTTTTTTTTTTCCTGGTACAATGACTTTCATGAATGCAAATAATCTGTGAATTTCCATTCTCAGCATATTGCGAGGGAAAAGCAGTGTCAAGAAAGTGGAAGGAGAAGCCCTTGGCATTCTGTTGAAGATCACGAGCCTGTGACCACTGATCGTATTCTCACTGTCATTTTCATGCTGTCAATTTTTAATTTTTTCCTGCAACTTTTCTTTTCTCTGGGCAGACCCTTTTTCCGTCCTGTTTTCGTGTTTGATGATGCAATCATTAAAAAAATCATTTAGGAATGTAGTTAAAATCATAACCCTTTAAATTTTATTTTTTTATTAAATTTTTTTATATTTTCAAATGATTTTGAAGAGCTAATTTTAAAAATAATTTTTAAAAAATAAAAAAAAATATTATTTTGATGCATTTCTAAATAAAAAACACTTTAAACTGCAACTATTAGAACAATCCCAAACAAACCCTAAATCAACACAGCTAGTAATAAATACGCAGAATCAATCTATCATAAATGTGAGAAAAAATCTCTTGATATTCAATTATATATAAAAATCATTTAAAAAATATAAATTTAATGTTTTTTTAAAATAAATATACTTTTAAAACACATATAAACATAATTTTCTCCAAAAAAAAAAAATCTTCTCTTAAAAGAAAATGATATGCCCATATTTTCTTTTCTCCACTTTTGTCTTACAACTTGCAGGCCCAATGGACCAATATAGGAAAAGAATAAAATTGGTCTTCCACGCTTGTACAATGCCGATTCCCATTCATAAATTAACATGGTCCCCCATCATTGCTGGGAAAATTTCTGACTAGATATAACCAGGCCCAAGAAAAATACAAACTATGTAATTGGATTTTCTTGAATTATGCTCTCCCCTTCAAAACATACAGTGGAAATGATTTCTATGCATAAAAAGTATCTCCACCCTTTTCTTTTCTTTTCTTTTCCTCTTCTTTTTACAGAAAGCTACACCATATACCAAAAATAAATAAATAAAGTTAAATCCACAAATATATTCAATGCTTATCTTCCCGTCCTCGTTCTAGTAATTCTTTATTATGTTTTTTTTGTATGAACGTGGTTGTTTTGTGCATCCTTATTCAGGCAATTGCAATCTCCATGGTATTAAAGCGGCAGCAGGATGGCCAAAAGCTGTTCAAGGGCACTTGTGCTGGCCATGGTGAGTTGTCATGTTGCCATAGCAGGGACACACGTCATAGTTGCCAGAAGTGCCCGGAGGAACGCAGTTGCAACGAGCACAGCAGGTACCACACGCTCGGTGGCATAGGTTTGGCCTTGACGACAATTGGCACCTCACAGCACAAGCCGAAGCACAGTCTACAAGAAGAATTTGAGAAATTCATAATAAAATCTGTCGAATCAAATCAATCTCTGATTTTTTTTTATAAAAAAAATCAACCCAGTGAATTTAATATATATACCTATCTGCGGGGCTGGGTCACTCTCCACCAAGCTCTTGATCACCTGGAACATAAGACAATATTTGGAGTGAATGGAGATCAAGAAATCAAACTGTAGGCAACATACAGCATGCTTCATGTGCTCAGACATGGCATTCAAAATGCTTAATTACCATATCAGATACAGCAAGGCTGAAGACGATTCCTACAAGGAGGACAGCAGCTAGAGTCTTGAAGATGGCCATTGCTTTAAGACACGACTTTAAGGTTACCTTCTTCTTCTAATGAGGTGTATTTATATGAAAGAATTCGCAAGGAGGACGGTAATAAATGGGGTGGTTGGTTTCTTGTCAAAGTAAAATTGTTGGTTCGATTAGGACTACTTAGTTTGATTGAAGTTAGGAGAATCATATGTTCGACAGAGACGACTTTGTATTTGATTATTCTTAACGATCGATTGAAGGTTTGATTACAGGGAGTGTTTATTTTCATGGGATACTCTGTTTTTTAAATTGTTTTTTTATCTAATAAATATTAAATTAAAATTTTTTATATATTTTGCAATGATTTTAAATTATTGATGTACATAATTTTTTAAAAATCTAAAAAAAACTGAACGATACTTTGATAAAAACATCTCGTACGTACGTAGAGAACTGCTCCTGTGATAAATGTCAATCGCTCTATAAGTGTACAGGATTCGTTTTGGTCACTTTTACGGCTGCTTAAAGCATCCGGGCGGAGAAAAAACGCAAGAAATATCTGCAGAACAGTAAAAGAGAACATCAAAAGTTTCCTTTGCCTTGGAGAAACCTCCACGCATGCTAGGAGGTTTCTCCAAGGCAAAGGAAATCTTCAATCTTTACATATGCATCGGTACATTTTCACTGATGAAACCCTTCAAGTTTCAACGCTGAAATCACAAATAAATATAAACAAGGAGAGTGCTGAAGATTCAAGTCTTCACCCCACTTTGCATTAGGATCAAGCTCGAGGTAATCTGCTCCATGAACCCTATTATCTAATCTAACTCGATATTTAGCCCAAACTCTTGGTGCTGGACCTAGATGATAATTGGCCGGTAAATAACATGCCCACAAGAACATGGGCTTAGGCTATCAGCAATCGTTATAAGGCCATCAAAATCCAAAATTGGGCTGCCCTAGAGGCAGAAAATCCCGTAAGTCAGAAGAAGACGGGTAAATTACATAGTACTCTAAAGTGTTTTTTATACTATTTTTTATATAAAAAATGTTAAATTAACTATTTTAATATGATTAAGTTAAAAATATAAAATAAATATATTTTAATATAATTTTAAATAAAAAACATCTTAGATGTTGCACATGCACCTTAACACCTAACATAACATCCTTTTGAGCTCGGGCCCAACATTCATGCAGTGAGTTTGGATTTAATTTTTATTTTTAATAAGTTCGAGCCAAACACTCGTCGAAGATTTTTTAAGACCCCACGTTGATTCCTCAATGTTTTATATTGATTCAATAAGTATTATTTTAAGTAGAATACAACTCAAGATATCACAATGATAAAATTACATTTTAGCCCCTCCTCTTAAAAAAAAATTTATGAGTTATAAATACGCAATGAATCTTACAAGTCAAAGGTTCATAATCTTTTCATTATTAATATTTTCAGAGTTCATTTCTCTAAAATATCATTACACTTTTTTTTTTTATAAAGTTACTGACTTTACTATTAGAGAGTCTCCACATTCATTACAGAAGACACAATGATGAATAGGTTATCAACTCATTACCAGTTATCAACTTTCTGGATTTTTCATATTAAATTACTAGATAGATAAAAATAAATTTAATTACTTAAATTAAAAAATCAGCAAATTATTCAATACATCAATCTATTTTTAAGCATTTTAAATTTTGAATTTTAAGACTCGTCAAAATGCAATATGATGGACAAACAATAGAGAAACATAGAGTGTGAACAACATGAAGGGTGTAATAATTAGAGCATAAGATTTACCATGTTTTGATCAGCTTCAACGAGATGGAGAACAAGAAGAGAAATCATGAAGATTGAAGCAACCAATGATTTTGAGATGGCAATCACTACAGGGATTTAGATTAACTAGAGCCCTTTGTTGATTAACTTCAAATTTTAGAGGAAGACAGCTTATTTATATCAAGGGAGTGAGGCACGGTGATGAATAGGTTGTGGCCGCTAGCTAGCTAGCTGCAGCCGCAAGAGGCAAGAGCTGCACATTCTCGGGGGTTGTACGTGTTAGATAGGAAACGAAAGGTGGCGTGCTAGTTGTTGTCGTGATTTGTCAAGAATGACAAAATCTAAATGGAGAGAGCGCAAGCATCAACGATACATGTCTTCTGAGTTATATAGAAGAACATATATAGATGTAAGATATAATTCGGAATTTGACCTAGTTTAGAATTATGATAGTTTGATTGATAAGTTAATATGCAATTTATTGAATAAATCTAAGTTAACTATTTTATTTTAAATAATATATTTTTAAAATTTTATTTTATTTTAAATTGACTTGGCCAAGTTTGCTAAATCAAATCTAATTTAACATCTAAAAATATGTATATTTCTAGAAAGATATTTTTGCTCAACATTTACACAATAAAAATGGATGTTGATATATTATTATGTGTATTATTTATTTGATGTTTAAGAAGAGACAAAATGAGTATTATATACATAATTTTGGGTTGTTCAACTATAATCAAATTAAATGTTTAGTACTGTTATATTTTTTAATTGAAAATATATTTTTATATTTCTTTTTGTTTTTAATATCAACATTTTAAAATAATTTAAAAATATCAAAAAACATGAATTTAATATTTTGTAAATAAAAAATAATTTAAAAATCAATATTAACCACGGAAAAAAAACGCTCCCCTTAAGAGATTACATATCGAAACCAAGTACAATTTTTAGATAATAGAAAACAGAGTAAAATTACAGAAACTTTATAATTAATAATAGCAGCCTGATTTTCCGGTTTACATATAAGAGCAGCATATTTTCTTGTATATTATTAAATCATGAGATGCTCGAGATTTGCTTCAAGGACACTTGCGTCTGCCGCCATGGGTAGTCAAGCTGGCGTAGCAGGGGCAAGCGTCATAGTTACCGGCCGTTCCTGGAGGCACACAGCTGCATCTTGAACAGCAAGTCCCACATGCTCTCTTGCACAGGCGTGGCCTAGATGATAACTGGCACCTCGCCTCGCAAGCGCTACCACAATCTGAGAAACGAAACCAGACGAGCATCATTAAGTATTAATGTTCTTTTTTGTTTTCAATTTTATCTCTCACTAATCAAAATATTCATAATTGCATGTTTAAACAAAAAATAATTGCAATTAAACCGAGTTTTTTTTAAAAACAAATTGTGGGGAGGTACAACTGATAGATCATATTTTAAACATTTAACCTGGCCAGTTAATTATATTATGAAGATTGAGATTACCAATTTTCGTAGGAGGGGAACTCGCAGCCAGATTTGAGTTCACCTGCATCAATACCAAGCAACATATTACTTAGATAAATGATATATAGCTAGCAAGACTTCACGTAGGTGAGCAATCAATATAAAAATTAAAGGGAAAAACAAGAAAGAAAAGAAAAGATAATTTGAAGTGAAACACTACTGTATCATGATCAGCCTCGGCAAGATGGAGAACAAGAAGAGAGAAGAAAAGTAAAGCAATCAGAAACTTGGTGATCATAGCCATTGCTAGAGAACACAAGTACTGCAACGGAGCTCACTGTCTCAAATTGAAACCTTAAACCTTGGCGTGCAAACCAAAGAGAAAGGGCCTTGGTATTTATAGCCATATGATGGTAGTAATGAATAAAGAGGCCGAGGTAGGTTTATGGAAGGATCAAATATTCTCGAAGTATTATTCCTATTTTACGCAGGGGAAAAAAGGTAGTATATAAGTATACGGTCAGTATTGAGTTTTTAGGAACGTACGAGTGGAGCAGAGCCCTCGGAATCATCTGGGATGAACGAGGAAAGGGTCGAAAGAACTCTTGTGATTCCTTAGTGGATGCTCTTACTATCAATGGCCCTGCTGGTGTATGCTACTTTTGCCTTCTCCAATTATTGTACTCGGAGATGTGGCACATCTTTCAGCATCAAAAAAGGTGAAAAGGAAATCAAAGCTGGGATGAAGATTGAGAATGCGTGAAAGACTAAAATATGGGTAATGGAACAAGGAAAATAATCGAGAGGCTCGCGTTTAATGTGATTTTAGATATATTTGTGATATAATTATTTCTATTCTGAAAATTCCACAAGATAGCAGACTAACAACTGGAGGATTGAAGAGACAAAGCTTGGAAGCAGCCACATAAACGATTTATTTGGAGTAAATTAGAGATATATATGGCTTAACATCCGACACAATCACAAATTAAGAAATTCAGATTTTTTAATTTTTAAAATTGTAATATTATGATTTGATAAATTTTGAATGTTAATAATTTTTAACTGTCATGAAAAATAATATATAAACTTGTTCAAATAATCGTTAATTAAAATAGATCTAATTAATAGAATCTAAACTAAAGAAAAATTTAAAGAAAAAATATGAAAAAAAATTTATTAAACGATATTTTTTTAGACCTAATTTGAAATCACATAACAAGCCGTGCGTCAATCTATGTCATCATTATGGTCTCGTGCCAAACTCCCGGTTCTTTTGTTGAAGTCCAATCTTTTGGGTGCCCTAGCAAAAATCTGTACTCCTGAAAGAGAAGCTGTCCCGTGCTGAATGGAGCCAAACTATCGACGTCCATGGGAGGTCATAGCTAGGTTTTAATTTAACCAGCACAAAACTTAAGTTTCTGACCAGCTGAGAGCCCAATCTTGGTTAGCCTCACTCGTTTTACCGATTCTATTTATGAAAGAAATATAAAGAAATGACAGGCAGCTATCACCTATGCACTTGAAACTTGAAAGCTTCTTTTAAGAGCCTCCCCAGAGTGACTCCTCCAGCTGTTCGAGATCATGGAACACAGGTGTACTGTGTTCATGCACCTGATGCCAGCACGCACGAATTACATTAATTTGGTAGGAGCCTCGAATATTATGCACAAATGTGATTTATTTATTTATTAACTGTCAGCTTATATGCATTTCAATTAATCTTTTAAGATTCTAAAATTAATAACTATATTAACCTCTAATATTCTCAAAGTTTGAAAAACTTGACCTAATAATCTTTGAAGATAAAATTCAAAATTTAACTAGTTCATGTTACCGGTTTTTGTTTTTCTTCGAGATAGCAATGGACCACCTTGGGAATTAGTTAGATAGTGAAGGTGCTTTAATAATTGTTCCTAGGCGAGTGATTTAGGATGGGGATTAAGGTACATTTTGGATGATACTTTTTAATAATAAAAGAAAAGCACAGCTCCTAAGAATGGCTTATTTATTGAGAGGTGAAATAAAATATGCAAAAATCTCACTTTCTCATTTTTTATAGTTCATCAAATCAGCTTCACAATCACCTTCCAACCAGACAATCGCGTATGTCTTTTTACAAAAAAAATATTTAATCCTCACTGGCAAGGTATATGAGCCCAGTTAGTTTCATATCACCAAATATGAACCTATATAAATCTTAAATGAATTTGTGTTTCAAGATGTAAGTTGTGTAACTGATGGTTGAAGAATTTGTCAGACTTTAATTCTATTTTTATGGTATTTGAGATTTTAGTGTAAAGTATTTTTAAATATAGTTTTTTTGTTTAAAAATACATTAAAATAATTTTTTTAAATTAAATAATTTAATAATTTTTCAAAACAAAAATACTTTTAAAAAACATTTAAAAAACAAAAATAAAAATTATATCAAACACCTTCTCTCAGAAGCGATGGAAGATTTTCGACATGTAAACATATAAGTAATCGACTATGATATTATTTTTTTAAAAAAACCATTCAGGTCAAAGTTTATTTCATCAAACTATGCTATGTCGGTGGGCACTCGAAACATTTACGATTCGCAACTAATATTGATTTCTCGATTGTGATATGTCTGCCATATATGATAGAGCTAGACTCTGTCGTCTTTAACTCGTTTATAGAGCGAGCGATCTGACTTGAACGATATTCTTTGTATCAGACATAAATCTTGGATAAGATTTCGAAACCGAAGCCTGATTTAGAGGTGTTTTTGGAAGTGCGGTAATTGTTATATTTAAAAGTATTTTTTATTTTGAAATGTAGTAAAGTAATATTTTTTATTTTTAAAAAAAATTATTTTTGATATTATCACATCAAAATAATCTAAAATACTAAATAATTATTAATTTAAAATATAAAAATAAAAATAATTTAATTTTTTTCAAAAATATTTTCAAAATATAAAAACAAAAATAACATGGATTTAGGAGGAAGTAAATGCACACAGCCTCACAGGAAAAACGAACAAGTTTAAAAGCACTATTGCTTGGTTTTGATAGATCATATGTATTTTTCTCGGACTTTGACTGCAAATTAATGAATAGCCATTCAAAGGATGCACTTGTCGGCACGTAAAAATAATTAACTACAAAACTAAAAAAAGTTAGGGCTTAATATGATTGCTTCACTGATTATATAAACAGTATAATACTTCCCAACTTTTTTTTCATCATTTTATTTCTTGAGTTTTTGTCCTTCAACTTTAATTTTCTTTTATAACATAATTGGATGAAATTAAAGGAGAAAGATCAAATTAAAAAAAGGACTTAAATGTAAAGCAGGGATAAAATATATGACTAATTCTAAATTTGCAAAAAAATTCACCTTCAATTTTAATGTTCTTTCAATTAAATTATTTTATGAAATAATTAGATAAGATTAAGTTTGAAGTTATGGTAGAAAAATTTAATTGAAAATAAATTAAAAAAAGAGGATTTAAATGTAAAGCACATATAAAATACATGGTTTAATCAAAATTAAAAAATATATCATTTTAATTCAAAAGGTTATTTTATTTATTTTTCTGTCTTTAAACCTAAGAGAAGAAATAAAAAATCACTAGAAAACAATAAAAAAACATAAAATTTCATATTATCACAAAATTGACAATTACAATGGCAAAACTTAGTGTAAAAAGTTTCAATTCAATAGAGTTTGATGGTAATAGTTTTTAGTTTTTATTTTACCTAAAAAACGACTAGTGTTATTTTTACCTGAAAAACTTAGTTTGGGGTTTGTTTAGATTTTTAAAATTTAATTGATTTTTTTAATGATTTTAAAATATTTTTTAATTAAAACGTATTTCATGAAGGGTTTTTTTGTGGTTTTGAGTTTTTTTCAGTAGAAACGACTGCAAATTTTGTACTGTCCTGTATTGTATCGTATACCACACGAGTCCTGGAACTCTGACGTGCAAAACAAAGAGAAAGGGTGTTGGTATTTATGGCTACATGCCGAGGGAGGTTCTTGAAAGTACCACGCAATGTCATGGTAGTATTTTTTATATATATAATAATACGCATAAGAAGGCAAAACAAAGTGTCGCGTCAGGATTGAGTTGTCACTTGTCAGAGATATACGGTGGAGAAGAGCCTTTGGAATCATCCAGGGGGATCCAGGGAAGGTTCAAAAAAAAAAAAAATATTGTATGGTTTATTTTTGTATTTTAAAAATATTTTAAAAAAAAATTAAATTTTTTTATTAACTTTAAATTAATATTTTTTTTGTGTTTTTAAATCATTTTGATGTGCTAATATCAAAATTAATTTTTAAAAAATAAAAAAATATCATTGACATTCATTTTAGCACGAAAAATTATTTGAAAAGCAATCGCAACCACACAAAAAAAGAGCTCTAAGGTGATGGATAATGTCATAATAGTTGTTTTTTAAAATAATTTTTGTTTAAAAATATTTTAAAATAATATTTTTTTATTTTTTAAAAATTATTTTTAATATTAATATATATAAAAAAATTGAATTTATTTTAAAAACATTTTTAAAATAAAATAAAAACAAACATAAATATTTTTTAGTGGATGCTCCATCTAGTGATGCATGGTACTTTCGCGACCTTTGCGTTGTGCTTTTTTTTTTTTTCCTTTTTAACAACTTGCACACTTTCATAAAATAAAGAAATTAAAAAACTTCTCAATCATTAGGAAAGAGTTAAAGGGAAAAACAAAATCCAGACAGGAAGTATAAAAATTTTAAAAAAATAAATCAAGACAGAATCAAGAACAAATATCAAATATACAACCATATTATTGAGATATTATCAGCTTTGCATCTAAATTATTAGATTATTTTGATATCTCAGTTAAATACTTATATTGATCGGTTATTAGAAAACATTACGTCGTTTTGAAAAAATAATATGATTTGAACAAAAATATAGAAGAAAACCCTCGAAATTCAAAAAACAATTTAAAAATATATATAATATAATATAACGATTTAAAAATATATATAAAAAAATCCAACTTTTAACAAAATCGCCGCCACCCACATAGCAAACAATTTTTCCTTTCTTGGTGATGTCCTATGGAGGTCTTATCTACTATATGTAGGCTTTAAATTTAACTCGGCACAATGTTTTTCTTGTGTCTGAGTGTGATCGATCAGTGGAGAATTATCAAGTTGATGGGTGATAACTAAGTTCCCGACCAGTCTGGTCAGATTACTATTGCAGCTTGTTAGTTTTATGATATTATTATTATTATTATTATTATTATTTTTATTGATGAGGGTGTTAAGACAGTTTGTGTATATCTTAACTAATTTAACGAGTCTTAAAATTAATGACTATATAAGTTTTTAATAACCATTATATTAATAATCATATATCTTATGGTGTTATTATTATTATTATTATTAGACCTGCACTAATCCAACATATTGATCTAGTAAACTCATTTACAATTATTTTAAAATTGAACTAAAATACATTGACGTGATAAAACATACTTAATCTAATCATATTTTTAATAACCTTGTTATTTTTGTTAGATATAATCGATCAATTTTGATAATTAAAAAAAATCAATATTAATTTAATAAAAATATTGATTTAAAGACTCATGAGTTGATATAATAACTTAAATCATTTTTTTTATTTTAATTATCAAATTACGACTATAACCAATAGTATTACCTATTTTATTTTTGGAAAAAAAAAACACTCAACTATTACCTATGTACTGTGGTGGTTTTTATTATTGTAATTTAAAAAAAGATAGATCTAGTAAAAACATATAAATTATAGAATTTTTGTAACTAATATTTCAACAAATATTTTTTTAGTGAGACTCATGTAAAATTATAGTGTATATTAATTAACTAAAATAAAACATGATTTTAACCATATCTCGTCACATTACTGCTTCTTAAAAACTTCTAAAAGAACCATCTAGGTGGTGGCCCAGTAGTAAAAGCTTGGGACCAAGATGTTTGCTCCCTCTGTGGTCTCAGGTTCGAACCCTGTGGTTGCTCATATGATGACCACTGGAGGCTTACATGGTCGTTAACTTCAGGGCCCGTAAGATTAGTCGAGGTGGGCGCAAGCTAACCCGGACATCCACGTTAAACTAAACTAAAAAAAAAACCTCCTAAAAGTGACTTTGCTAGTTGTACATGATCACACCATAATAAAAGCTACAAATTATAGTATTCTAGTAACCACTATTTCAAAAAATAAGTTCTAATATAATTTATATAAAATTACTGTGTATATTAATAAATCAAACAATTTTAAAATTATAGTTAAGATAACTATAATTATCAAATCCAGCCCGGAAGTTGACCCAGTTAAGGGCATGTCCCGGGTCGCACGAATTGACTCGGGTTAACCCAAAAAATTTAAAAAAAATATTTAAAATTTTAATATTTCACATGAAAAAATTACTAAACATTTCATATGTATTTATGTTATATATAACTATCCTACATGGAAAAATTAATAAACATTATATATATATATATATATATATATATATATATATATCCCATTAAAAAAAATCCATGTGCATAGAGGTTATATATATAATTATTCCTTATTGAAAAGTTAACAAATATTTCATGTGAATGAAAATTATATATATCCCACTTTGAAAATTTTAGAAACTTTTCATATAAATAAAGGCTATATATAGCTATTACACATGAAAAATTTAAAAAATATTTTAGAGGATATATGTTATAAAAAAAAAAAACGAGACCATATATTCACAAATTAATTTTATTTTTTTTGTTTTTTAAAAAAATATATAAAAAAAGTCGTGTTTCACCTGGGTTGCATCAGGTCATCAAAATTACAGGTTAACTTGACAAGTCACTTTAGTTTGACCGAGTTAATTACAAGTCTAGATTTTAACCATTTGATCTCATGTTGCTGATCAATCCGCTGGCCGGACCGGGATTTGTATCCATGATTGTAACCCCATCTCGCCACTCTAGCGAATGAACCGTATAGCTTCCTAAGAGCTCCCAAAAGTGACCCCGCCAGCTGTACGGGATCGCACCACAGCTGTCTTATGTTCATGCACCTAGTGCTAGGCTGCTAGCACGCACGAATTACATTAACCCAGCAGGTATGTCCAAAAAACATAATGTCACAGGTATTTTTGTTTTTCAAGATAGTAAAGGTCCCACCGAAGGCCCTTGATATTTTGTCCGTAGGCTAGGTAATTTAGGATGGAGATTAAGGTCCTTATGGATAATGTTTGTTCATGCATGATAAAAAGATAAGCATTGGCACTAGGATCGATCCTATCTTTTATTCTTCCATCTGTCATATGTACCTATCCAAAAAAATTAAACGGGAAGGCAAGTTGCGAATTTATTATGCAAATATTAGCATTTTACTATTTACTGAAATAATATAATTACTGTTTTGTCATCCTAAATGATTTTTTTTCATAGCCTATTAGTCATTAAAAAATAAATTAAAAATATATATATTTTTTATAATTTTTAAAGTAGTAAAATTACTCAATTAGTTTTCAAATCAAAATTTTTAAAATTGAAAAATAATGATATTTCTGTTTTTATTTTTATTTTTTAAAACAAAATAAAATGACAACTTTACCTTAAAACAAAAAACTAAAACATGCATTCGCTGCCTTTTGATATTTTCTCTATTATTTTTTTTATTATCAGTTCTATTGAAGATAATTTGGTTTTCTTACACAAATTAAATATTTTTTAAACAAAAAAAGATTTGATGACACATGCGGGATACACATTGGGGCATGGGTGGCGCTCATGTCCTTTGGACGACATGTACATCCCTTCTCAAAGGCCAAAAATACCCTTTCACCTATTGTTAGAATCACCTCCACATCCTCTCTCGGTAGGTGCAGGGCGTGTTAATAGTGGTGAGACGGTTTGTCGCTAATGAATCTTTATTTATTCCCCTATCTTTTCTCTTCCCTTCCATAAAAATAATAATATGGTCTTATTTCATGTTTGTATTTCAACTTTAATCCTTTTCTTTTGATTTATAATTTTTATTCTTGGATTTTTTGTAAAAAAATTATTTGTTTTTAATTTCATCCCTCAATTTTAAATTGTCATGTATTAATTTTTCTATTTCAGTTTTTATTCTTTTGATTTCCATTTCTTAGCCCATTTGCAAGAATTTTATTGGTTTTCTATTTTGTCGTTCAATCCAAATTTATGGTATATTACTTTTCCAATTTGATTATTATTTTTTTGATTTTTTTTTAATTTTTTGTTAGAATTAATTTTTCTTTTTAATTTCAACATTCAAATATAGATTTGTAGTCTCCCAATTTTTTAATTTGCTTCTCCTTAATTTGAGGGTTTTATTTTTTTTTACTGTAAAGAATGGCCATTCAAATTGATTCAATGAAGGATGCATTTGTCCCGCACAAACAAAAAGAAAAAATATGAATAAATTCATTTTTAAAATATAAATGAAGAGTGAATTCTAATATACTCTTAATTGAACTTTAAGTTAATTTTTATTTTTCTTAAGTAATTTAATCTACAGTTTACTTTTTAAAATTAATATCCTCTTTAACATAAACTTGTGACTACTGTTACTCATCTCGTGTTAATGAATATATCAAAAGATAGAAAATTCAAAATACAATTACGAATAAGAAAAGACAAATATACTTATTAATACTTCACTATTATAAAATAATATAAAATATATCTGAAACCTCACCTGAAGCTATTAAGTTGTCTGGCTGAAGCTATTAAGTTGGTATCAAAATCTTAGTTATGAAGCTATTAAGTTGTCTGGCTGAAGCTATTAAGTTGGTATCAAAATCTTGATAACTAAATGATCATGAATTTAAATCTCATCTTCTTTTATTTATTTAATCAAAATTAAACACAAACTAAATAATATAGACATATATAAATTATATTTCTTGATGATTAAATGATCATTAGTTCAAATCTCACCATATTCTATTTATTTAATTAGAATTAAACATAAACTAAATAAAATAAATATATATACAAATTATATTCTGAATCTCACCTAAAATGATTCTTTGTTATTAATGTCTGTATAAGATTGAAGTGGTGAACTATGACGTCTATACGTTCATACTTCATAGGCTAGTCTAATTCAATTTTTTTTTTCTTCCCAAGATTTGAAAGTTACTGAACGTCAGGTTAGATTTTGTTTTGTTTTTTTTGTTTTTTTTTTTTGAGAATTTGGTTGGTCGATCAATTGGTCATGATTTGGATTCAAGTTTTGCGCACATAAAGAAAGAAAAGAAAACAGAACCCGGGATTTTATATATAAATAAAACCCTACATGTGCAGTTACAATTTATCACAAATAATTCAAAATATATATTACAAACAAAAAGAAAAAGAAAAGGAAAGTACAGCTTAACATCTATTATTCAAACTCCGATGGTTATTCTTGTTGCAGGCCAAGGCCGATTTCAAGGACACTTGAGTCGGCCACCTCGAGTAGTCATGGTGGCATAGCAAGGGCAGGTATAATGGTTGCCGGAAGTGCCTGGGGGGACACACTTGCATCGTGCACAGCAAGTCCCGCAAGCCCTCTTGCAAAGACGTGGCCTGGAGGATAAGGAACACCTAGCATTGCAAGCGCCACCACAATCTGCTTATAAATGCACGAATAATTTTATTAGAATGTGCTGATGTTTAAACAATAATTTAATTTGATCTTGATATATACATATATTAACCAATGAAATAGTTGCCATTTGACCAACTGATGACAACCGTGGGCAGGTTGAACAAATTACGTACCGATATTCTTCCCAGGAGGATAGCTAGCAGCTTGAATATTTGAGTTCACCACCTGCATCAATCATCGATCAAACGCCATGTTATTTTGTATAATCTTGGAGGGTTCGACCTCAAAAACAATGAGAAAGAAATCAACTTGACAACACTCAATTAATCTGAAGGAGGAAATAATTAAGCTGTATATAAGAAACAATACTCAAACCTTCTGATCAGCTTCAACAAGGCGGAGCACAAGGAGAGATGCGACAAGAAAAACAATCAAAAGCTTCGATATAGCCATTGCTAGAGCTTTAATCAGACGACTCCTTGAGAACTTTTAATTTTGTTTGGATTTGAATTGAACTCTGTTTGTTTGATTGCATGAAATGAGAGAAAGGGTGTCACTATTTATAGCCAGAGCATGAGCAGCTTCAACAAGGTGGAGTAGTTGCATGGAAGGACGGGACATCCTGCTGGCATGCACATACGAAACTAAGAGCTGGTCTCCCACAAATTATAATATGGCAACTTGTTACTTGTTATACATATATATTAGGACTTGGGGATGGGATATATTAAGACTTATCGGGAGCAGTTGTTTTGTTGAGTTTTTTTTCAAAGAAAAACCATAAGCATCCCTGTTTACCTACACCGAGTACTATGCTTAAGTATATGTATCC
>Ga0307517_10006854_pt1 | contig 16756 bp, 9 predicted proteins | sample 23_EM_MG_FD_194515 | JGI IMG/M metagenome (GOLD analysis project Ga0307517, IMG submission 194515) | Populus trichocarpa ectomycorrhiza microbial communities from riparian zone in the Pacific Northwest, United States - 23_EM | ecosystem: Host-associated > Plants > Roots > Unclassified | place... | reverse complement strand
GTTGATTGTGACCCTAAAATTCAACAACCGAAGGTTCATTGAAAAATCAAGATAAGGATATTTTATGCCTGAAACTTTAATTTTTCAATTTATTATTTTATACAAAACACTTATAAATTTTTAGAGACCTTCATAAACCCTAAAAATCCAAAATGAACTTAAATCTAAAAAACTTTTCAATATCATATTTATCATCTCAAGCAATAAAAATATTAAAGAACACCCCAAATGAAATCTTTCTATCAAATAGAACTCGTGATCACCAAGATTGATCATTATAGTGATTTAAATTGGTGTCAATCGAGATTTTTTTTCTTTACCATCAGAATTTGACCCCTTTCTCTCTCTCATCTTTCAAATTAAAAACTGAAAATTAAAAAAATTAAAGAGTCAGACCAATATTGAATTTTAAAAAACTATAGGGCCAAAAATATATCTATTAGAAAAAGAGAGGATGAAAGTTAGCTTTTCATGTCAATTTTGAAAAAGCCATATGTTCTTTGCCTTATTTACTTTGGTCCCTTTACTTTTAATCATGACCTTCATCAATAAATTGCAAGCAACTGGCAATAAATTTGGCTACAAACTGATCAAATCAAAGAGAAAAAAGTTCAAGCACTAAAATGAAAGAAAAAATAACACAGCGTGAATGCACAATGATTTGTGAGAGGTTGCATGCATGATTGTACAATGTTTTCACCTCACCTCTTCATTTCTTTACTAGTTAGTTGACATGCGTTTCGTCTCGTTGCGGGTTGAATTATTTTTTTTAAATGTAAAAATAATATATATATAAACATTGTTAAAGTGTTTTTTGATATCGAAAAAAAAATTAAATATAAATTGAAAAATTGATGCATACATTTAATAAAATAAAACAAGAATCATATATATTAATAAATTCCAAAAGGAGTTAATGCAACACCAGATATAAGATTTCAAGTTAATTTTTAACATAGTAAAAAAAATAGCAATGTTGTAGGTGCGTTTAGTGGTTTTCTTAATTGAGAAACTCATAAACATTTTTTACATTGAACGAAATAAATTTTAAAATATATAAACCGATAAATTAAGAAAGAGTTACTAATACTGATCAAATGCTAAAATAAAAAGATAATCATTCTATACAAGTATGAGATAGATAAGTATGATATTTAACCTTAGCTTTTCCTTTTAATTTTCATGTTTTTTTAAATTTTATTTTGATCTGATAGGTTATTTTCTCTTACCAAGAATAAATTATTTTTAATTTTATAAACACATTATGGAAAAAAAATTAAAAAAAGAGTTAAAGTACTTCACTATTCATATGAATATTGAAATACCTCAAATAATCCTCAAATGTTTCAACAGTAAAGCATCTGGGAGAAATCTCAGATGTTTTAGTGTTTTTGTTTTTAATTTTGATAGCACAGTTTTCTAGCCATAAATGAACATTTATTCTCCCTAAGATCACTGCCGGAGAGTACGAGGATAGTAAAAACATGTACGGATTTACGGCCTCCTAAAAAAAATAGTTATATTTATTTTTAAAAATATTTATTTATATTAAAATTGTATCAAAATAATATTTTTAAAATTATAAAAAAATTATTTTTTTATATCAAAATTATTTTATTTTTTAAAAAAATAAAATTTTTGGAAAGGCCAGGTTGGTTTCCAAACACTTCCCTAATAAAATATTGCACCGCGTTAAAAACAAAAGAATATTTTTTAAAAAATATTTTTTAATACATTTATGTTTAAAATAAATTTTAAAAAATAAAATAAAATTATTTTAATATATTTTTAAATAAAAAATATTTTAAAAATTAATTACTCCTGCTGCGGTACAAAACATTACCGGAGTCTGTGATCCTCCGTAGAGGGTTTGTACGGTCATTAGTGGTTAAGTTGCAGGTAGTATTAATTAAAAAGAGGATCCATTCCAACACTATACAGCTGAGTTTTAGCATCGGCAGCCATCGTCTTCTGATTGTTCACTTTTAGTATCTGCAGCCATCGGCTTCCTTGATTAAAATTTAAGACAGAAAAAACTAAAATGACGATTGTTCACTGATCAGACTTTTCTTTTATTATTTCTTTTGTTGAGTTCAGTTGCTGAACCTCTTTTTTTTTTTTTTTTGTTTGTGATCGTGCTGATGATTGAACTTAAAAACACTCTGGCAAGGCTCTCTACGAGAAAATAAAATCAAAGGGCCTTTAAAAGCTTCACTCCCTTTTGTTTTGAGAAGAAATTGGCTTCAAAGGACCAAATCATATTTGCAGTCTGAATGCTGCCAATAAGATTATTATTTTTTGAAAAAAAAAAAGAGGTTCCGGTTAATGCTAATCATTAATAAAAAGAAAATCTCAATAATTAATTAAAAGATAGTAATGTTAACTTTAATAGACATATATGTAGATTTCCTCGACTCTTCCAAGTCCTGGAGTGGAAACCAGACCACACGGCCGCCTCTACTATTCCGCGTCAACACCCTACGCGGCCTCACCCTCCAACCCCGCAGGAGATGAACAATTTTAAGTGTAAAAGGTGCCTAGCCCTTTGACAAATACAATTCAGTCCACGAACAATTTTGGGATTTCTTTCTATTTCATCAATAGAACCTTTACCAAGACATAATTTCCTCCTTTTTCCTTGACTATTCTAGCACACCTTCTGGCTACTATCTTATCTTTTTCTATCAAAAAAGATATTTTAACCACGGGATCACAGCAGCATCAACTGCTTAATTCATAATTCATAATTCATAATTCATAATTCATAATTCATGGTTTGGATGGCCTTGCACAGTTGGGATTTTGTCTTTCAATAATTGGGATGTACATGTTCTTAAAGCATAAAAAACTGGCCATTCCAAGTAGCTGAAATGATGTTAACAACAGTTTCTGCAATGGGAATATTATTATTGAACTGGCTGTTGGAAGACAAACTAAATTCTGCAATTCTTGAACATAACAAGGTAGCAGTACGTGTTCAATTGAAAAGCTCAGCGATAAGAATCGAACAACGAAACATTTGTCTAATAAGAGGCCCACCTGCAAGCTCCCAGATGACTACAAATTTTAAAAACCTATAATTGTTTGCTTTGGAAAGGAATGATGAGCAATCTAAGTAGTGATAGAAAGAACCTCCTTACTCTCTAATATGGCAGAAACCATGATATGAATCTAACAATGAATAGCAAGTAGAACAAAAATATTAGAATATAATTAGTGTACTCGGAGGCACAGCAATGCAAGATATGATCAGCAACTGAATCTTTCGCTTAGGTTCTCTTGTTGGGTTCAAAAACATACTTGATTAGGGACTCCTTGATTGGCAGCAACTCAGGGAATTCATTCTTCAGCTTGGACGCATCCAACTCATTGTTGCTCCGGGGGGCAACTATCACCTTGGCTTGCTCCTCTAGGTTGAAGTTAACCCATGTGAAGTTCGGGTCAATGTAGTTCTTGTACATGTCCAGAATCTCATTATGGCTCACAACACCAGGGTTCGTGAAGTTCCATATACCCCTCAAGTTCCTTTTTGCCATCTCAATTGAAATAGGTAGAAGTTCCTCCAAGATAGTCATGCTGTTTGGAATGTTAACTACTTTATTGTAGCGAGAGATTTTTGTAATGAAGTTGCGCGGGTTGCTTAGGTCTGATGATATTGGCATTCTAACTCTGAGCGTGCACACATTGTCATATTCTCTCAAAAGCTCTTCGACCTGGTTGAAATTTCAAACAATATACATGACCGTAGGAAAAAAATAATTTCAGATAAAATGAGTCTGGAAGAAAAAGATTACCATGGCCTTAGTTTTTGAATAGAAAGAACCAATGAAATTGGGCTTGTCTTCCTCAGTGAAACCAATGCCAGAACCCTCTGGATGACCAGCATCATACTCAAATATGCAGCCTGTAGCAAAATTTACCATCAGGAGGTTGTGCTCTCTGCAAACATCTGCTAAAGTTAGAGTTCCAGCAACATTGGTGCGTATGGTTTCTGTCTTGTGAGATTCACACCAATCAACATTAGGTCTGCCGGTGACCCCGGCAGCATTAAAAACATGGGTAGGCCTGATGTTCTGAATATCTGACAAAAGTGAAGATCGATCTTCCAAGCGCCCCTTTCCATATTCAAAGGAAATTCCTTGTTTCTCACACAACTTCCCCAGCAGACCCCCAATCCATCCAGTCCTGCCATAGATTAGGAACTTAAGAGAAGGTTTTCGAGGAGAGCCAGTGCCTACTTTTGTAACTGGAATCACCATTCGGGTCTGATTTGAATTATTTGAGACATAAGATGCATCTTTGTTCTCTTCAGACCCGTCAAAGTGTCTCCCACCAGGCATCATAAGCATTCTTGGATGAGGAAGCAGGGCTCCAGTGACATCACCCCACCAATCAGGATTTTGAGTGTACCACTCGATAGTCTTTCTCAACCCCTCCTCCCATGTAGTGTGCTCCGACCAACCCAAAATCTTCAGCTTCTGATCATCCAAAAAGTACCTTTGGTCATTAAACGGTCTATTCTCTACAAACTTGATGCTTTTATCAGGGTCCATGGAGAAAAGATTGCAAATATCTTTGGCTACATCAATCACTCTCCTTTCCTTCTTTGTCCCAACATTGTAAACATGGCCCACCTCTCCCTTGTGAAGGATGACTTCAAAAGCCTCAGCAACATCCTCACAATACAAGTAACTCCTCACATTAGAACCATCCCCATGGATGGGGAGATCCTTCCCTTGCATGGCTAAGAGGATAAACTTCGGGATTAATTTTTCAGGGAACTGATTGGGGCCATAAACATTGTTCCCACGAGTGGTTATCACAGGCAGCCCATATGACCGGCCATATGCCATAACAAGCATTTCTGCTCCAGCTTTTGTTGCAGAGTAGGGGTTGGTTGGGAGAAGTTGAGAGGCCTCATGATTTCCTACAACAGCATCTTCATCGGTCTCCCCATATACTTCATCCGTGCTCACATGGATGAACCTCCTGATCTGACCAGTGACTTTGCAAGCTTCTAAAAGGACATGAGTTCCATAAATATTGTTCTTGGTAAACTCAAAACTGTTACCAAAAGAGTTGTCAACATGGGTCTGGGCTGCAAAGTGCATAATTGTGTCGATCGACTCAGTGATCAGAAGGAAGTTGACGAGATCAGCACTTCCAATGTCACCCTTGACAAACTTAAAGTTAGGAGATGACTTAGAAGGGAGGAGGTTTTTCAAGTTCGAGCAATAGTCAAGCTTGTCAAGCACAACAATTTTGTAATCAGGGTAGTTGCGGATAAGCCTATTGCAAACATGGGATGCAATAAAACCAGCAGCCCCGGTGATTAGGATGTTCTTCGGAGTATATGTAGCCATGCCAAAACAACTTCTACAAGGAAAAGAAAACAAATTTAACCCTAGAACTGTAAGTTGAAGAGAATAATGTTTGCCCAGATTTAAAATAGAAATGCAGATCTTGATCACCATATAAGACAAACTAGAAGGAATGCATATATAGATGGGTCCACGAGCATCTATCTCAGGAGAAAAACAATAGCCAACTACCACAGCTCACATTAAGTAAAGCATGGAGAGAAAAGGAAAAAAGAGACGAGATCTGACGGCAATCTAGGGAGAATGCACACCCAAAATGATCAGATCAACAGTAAAATAGTAACAAATAATTATATAATAGGTTCAAGTAGTCACCGATATACCAAAAATGATTCTCATTTTCCCCAGTTAAAATATGATGAAGAATTAAGGCAGTTCAACTAAATCTAAAGCAATGAAATGTCCATGTCCTCAAGAAACTAAGTACGTAAATTCCAAACATCAGTTATCTATGGAATCAAAATCTCAAGAAAGTAAAACATAAAAACAATTAGCAAACCAAAAAGTAATCTCAAAATTAAGAAAGATCACCACCATACCATCAGATCCCACATAAAGTAATTAAGACAACAATTCATAATAGATCCACACAAAAAGTTTCTAGCAAATGAATGATTCCATAAACCAATTTCAACAAACCAAACATGAATCTGACATTGAACAATGGCTCCAAGTTACATTTTCTTAATACAAAGGATCCAGATCCAATTAAGCAACAAATGTGGATCATCCAAATCTACTACAAAGCAACAGAAAATACAGAAAGTTTTCCCCTTTATCGAAGATCTAACAAAATGGAGAAAACCCAGATAAAAAAAGTAGCGTAAACAGCTTGAAATCAACAACAAGTGATCACGATCAAATCTTTCATAAACCATGCTCCAATTTTGTTTAAGAAAATAGAAAATTTTAAAACAAACAAGGGTTGACAGAAGTAAGTTACAAGATTGACTTACAAATCCAAAACTGGTTAAGATCAAGGAAATCCCAGATATGAAATGAAGATTTAAGAGACAGAAAGAAGGGAAATTGGTACAAAGATATGGTCTGGTAGAGAAGGATATTAAGGAGAGTTCATATATGTGTTTGTGTGTGTGCGCGCGCGTGTAGGGGGGGGTTACGTAAGTATAAAAAAACTGAGTCAATTAAGGAGGACCATCAGGTAAGTAATTTTTATGTACGTGTTTGACATTTCAGTTGCATTTTGAATTGTGTTTATATATATATATATATATTAAAATAATTTTTTTTATTATTATATTAAAATATCTAAAAACACTAAAATAATATTTTAAAGTAAGAAAAATTAAAGTTTTGGTCAAATATGTTCTGATTGAAACGTCAAACATATTAATAAATGACTAAATTGACATTTAATTTTAAGTTATTAACTATATAGTATTGCATGTTTAGTGTAGATGTTATATATATGGGACGATTAGACATTCATCTAAAAAAATATTAATTAAATTACAACTATGTTCATTAAGTGTTATATTTATGTTATTTTACCACTTGCACAAGAACTTTGTCATATAAACTGTCATTTTATTGAATGTTTGGATATTGTTTGATTTTTTTAGTATGGTTATCAAACTCGGCTCGACCTGATGAGTCAACTCGAGACCTGGAGCCTTGACTAGGTTTGTTTCATTCAAAACCCCAGCTTGCAATTGGTCCAGAGAAAACCGTTTGACCCGCCGAGTCAACTCGAAACTCGGGTGACCTAACAAAACCCGGTAGATACCCGTTTTTTTTTTTCAAATGTGTTTTTTCTCTTAGCCAAAGACCTTTTTTTTCATATTTTTTAGTTGGTTATTAACTCATTTCAAAGTTTACTATATAAATACTAGAAGAATATTTTATTTTTTCAATGCAAGATTTGAAACCCTTTAGTATATATCATTGTTTTTAAACCCGGCCCGTTCCAAGGCCCGGGTTCTGGGTTTTGACCGGGTTGGCCAGGTCAATCCCTATTTTAAAAAAAATTCAAAACGGTATCGTTTTAGTAAAAAAAAAATCAACGGGTTGCAACCAGGTTTTTGACCGGGTTTTGCCGGGTCAACCTGTCGGGTCGGCTGGGTCACACCGGGTCAATCCCTATTTAAAAAAAATTCAAAACGACATCGTTTTAGTAAAAAAAAGGTCAACGGGTTGCAACCTGGTTTTTGACCGGGTTTTGCCGGGTCAACCCACTGGGTCGACCGGGTCACACCGGGTCATGACTTTTCTTATTTTTTCTTCAACCCGGCTCGGTTCCAGCCCTGGGTCAACCCGCCGAGCCGGCCCGGGTTTCAAAACTATGGTATATATATTCTATATTCACAAGAAAAAAGTTATGTTTTTTCAATGTGGAATAAAAAATCTTTTTGGTTTAAATACTTTAACTTAAAAGGATAAGATAATGTCTTTCTAATGTAAGATAAAAACCTTTTTAAAATAATCTTTTAAACTTCATTATTTACAACATGTATAGCATATATTTACATGAATTGTTTCTTAATTTTTTCATATGAAATATTCATGCATCATTTGTTTTATGTATATCCATGAATTAACAGGTTGTCTTTCCTCTCTTAATCATGTATATGTTTAATGCTTACATTAGGATAAAGCTTCGCCTTTTAGACTATACACAACTAGTGTTACCATCTTCACTTTTATGATGTCAATGTATTCTTTAACCTTATAATATTTAGCAAGCCAATCGAGGAACTTTTCTATGTCCAGATATACATTGAAGGTATGGATTTATAACTTTATTTGAAACTCATTTGCTTGTTATCTCTCAAGTTATGATAGTTTATCTTGGTATACTAAGGTTTTATGGCCCCCATTGAATTCGTCTTTACTAACACCCTCCACATAGATAATTGATTGTCTTGGTGAATTTTTAGGAATATGTTTGGGGTTATGCCCACCCCAAGATAAGTCTTTAGGCATGTTCCTCTTCTCTTTACCATCCTTGTTGATGCCTCTCATTAGCTAAATTAGATGTTCTAAGCTATTTGAAATTGTTGTTATATTTTCTCCAAACAATCTAGTTTTTACTCTTAATTCTGCACAATTCCCTAAATAGTCTCCACCACTATATTATAAGATGGGTTGTTACCATCTTTATCTATCAAATAAATCAACTTACTTTGATACCAATTGATGAGACATATAATGCATATTGGTTTTGTCTTATGTCATGGGCCAAAGTAATATATATATATATACACTTAGTTCATATAAAAACCTAAATTTTCTATATTTTATGGTAAAGTTTATTTATGAGTGCTTCATTTCTCAACACTTTAGTGGCTAGAGAAAGGAGAAAAAAATGAGTTTGGGTTACTTTGAGATTTTAGGTGAGAGAGCAAATTTATATGACACCTGTATTCTTCTACTTTCTTATAGTGAATTTCTTTAATCATCTCACTTGTGGTGTAGTCCGAAGTTGTTGAACATGAAATTTTAATGTATGCTCTTGTATGATTGATTATGCTTGTTTTACACACACACTCACACTTTCCAATTAGGTTGAGATTTTAGGGTTAATTCCACTACAATTTGGTATATGAGTTTGTCTGGTTATCAATTAGCTTTCACAATGACAATAAAAGTAACATCAATGACAAAGTTTAATGTAGAGAAATTTAATGGTTGAAACAACTTCAATATGTAGCGTATTAAGATGCGAGCCTTGTTAGTTTAAAACGGTTTATTTAAGGCACTGAAAGGTGTATACAATTTGCTTAAATAGATGAATGGTGAGGGAAAAAAGATCTCATGGAACATGTTTACAATGCTATTCAACTTTATTTGTCTAATGAGGTTCCTAGAGAGGTTGTTGAATATACTACAACTGCTAGATTATGAAAAAAGTTAAGAACTTTTAACATGATCAAATCCTTGATTAACCAATTGTATTTAAAACATCTGTTGTGTACTCTCCAAATTAAAAAAGGTATGTCCATTAAAGAACATCTTGATGAATTTAATATAACATCTTGATGAATTTAATAGAATAATTTTAGATTTGTGAAATAATGATGTTAAGGTTGAAAATAAGGATCATGATTTGATTTTATTATGTTCGTTACCTTTATTTTATGACCATTTTATGCATACTTTCTTATAAGTCGGTTTAGAAATGTTAAAGCTTCTTTAAACTCTAGAGAGTTAAAAAGACGAGTGTCAGAGATTCATAACAAGGAATATATAGAGGGTTTGATAGTGAGTGATATAATAAATAATAAGGGTTAGGGTAATAGAGGCAAATTTAGATTAAAATCAAAGCTTATAAAAATTAAATACTTTGAATGTCATGAAGTAGGACACTTTTAAAAAATACTTTTCTAAGTGGAAAGATATGGAAAAAAAAGAAAACCTCTGATGTTGTAAATATTATCAGTGAAGGGAAAAATTTGTATGATGTTGAACATGTTTTAGCTATATCTATTTATAGTTAGGTGATTCGTGAATTCTTCATTCAGGTTGCATATTTTATAGTTGTCATAGTAGAAGTTCATTTAACACTTATAAAGTTGTCAATGAAACTATTTTATTAAGAGACAACAAATGATTTTTTGTTGTTAGTATGGTACAATTTGAACTATAATGTAAGATAGCATTATTAGGACATTGGAGGTTCGACATATTTCAAATATGAGGAAAAAAATAATTTCTTTAAGTCTTCTTGATTTCTAAGGTTATTGTTATTCTACTAAAAATAGAGCTCTGAGAGTTTGTAATGGTACTCTTGTCATAATGAAAGTAAAACTAGTTAATAACATATATCATCTTTAAGGTTCAACGTTTATTGATTTAGCTATTGTATCATCTATGGTTGATTCAAATAGTGTTTTTACTTAATTATGACATATATGACTATGATACATGAGTGAGAGAGGGTGATAGAGTTAATCAAATAAAATTTGTTGTGTGGTAAAAAATAGATAAATTAGATTTTTGTGAGCATTATAATTATAGTAAACAATGCAAAGTGAAATTCTTATTGTACCAAGGGTACTATAAATTATGTTTATTATAGCCTTTGGGTTTTTCTTCTTGTCTTGTCAAAAGTTAGAGCACAATATTTATTTATATTTATTGATGACTAATCTAGAAAGTTCTAAGTTTATTTTTTTAGGACAAAAAGTGATATGTTCATCATCTTCAAGTAGTGGAAAACCTTGACCGAGAAAAAGACTGGTAAGAAGATCAAACACTGGTAAAATTTTGCTCAAGTGAGTTTGATGAGTTTTGTAAAAATAAAGGAATCACTAAACACCACACTGTTAGGAATACACCATAATAAAATAGAATATATATACACTTATAGAAAAAGCATGTTATATGTTTTTACAAGCTAGATTATCAAAGGAATTTTAGTTTAAATAAATTAATATGGCTTGTTATCTTATGAATAGATCTTAATTGATAGTTTTAGAGTTAAAGACTCCATATGAGGTATAATTTGGTTCTCTTGCTAATTACTCTAAACTGAGAGTATTTGATTGTTCTACTTATGCTAATATTAAAGAAGATAAACTTGGGTTGAGAGAGAGAAAATATGACCTTTGATGATCTAATTATTTTTTACAAGGAAAAAGAGTCATTTGGTTTTGATTTTGAGATGGACTAAAATACTAGCAAGCAAGTAGAGCTTAAGGTTAGAGCTTCAAAGACAATACAAAAAGATACATCAGTTGAACTTGTTGTGGAAGTGGTGTTTAGGCTATGCTAATTTAGTTAATTTTGCCTTGAATATTGTAGAGAATCTTGTAAAAATGCTCTTGTAACATATCCAAAGTCTTAGTTGCCCCAAAATATCTCATTAAATCGCCTTCATGAGCTTCCCTCACAAGTAAATCATGCAATGAATATTTAGGCACACACAATCTCTTAACTTTAAATAAAGATCCATTAGGCCTAAATTACTTATTAAAGGTTGAATGCTCACATTATCCATACACTTGTTCATAACTTATATATAATTCTTTCACATGTTAAAATCCTAAAAGTCTAGTGTTCAAGGTATTAAAGAAGTACATACCTTCAAGACAATGCATCCGCAATGATGTTTTCCTTACCACGCTTGTACTTAATAACATATGAGAACGTCTCAATGAATTCAATTAATTTGGCATGTTTCCTATTCAACTTACATTGGCTCTTTAAGTGTTTTAAAATCTTCAATTCTAATGGCCGAAACTTTCCTCCCAATTGTTTCAGACTCACGACTTACCTTATTTTTACTTAGTCTCATATCCTCACCATTATTTTTTTTTATGAATTCTCATTTAGCTTCCTCAACTTTCTTAAGCTTCAATTGATCTGCATACACTTGTCTAGGTCGCAATAGAGCAAGTGTGTAAATCTTTCATCTTTCTTCACAGTATACCTATTTTTGAACTCATCATGTTTGGTCTTCATATCAAACTGTCAAGGTCTCCTTGATAATAGGTGTGTATAATGCATAAGAATAACATCACATAGAACCTTATCCTTAAACTTTCCTATGGTGAATGAAACCAAAACCTGCTTAGTCATCCTAACTTCTCCATATTCATTCAACCACTGAAGCTTATATGGCTTAACATGTTTAGATGTATTCAGGTTCAACTTTCTAACCAAAGTTGAGCTAACAATATTAGTACAACTACCATTATCATTTATCATACCATATACCTTATTATCAATGTAGCTTCTAGTATGAAAAACATTCTCTCTTTTTTGCTCTACATCCTCTTCACAAACCTAACACTTAAAGATCTCTTTATAACCAAGGATCTTCCTTACATAACATACTCCACATAATTACAATCAAGCTTTGACATCCCTTCTAAATCATAATCACTAGTCGATTCCACCTCACTATCATCTCTTATAACCATAATTATCTTATTTGGACATGCATGTGATAAAAGCCTAAACTCTTGACATCGAAAAACATCTAATATTTTGTTTATGCCTCGGCCGAGCAATATTTTTCCCCTTTACTCCAAAACTGCAACTTGCATCCTATGCATTACCCTCTCTTCTAAAATTTGATTTTCAAACCAAAGAGAAACCCGAATATCCAACAAGTTTTGCACTACATTTTCTCCTTAACTATTTCTTTATTTTTATAGTCATATGTACCATATCCTCAATCTCCATATAATGCTACAATTTCACCACATTAGCAATATCTTTATTTAATCCATTAAAAAATCTAGCCATTGTGACTTCTCTATCCTCATAAATATTAGCTCTAATCGTAGTTACTTCCATCTCTATAAAGTACCGATCCACACTTCTAGAACCCTGAGATGATGTTTGTAATTTATCATAGATATCTCTATAATAGTGAGTAGGTACAAACCGTTTTTCTTATAATTACCTTCATCCCCTCCTAAGTTTCTATTAGCCTTTCTCCATTACACCTTCTACTTGTAACAAGCTAATCCCGCTAACTAATTGTATAATTAGTGAATTCAACCACAATCAATTTAACCTTTTTTTCTTCTAAATATCTATGGTAATCAAATATAAACTCCATTTTTTTTCTCAATCCATGTAAGCCTCCAAATCATTATTTCCCTGAAACCTTGGAATTTTGAGTTTAATACCACCCAAATTATCATCTAAACCATCATGCTCCTTAAAAGTCCTACCCTGGACGAATATATTAGTTAACCGTGACCCACCTCCCATTATCCTCATATGTCATGACTCATACAGGGGATTTTGTTGCATTTGAGATTCTCTATCATAATCAACTACATCATCATCATCCTTTTTTTCTTTAGAATTATCGCCCATATTCTCATCATTCACTGTAGCCTTAATGCTAGGCATTTCAACTTCATTTTCTTTACGACTAAGAACTCCTTGTCCACTAATCATCTCATCAAACTTACTCATTAATTCTTCCATCGTAGCTTTTATTTTATCATGCCTTTCCTCCATAATTCTCACTTCTTTTATGCAGCACATTTTGAAGACATTGTTTATACCTGAAATAAAGGTTAGTAGAAAAGATAATTTTTCCTCACACAAACCTCATATGTTTACTCTGACAACAGAATTCACTCCTCTCATGTTTCACATAATTTATTATGCTTTTCACTCTAATAGTCTTATTACACCTTTTACTACTTTATTCATATACTTTGGTTCTTAAAAGTAACATAGCAACTTATCAAATAATTAATCAAACTATGCAATGATTTATTTTATGTTTAAAGACTCAAGAATCAATAATTATTCAAACTTCTCAAAACAAAACTTGAGGATAAACTTATGAGTAGCAATGTAAATTTATGCGAATATAATAACAAAAATGAGGACAAAAATTAAAAAGCAAGAATTATTATTAAGAAACAATGAAAACTATGAAATTTAAGAATAAAACAAAATGATGTAAGAAATCAAGAAACTTAAAAAATAAAGCAAGATAATTCTATCCTATCCAAATTTGCAAGAAATCAATTAAGATCACCAAGAATTTTCAAGACAAGTTACAACTAAACCCTAGTTTATTCAAGATCCAAAATTTCTAAATTTATTCTCTAAGAATACTTTCAAGATTGTGATTTTGATTCTTATTTCCTTTATTCTTTTTTTTTTATATGATGAATTTCTTAAGTCACAAAGATGAACACAATTTGTTCTTTTTTATATGCTGAATTGTGATTTGTTGTTTGAACAACTTCAAGACTTTTCCATATCAAAATCAATTTTCTTCTTCCTTTTTTTTTTAATCAAACACACAACTCAGATTAATCAAGAATTAATGTTTTTTTTTGTATTAGCCAAACATTTAGAGAGAAATAAACTAAGAAAAATAAGAAAACAAATTCTAGATATGACAAGATCTAAAGAAAACCCTAGAATTACTTGTAACAATGAAAATTAAAGAGATATAACCTAAAATTAGTAATGCTCTGATACAAAACTGATACAAAATTTTCCCTTAGATTTCTAATTTGAGGTTTGAAAAAAAAATTTGCAACTTGACCAAACAAGAATCTTATATTGGAGAACCAAAATTATATGCAATTGATCACCCGAACCTAGGCCTATAACGAGACACGAATAAGAAGTATAGATCACAATGAAGTTGATCAATCATTTGAAGAGTTTGCAAGTTCAATCTAGAACTTCGTATAGGAATCACTCAATAACACAAAAAGAGAAATAAAGTACATAATTTACGATAACTTTAGAAAAAAAATCATAAGCTAAAAAGTAATGTTAACAATCAATTTATATAGTAGAAAGCTAACCCTAATTTGACTTAATGGACCCAAACTTGATAAATAGGGTCTAACACATTAAAAGCTCAAAATAACTAAAATAATAAAATAAAATCTAACCCAAATAAAATTTTAAATTCCGCAAGCCCAAAAATAAACTAAAAGATAAATAAATTATAGCACAACTAACTAAAACAAGATTAAGTTGAATTTTATAATCTGCCGGCAGAATCAAAAGTCAACTCCAAACATATGGTTATCCCTCGTCTTGATGAATTAAAAGGTGTATCATATATGAATGGAAAGCTATGGATATTTACTTTCCAATGCAACTGAGATCACATCAAAATTCATTTTATAGCTCCAATTATGGCCAAAACATTAGCGAAAGGTAAAAATTAACATATTTGAATCTTCTTATTCCAATATTTCTGTTATGTTTGGATGCTCCCCTACAAGTCCTTCTTAAACATGAATCAAATTAATTAGATCTTGTTCTTTATTATATGATATCCTCTTGAAGTCCACCTTAACTCATGTATCTTGAAGAAGTTCATTAATTACCTCTTTGATCTAGGTCTTGTGATCGGATCCAATGTCATCTCTAATGGATCTCTTAGTGTTGAAGCTAAGATCACATTACATTTCACATGTTGTTAGTATGGTTAGCAAGTTTAAAAGAAATCCTGGTAAAGTCCACTGGCATGCCGTGAAATGAATACTTTTTTTTTTTTTTTTATATTATAAGTAATTTAGATGTTGGTTTGGTGTATGACAGGGGTAATAATGCTAGAGGTAGTATTGAGGGCTTTGTAAATTTAAATTGTGATTGTGATTTAGATAGGAGGAGGTCGCTGGCAGGTTATGTTTTTACTCAAAATATGCAATTAGTTGAAAAGTAATTTTTAATCCATTATTGCATTGTCTACAACAAAGACTGGGTATATCAGAGGTTCAATTAATAATCTTAGTTTATCACATGAGTTAACTGTATACACTATATTAATGTCAGGTATCACTTCATTTTAAATATCATATCATAAGGTGTTGTATTAGTGAAATAGTTTGTTACAACTAAGAGCTCTGTAGTTATGTTGATGAAGTCTATCTTTACAGTTAAGTTCAAGCATTACGTAGATTTGATTAGTTTGCATAGTACTTGAGAGGTTCTTGGTAGAGACAATCAGAGAGGAGTTTAGGTTCCATAAATTGGCTCAATTTAAGCCAATGTAGAGATTTGTTGGGTTTATCTTAAATTATACGTCCAAGTGAGAAAATAAATACTTATGTACTTAGTCCATATAAAACCCTAAAGTTTTTATATTTTACAGTAAGACTTATTTGTTAGTGCTTTCATTCTCTACACTTTAGTGGCTAGAGAAAGGAGAAAAAAATGAGTTTTATGTTACTTTGGAATTTTTTATAAGAAAGCAATTTTGTGCAATACTTTGTAATTTTCTACTTTCTTATGATGAATTTCTCTTATCATTTCATCCATGGAGTGGGTCTAAGTTGTTGAACCATGTAAATTTCATATATGCACTTATATGATTGATTATGCTTGTTACCCACTACAATTAAGGTTCTCAAGTCCTAAGTTGCAACATGAAACTATAAAGAAATAAAAAGAATACTTTGATATTTTCTGAAAAGTTTGACCTGTTCTGGAAAAATTAGCCTATAAGGATTTTTAAATACAAGAAAAAATTGTAATTGATAAAATCCTATATATAACAAGAAAAATAGAGAAAATCCTGGTTAGAAACTTCTAGGCCAAATATGGGTACGTTCCCGAATTTTATTAGAAATTTAGGTAACAAGACCTTTAGAACATTTTATTAAAATTTTAGTTTGATGTAATAACAGGATAAAACATGATTGTTTTCATTAGTTTGGCTTCTTCGTATATTTCTTTTCCAGCTTGGTCTTGGTCTTGGTCTTGGTCTTGGTCTTGGTCTTGGTCTTTAAACATAAAGATATTATTTTTATATAAATTATAGCCTCTGTCATGCCCAAGGTTGTCAATACCGTTTCGATAGGTGTTTCGTTTTTTCAATTGGAACGGAATGTTTCGGTTTCGGAGCGTTTCGGCGTGCCGTTTCGGGGTTGTACTGTTCATCTATATATATATTCAAGATAAATTAA
>Ga0307517_10006853_pt1 | contig 16757 bp, 8 predicted proteins | sample 23_EM_MG_FD_194515 | JGI IMG/M metagenome (GOLD analysis project Ga0307517, IMG submission 194515) | Populus trichocarpa ectomycorrhiza microbial communities from riparian zone in the Pacific Northwest, United States - 23_EM | ecosystem: Host-associated > Plants > Roots > Unclassified | place... | reverse complement strand
TATATATATATATATATATATATATATATATTAACAGATACATCTACATGAAAAGAATCAAGGTATTGAAAAAAGAAAATATATATAAAATGTATTTTTTTGACACGACTGTCTATATTCATCAAGAGTGACAGTCGTGTCAAAAAAATACATTTTATATATATTTTCTTTTTTTAATATCTTCATTCTTTTCATGTAGATGTATCTGTTAATATATATATATATATATATATATATATGTGTGTGTGTGTGTGTGTGTGTGTGTGTGTGTAATTAATTACTCATAACATGTCCATTAAATATACGAGTGCCATCTTTACTGTGAGATCCTTTTAGTTTTATGGGATATTGTGTTTTAAGGCTATTAAGAAACCCTAAAAATCCTAAATCAGAAAAAATAAAAAAGAAGAAGAAAGTAATATCCCATAAGAAGAGATATACTACTTTCCATTATTGCTCATGAGTCAATCTTGATACAAATTCCCTAAGTTTTTCTTTCATCTTTAAACCCATTTAATTGCTCACAATATTCTGCGCATCAACATTTTGATGGGTTTATTTTCCCATGAAATTTAGGTTGAACATTAGAGCATTGGAATTTAGCTGGACCCTCACTTCCGGTGTATTTGAGGTCAATATCAGCAACCTCCACTTCGTCGCATGGGATGTCCTTGCTACAGGAAAGCTGAACAGCCACGGGAGTCCTAGATGTGCCTCTTATATTCTTGAAGCTCACATTCTTGATGCTTACTTTTGATGCAGACTGTAAGTAAGAAATGAAAAACCATATATGATAAGATTCTATTAGTATCCTTAGTTTTGAGAGATTTCTTTCTTTCTGTAATTAACAAATTAATCAGTACCTTTCTATTGCATTCATTCCATGGACAGTATACTTGATCTATGACAATAGGATTGCTGACGTTCTTCATGATAATATCTTCGAAATGTATATCAGACGCTGAGCCACCAAATAACGCAGGCCAAGATTTAATTCTCACACCATTTTGGGTATTGGAGATGGTGCAGTTCTTAACAAAGATTCCAGACACAGATTCTTCATTCTGGGATTTCCCTAAACTTCCAATGCTGATGCCGTGACCTGGTGCGCATGTTACTCCTTCGATTGTAATTTGTCTACTGCCATGGCCGAGGGAAATACAATCATCTCCCGTTCCAATGTCTGAATCGATAATCTTGATGTCTTTTGATCGTCCAATATGGATTCCATCTGTGTTCAGGCTCTCATCATGTGCAGTGATTGTAAAATGTTGGAAAGTGAGGTTTTTGCACCCCAAGAGATGAGCATGAAAGTACTTGCTGTCCGTGGATGTTATATCGTGGACTATTCCGTTGGTGATGAAATTGAACTTCAAACTCTGGTCGATCAAGCAAACAAAAACAACACAAAATTAAGAAATTTAATTTTTCATTTCGATCATTTACTAATCACCATAACATAAAAGAAATTAAACTTACGACGGGGGGTAGCTTGCAATGTTTATCCTTTCCACAGTTGTTTTGATTCGATGCCGATTTTCCTTGGCCATCAAAAGTTCCACCACCAGTCAAAGTAAACTGATCAACATAATTGAGAGTAATCCAGCTGCTAAACCCTTCGAATTCTCTCATGTCTACCGGCGCCTGTAATTTGCCTTTAACTTGAAGCTCAATTGCAGCCTTGCAAGGCCCTGATATAATCACTGGGCCTAACAAGTATGTCCCTCTCGGAATCAAGACTTTACTCGGACTTGTTGATGCACAAGCATCTTCCCATGCACTTTTGAAGGCCTGAAGAGGGTAAAAGAAAATGCAAAATATCTCAACCAAGACAATCTGGTAAATTAAACATTGTATTGCTAAATACTTACCTTGCTAATATCTTCCTCGTCACCATATTTTGTCACATCGAAGACAACATTTTCGGCTTTAACATCAGTAGATGTCAAGAATAGCAACAAAAAGATTGCCGAGACATTAACTTTCAAGCCCATTTTTCCTTGGGACGTCAATTTCTTCCACCTCCTTCTGTATTCTGCAAATTTGTTTGGATCGAAAATGAAATGATTATAATATTCTATGGAGCTTTTTATAGAGCATTGAGGAAAACAAACACCAATCATATTTTTTCCGGCAACGAATTCATATGGTTTCTATTATTAGATTTCTCTCAACTGCAAAACTCACACAGCTTGGCAAACTAACTCGTACGAACATTCCCTTTTATTTTTAGATTAGGGCAGGAAAATCCTATCTGGGAAAATAAAACTAAGACTAATTACAGGGAAACAAAGTGACAGTAGAGTTTTCTAAGAAAAACTTGTAACCAATTGTTGTTGCATCATGTTCTCTGCCATTAAATTCATTAATTACATCGAAGCTCTCCCTCTTCAATACTTTATAGCCAGACCTGGATATTTAGTACGTATATAGAGATTGGTTGCACCTGGGTTGTCTGTGCATGGTTGGTAACATGGAGTATGAAAACAGAAACTGTGGCTGTTATGAAAATAACAAAATGTTAGAATGAGCTGTGAAAGATCATGAGGATAGAAATACCATACTTAGAAGATGCGAATCAATTTTACACCTTAATTCTAGCGTAGAGATCATCGTGCATTAAGAACCTAGATACTACAACACTGTACTGTGAAATCAATCCTATGTATCAATTAAAAGCAAGGCTTTATACATGTGTTTAACACAAATGTTTGTTAGGTTTAGTTTTTGTTACTCCATCAAGCTATTTTTGGAAATTAGATAATGTGAAATTGATATAGCATAAATATGAAGGCAATGACACCAAAAGTTTAAGCAAAAGTTAAACTGCATACAGCCCAACAGCCTATGCAATCTGTGGTCTTTTCTATCTTTAGGGGAAAGAAATTTGTGAGAGACTTTCAATCTTAACAGCACTAGTTTTTGTTTGTTTCATGAGGAAGTTCTTCGAATTTGGATCCTTCACTGCAACTCAGGCTTAGCTCTCTTCTTTTCTTATTTCTTCTCCTTTATAATACGAGTGAAATCCCGCATCACATCTCACTGATCATCATGTTAAGGGATTTTTTTAAAATAAACTGGACAGCAATGCTGGCATATATGTCTTTTGGGAATGGCACAAATTTTCTTACTTTTTGTTGCATATAACAACATTCGCATTTGGAGAATTTTTTTTTATTAATTATTATTATAAAGAAGAAGTTCGAAGCTGAGATCTTTAGAGGAAAACATGGGTGTTCATTGAGGTATAAATCTATTAATTATTATGATAATAACACGTTGCATGTTTGAAGGTTGCATATACAGATAGACACCCTTACTTTTTCCCTTGAATCTATATATTAACATTGAAACCACGTAATTCATCATTATTTGTTTTTGCTAGTTTGCTGGCCTACGCTACTCTATATGTCATAAATAATTTTTTTCTAACCTAAAAACATTTATTCAAGTCAATGAAAAACTATTTAATATTATTATTAAATACAATTTAGCAAGTTAATATTAAATTCTCTTAACCTGACTTCTTAGTTTAAAAAGAATTGGATGGTTCAGAGTGGTTAAGTTAGGAGGATTGCCTCCCTTTTACTGCACGGCTATGCAATTTTTGTTCTTCCTCCTTTAATTTGAACAAAATTATCTTCCCTTTATTGGCCATTTACGTTCTTTCTTTTCTTCATGGCATAATATAATAGTCATGGTTTCTAAGAGATATTTTAAGGAGAAGCATGTTCAGATAGAAGAACTTCCATTCTAGTTGGACGACATTTGTACGGCTCATAATTTGAAAGTAGATGATTTATCTCTGTCTTTGAGTTGATTAAGGTAATTGAACTTATGTTGAAATTTGTTGTTATCCTAGCCGAAGATTATTTTACTTCTCTATTCAGAATAAGACTCCAGATATTGATTTTTATGTTGTTTATGTTCTTGACATTCATACTGACTGTTTGCTTTTGCCAATGAGCATCCAATTTTTAGTAGTAGCACCATGCTTAAAAAGTACTAGCTAGGAAAAGGGTTTCCACTGATGTGTTGATCGATCAGTTTATGTTTGTTACACTAATGATGATATTCAAAATTCTATTTTGTTCAGTGTATAGAAAAAATCTCCTTTTATTTTATTAGATTTTTAAGGATTGCTGTCGTTGATATTCACTAGCTAATGAAAGGGCTTCCATTGTTATGATCAGTTTTGTATTGTTGTCATCATCATTATTGTTCAGTACAGTGGAAGTTTTCGATGGTATTTAAATTCTCGTTGTGCAGTTTGGCAAAAGATTTCATAACTGAACATCTAAACGAAATAGAATGTGGCCTGTGGAGGTACTGAGCTGTTGATATTCGCAAAGATATGTCCTGGATTTGATGGTCTCTTGATGTTGGAGCTGATTGTTTGTTCGTGATGATTACATGGGACCCCTTAAGCTGCTAATGCTCCATTTTCAGACAACAATTTGTTTGTCCATTCACATTAATATAATTTATTGTCTTTTGGGGATCACTTTTGCAGAACTATTTGGACAGTTACGTTAGATTGCCAGATGCTGAAAACTCATCTTCCTTTTCTCTGCCTCGATGGTATATAAGAATTTAGAGGTAAGCTCTTTTTGACTGAAAACGAGCTCACTTTTTTGGGGCAACATTAATTACCTGGCCATGTTTCATTTTGACAGTCAAAAAAGTCTGAAAGGTTGTGGCTTGGCTGCATTTGTGCCTGAGACAGTGCAATTTTGCTTGGGATTTTACACGCACCCTTAAATCTACTGCATTTGAACATTTGGATCTTCGACGGGATTGCATTTAGATCAGATCCAGCAACATACATGCAAGAAAAGCCCATCCACTACCATAGAACCATGCATTAAACTGGTGGGAACCAATGTATGCTGTGCTTAATTACGTGAAGAGGCATACAAAGATCACAAATTCTGAGGGATGGACCTTTCTTGATCACAAAATGTCTTAGAAGATAGATTCACCACTCTATTGAAGATACTCTTATATCTTTCCCTTCTTGTACATACCTGTTATTCTCCCTTGTTCTTCTCCCCTTTCCTTCCCAGTATATAAAGTATGTGTTAGACAACATCTCCTAAATAAGGCCTAACGAAAACTATTCGGAGAATAATGAAATACAATTGACAGAGCTCTCAAAACACTCCCACACATACAAAAACTCAGTTTTAGCACTATACACGAGCCTTTCTGTTCCTTTTCTCTAATTTGTTGCATCTGAGGAAACATGGCTTCTTGTAGCAAGAGAGACAACAATGGATCATTGTTCACACCAAAAAAAACACATTTTATCCGTATCATTCTTAGTGATATTATGAAGAATCAGAAGATCGTAAGCATTCTTTTCCTTCCAATCTATAAACTTTCCTTCTTCTGTTTCTTGTTGTTCTTCAACTTGTTTTTTTGTTGAAGTACTAATCAGTGCGCAAGTGAAGCTAACTTCAAAACACCCTCCTCCTTTCTTTTTTGTTTTGTTATTGACAGGCGATTCCTCGAAGATTTTTGAGAAAGCATGGAGAAAGTTTATCAAAATCAGCAGTAATTAAAGTTCCAAGTGCTGCAACATGGAAGGTAGAGTTCTTAAAACATAAAGATGAAGTTTCATTTGCAAAGGGTTGGGAAATGTTCATAGCTTATTACTCTATTGACTACGGAGATTTCCTAGTTTTTGAGCACGAGTGGAACTCCCTGTTCACTGTATTCATAATCGATAAGAGTTTTACGGAAGTAGGCTATCCATGGAATAACACTGATGCTGCAGAGAGTAATCAAGAAGATAAGCTTGAGGATCATGAAGATGATGATGATGATGATGCCTCTGTTGAATTCATTGACATTTCGTCTGGCTCACAAGAAACAGGAAAGGGGACCAAAGGGAAGGAAAAACTAGGTTGTTCAAGAAATTCTGAAGGTTAAATAAATCACATTGCATTGTTTTCCTCTTTCTAGTTTTCTTGCTTAAAAACAAGTAGCTTCTGTCACATTCTTAATCTGCTTGCTTTCTCATGTATCTGTTTAAGTTTTGACTTGACATTTTATCGAACAGGATATGAAGGTGATCATGGAGGAAGGCCTGCTGAAAACAAATGTCATCCAAGTGGGACACCATTGGTAATTTCCTGTTATTTTACCTAGCTCTCTTTAACATGTGACTTCTTGCCTCTCAAACTTTGAAATTAGTAAGGTTGTTTGTTGTTGGCCCCCCAAAAAAAGCCCATTTTTTCATCGTAATTTCAAAGCAATAAGAACTCGCCTAAAATTAAGGAAGATTAGATATCTTTTCCAAATGAAAACGAGTGGCAAATACTGTATCTTTGATCCAAAGCAATAGAATATTATCTGCTGTATCATGACAAAGCGAAACCTCTAGTACAGAGTGCAGCCAGAGACAGCCCTGGTTTCTACTTTACATGGACTGCGAAGTGTACCACAAAATCTGCCATTAAAAGAAAGGAAGAGTAAAACTACATCAAGCAAGCTTTCTAGTATTGTTTGACCTGTTCTGTGTGGAACCGTGTTGCTAATCAGTTTTTCTTTTGACTGTTACAGGAAAAAAAAAACGAATAAACAAACATAAACCCTAGATAATATCCAGATAATGCTTGTAATTTCTTTTTCTGTGCCTGGCTCCTAAAGCTTGTCAACAAGACTTTCTGAGAAAGTTGCAAAAGAAGAAGATTGTACTTGCAAGCATCTTATTTTGGCTTTACTGCAACCCTATTACTTTACCTTTGTTTCCCCTTAAGTTTGGATAGGCATGCATTAGAAATGAAGAGGCATGATTTTTTGTATCATGGTAACATGTACCACACCTGCAACACTAAGAAGCTATAAACACGCTTTCATGCAGATCTTCTGCAGTATTCAAAAAGCCGTTGTCTTTATCTGTCAAAATCTGCAGCAAATCTAGAAACAGAAATTTTTCTTTTTATCGAAAGTGAATTATCTCCACACAGGCTTGCAGATTCGATTCCTTTCCTTGTCTGTTGCGCAAACTTAAGTCTCGTGATCAATCTGCAATGCTACTTTATGCGTAGATAAACCAGGCAATGACCTCATTAAGTCTGTTAACTCCATACTTAGCAAGAGAATAGAATCAGCTATGGTGTTGGCTTTTTATAGGACTAGGGATATGGACAAAACAAAGACTAGCCGAGTACTCTTTGTTTCATTGAGAGACAAATTTATTTCGTTTGATTTTTCAGAGAATAGAATATTATCTGCTAATTCAATCTAAGCAGAATGAGATTTGGACTTGTCAAAAATCCTTATGGTTGGTCTGTTAAATCTTGGTGTTGCGTACATTAACAGTCTAGTACTGTTTTGTTACTTGTGCTCGGCTTTGCAAGCTAATTCTTTACTTGACAATCGATCTCACATTTCCAATGACTATAAAAGAGCTAGGTTCGAAGAAAATATGGAATGTGAGCTCGATCGAATGCCTTCAAATCAATAATCTTCTCCAGGATGAGAAGAATAATGAGCACAGATTCTCCTAATTGTGCAGCTTGCGGAAAGGTTTATAGGAAGAAATTGTTGTTTAAGGTTGATGCAACAATGCTGTTGAAAAGCTCTTTTTTTTACACAATTTACAATTGACATTGCTTTTATGATCTTTAGAGGATTTATGTTAATGTAGCTGGATTCAAATCTCAGTAATTATTGACCATCTTCACATATTACAGTATGGCAAATATTGTACAGGAGGTTATTGTTGCCTGTGTTCAATATTTAAGGCTGCCATGAATGCAGCAGAAAGTCTATTTATTCCTTCTCACAGCTATCAAAAAGTTATGAATAACGTCTTAAGATCAAATACATGATCCGCCTCGAAAACCATGTTGTTATCTCCGATTAAAGAATGCGATCTAATAGCTGAAAATAGGATGGGAGCTCGGAGGTCTTGCTCAGATGTCGTAGAAGAGATTCTGGCTTATGACCAGCCGAATCTGATAATTATGATGCTTGTGCTTCAATAGATAAGAAGCAAGATTCTCTGAAGACCTTTTTTATGAATATTCTTTGGTTTGAGAGTAAACTCTGGCGCAGGATTGGAAACAACACTTTTTTGTAAGAAATCAGGTCGTTTTTTGATAAAATCTTGATCTTTTTGACATGAGAATCACCGCTGGGTTCTTGCAGGAGATACGACGCTATCTGACTAGAGACAACTTATTTCGGCTGATTTTTAAGACATACGACGCTTGACCCAAAAACCACCGTTGAAATTAAGAAACAAGTTACCTATTTTACCATCTATATATAAAGCAAAGGCAGATTCATCTCAGGCAAGTTTGACACTTGCGTTTTTCTTTCTGCAGTTGGCTTTCCCACAGGCATTAAACATTTCAAGGGAAGCAATGCTATCAACATAACAGGTCTGATTTAAGGGTTAAGCATTAAAAAAAAAATTAAGAACAAATCCATGAACATAATTTCATCTCTCAAAAAACAATAAAGTTATTTAAGGAAAGGGGTGATATTTCTAAGCATTCCAAAAACATAGCGGTAGTTTAGAACTAGCTTAATAGAGGCGGACTGGGGTACCCATGGTACTCTTTAGGTGCAGCGACTTCACCTGATTCACAGCAAAAGACATAAAATAGGTTCAGAAAACAGTCAACGGTGCTAGAAAGAAGTTGCAACAAGTTTAAAAAGAACAAACTCACATTTTGCCAGTTTTTCTTCAACAAGGAGACCAGGAAGTTCACAGACATTTGAACATTCTGGAAGATCTGCTTATCCTCCATGTCGCAGTTACCAACAGCAACACCCATGCAAAGGACTTTCTTTAATTGAAACTTCACCGTTGCCTTGATCTCATTAACTTTAGACTCCAGTGACTCTTGGTGAGTCACGAGGGTAGGAAACTTTCCTGCACTCACATACAAATCGGCAGAAACCATGAGAAACTACCATATCCAAAAGACGGTGAATACTCTTAATAAACTTGCCTGCCTTGTTGAGACCAGGGCCTAAAAGTCGAGGAATCTGCTTGATGACAGACTCTGATGCCAAAAAGGCATGGTACTGCTTGGAAAGCTTCTTAACCAATTTCTTGTTCTTGTTCAGCTTCTTCAATGCTTCAACATCCATCCATTGCAAACCTATAGAAGTTGCCTGCAAATATAAATTAAACAGTTAATCCTATTAAAAATTCCATTACAAGTGAAAAAAATTCAGACTCAAAGTTTGTAGAAAGCATTTAATGGCCCCAGTAATAAATCTCGCAGGCACAAGACATAACTACAATCATCTGATTATCGTAGTATAGGAACATGATTTGAAAACGAACAAGTCAAATATGCTATTTTGGCAGCAAAAACAGAGAACATTAAATAGAAACCAAAACTGAAACCTCATCAATGATTAAAGAACTTCTTGTAATCCATGTATAATTATGAATGGAATGAACAATTACCTCCTCCACATGCTGAGCATCTCCAAGCATGCAGACCTTCATTTTGGGACGCGGTATGTGCGGCAACTTAACAGAGCCGCTGAACCTCTTGTCCTTCTGGGGGTCATAGTTTTTCAATCCAATCTGTAGTTCGATGGTCTGGACGAACTTGCGGGGCTTCTCATTCACACCATTTTTTATAGTTGTAACAGCTTCGCGAATTGTATCCCCTGCAAGCTTACTGCAGTAGCAAAATATACAACATTCATATCATGAAATGTAACACCAATCACTCCCTGGCTCAACCAATGATGTTTCAAGTGATTTTTTTTAAAATCTAGTTTACGCTTCATAACCGAGAAATCAGTCAAGTAAAAGCAATCGGGAACAAGTTCAGGCAGAAAATTATCAAAACTTCAGTTTATTATATAAAAACAAAGCAATTATATAAAACTAACCAAACAAATTTCCCATTTTAATATATAGATGAACAAAAGAACCTTTCAAATTATACTAAAATTCTTCAAAAACCAAGAACCCATAACCCCACATCATATTTCCTTGCAATCCATGAAAACAAAACAGTGATAATGAAATTACTTCCAAAACATGAAAAAATCAAGAAACCTTCAAAATGACATGAAAAGAAAACAACTAAGATTTTGAGGCATACCTCATGATTGAAACCTCTTAAAGCAACCCTCTTCAGAGTTTTGTCCTGCAAATTCAACAGGAAAAAAAAAACATTAAAGCTAAAAAAGAAGAAGAAAGAACCCATGCTTGAACTCAAATCTAAGCTGTTGAATCGAAAGAAAACCCACCAAAGAACAAAAATGGAGGAACTTGGAGAAGAGAAGGTAACGGCTAGAGAGTGTGCAAAATGTCTTGGAGAGATCTTTGGAGCTAATAAAACCCTAGCTAGCCACTTTTAATGGACTGGAACTGTCTGTATAGGAAAACAAAATATAGACCAGGCCCATACTCTTAGGTCATTTATAAAATACTTGATTTGTTGCTATCGTTCCGTCGCGAGCAAGGTAAAAAATAATTTCAATATTAAAAACATTATTCAAATAAAAAAAATTCAAATCTCGAATTACTAATTCAATTAATAATTTAAAGAATGTAAAAAAAATACATTAAAAAATTAAACTAAAAAAAATATATATAAAAAAACTAAATCTCAATTTGTTCTTATTATCAAATAACTCAATTTTATAAGGTGAATTTAAAAAAAAATAGATATTAAATCGGGTGAATTCAAAAACCTCACTATCATGAATGTAACATTGAAATAATCTCATAGAAAAAATAAATTTGAAGAATAAAATTGAAATAAATTAATTTTAAAACAGAAAAAAAAGTGAATCCATGTAAACCTTTGAAATCAATGATCCTGATCGTGAACATAAAGTTAACCTAATAGAAGGCAAACACAAAAAATAATAAATCAAAACTAAAAAAAAAAACATTAGCAATAAAGGGAAAAAAACCAAGCAAACTCAAGCGAACCTTTTAGACCTGATCTAATATCTAAAACACGCAATTTGTGAAATTTTAGATCCGGGTTTAATTAAAAAGTTTGATTCTCAATTAATTTAATTTTGAATCATGAAATCGTGAAAAAAAATATTAATAAAAAGACTTGCAAAAGCAACAAAAATAGCAACAAAAAGAATGAGGATAAATTTTAATAGGAAAAAACCACAGGATGATGAAATTTGAAAAATAAAATAAAAATTATCCTAAACATAATAATAATAATTAAAAGAATAAAGATCAAATTTGAAAGATTATAAATTCATAGGATGATAAAATTGAAAAACATTTGTAATTTAATAGACTATTTATAGATTAAAAAATGATAGAGATAAAATTGAAAAACAAAATGTAAGGGGCTAACCTAAAATAAGGCAAACCATAAAAAATAATAAAACAAAATAAAATAAAATGATAAAAAATAAGGCGAAACTTTTTTTTTTGAAAAAACAATTTAAAAACAATTCATATTAAATCGGATGAACTTGAAAACCTCATGACCATAGGTATAAGATTGAGATAATTTCATAGAAAAAAAATAGAAAAAAAAGTTTGAAGAATGAAATTGAAATAAATCAATTTTAAAACAGAAAAAAAGTGAACCTGCGTAAACCTTAAAAATTAGTGATCTTGATCGTTAACCCGGAGCTAACCCAATAGAAGGAAAACACAAAAAATAATAAAGCAAAACTAAAAATAAGATTAAAAAATAAGAAAACATCAGCTTAAAAAAAAAAACCAAGCAAACCCAAGTAAACTTTTTAGACCTAATCTAATCTCTAAAACTTGCAACTTGTGAAATCTTAGACTCAAGTTCAATAAAAAAGTCTAATTCTTAACCAATTTAATTTTGAATGATGAAATTATGAAAAAAATATTAATAAAAAATCTTGCAAAATAAAAAAATAGCAACAAAAAAAATGATGATAAACTTTGATAAAAAGAAACCCGAGAATGAAATTTGAAAAAAAGAGTATCCTAAACAAAATAATAGTAATTAAAAAAATAAGAACCAAATTTGAAAGATTATAAATTTATAGAGGGTGAAATTGAAAAACATTTATAATTCAGGCTAAAACCTGATTATTCTAAAGTCCACATTTTAATGTTGCATTTATTTTTATTTTGTATCTTTAATACATGATGATATACTTTACAATATAATTTTATACCCCTAAATGTTAAAGTCAACAATTAATTTCTAACATTTTATTTTTGTTAATTTATTTAATTTAATATTAAAAATATACATTACATTGTAAAATTCATACTACAAATATTAATTAAACAAATTACTCTTTTTGATATTTTTGAAATTTTTGATGAAATTGTAATAGATAACCATAAATTGATTATGATACCTATTAATTGATTTTCTAATATATTTTTTCAAATATTATAAAAATAAGATTTTTACCTTCGACTTTCTCTTATGGTGTGTGTGGATCCAATACTTATGAGATATGGTTTTTTTTTTTAAATAGCTTTTTACTTCAAAGTATATTAAAATGAATATTTTTAGATTATTTTTAAAAATTTTTATATCAGCATATCAAAAGTTTAAAATTATCAAAATATATTAAAAAAGTATTAATTTAATATTTTTTCAAACTAAAAACACTAAGAATCAGAAACACTTTTAAACATATCCTTACTGTAACTTTTATGTAAATTCACATGGATAAATTTAGTCATATTAAGTAATTATTTTTTTAAAAAATTATGTATATCAATTAAAATTATTATTATTATTTATTTAAATAATAAATTCAGCATGAAAGTGTATTCTCCATGTAGCTGGACAAATCCAGATATGAAATATTATTTTCTCATGGAAATCTATGAACAATGAAATTGCAGTAAAAAAGAAGAAGCTTAATTGTATTGGTATCACAATTACCATTATTTTTTTACTGTTTAAATGACTTTTTAATTGACAACAATTTTCATCAGAATAATAAATAAAAATAGCTTAGCCCTTGGATTGGTTTAATTAATTGTTTTTTCACTACAATATCCTTCCTTTCTAGTAATATTTTATAATTTTACCATCTACAAACAGAATGGAAAGAGTAATTTAAAAGGGCAATTTAGAGATTAAAAAAAATACAATCAACTCTATTGAGGAAATAGAAAACAAATTAATTAAATATATACTTTTCTCCTTAATTTTAGAAGAAACTCTAGCGAGGATGGTGATGCTGTAGATATGAATTACTGCCGAGGGGTTTTTTTTATTTCAACTAGGGAAAAAAGAAGAAGAAGAAGAAGGAAACAATGGTGAAACCTAAAAGAAACGTATCTTTTTCCAACGAATTCTTCAAAGTCTACCTTTCAGATTTCAGTTCCCGCCAACTGGTACTTTCCCTCTTTCTCTATGCTTCTCAACTGGGTTTTTTGTTTTCTCAATTGGGTATTGATCAAAATTGAATCTTTCTCAATATTTGCAGAGTTTACCACCTGCGTTTGGTATACAATTTAATGGAAAGAATGAAGCTTTACCGAAGAATGCTACACTTAAAGATGGGAATGCAAAGATTTGGCAAGTAGGGTTGGTGAAAAGAGAAGGGGACTGGGTTATTAAAGATGGGTGGAAAGAGTTTGCTTGTTATCATTCTTTAGTTGATGGAGATTTCTTAATTTTTAAGTATGATGGGAGTTCTGAATTCGAAGTTGAATTGTATGGTAATAATGGATTGAAGAATAATGGATTGAAGAAAGAAGGTAGAGGTTTAGAGAATAAGCTTAGCATTCATGTGAAGGAGGAGCAAGAAACAGAAGAAGATTTTATTGGTAGTAGGCCTAGTACTGGTTGCAAGCAGAAAGATTCAAACATTGAGCCTCGCATAACTCGATCGCAGGGTTAGTTTTTGATAAATTATTTTTTGTAGACATGATTTTGCCTCTTTATTAATGTAAGTTTTTTGTGTTAATAGGTTTGTTTGGAAAAAGTGGACCTAAATCAAGTGAAACTAAGATAGCAAAACTTGGAGAATGCAAGGGGGCTAAAGCACCATCATCTGTTCCTCGTGAAGTTCCACGCTTTGTTATGAATATTACTAAAATTACTCGATTTGCAGTGAGTTTTCTTATCTTGTATCTTGCAAGATTGGTAAAGAAAGTAAAAAAAAATCTCAGGAATTCATTTTAATCCAATTGTTTTCTGTGAATGACTGTTAGATGCACAGCTGTGGTTATTTTGCCTATATCTAATTACTTTGAGGTTCTAAAATAGAAATTGAAGGAATAGTAAGTTGAAAATTCTATCACAAGTACCCTGTTGTCTGTTGTGGTTCACTTGCGTGTATTGGTCCCAAGAAACAACATATGACTAGGAAGTTTGTATGGCTTGGTCTTAATTATAAAAACAAAACAAAGAGAAAACGTGTACTATTGTTTAGCTTTAGCCTTCAGTATTCTTTTTTTTTAACAAAGCAGGGGCAAGGAAATATGTGTAGCCCTATTGCAATTGTAAGTTCCAAGCATAACTATGACACATTGTTTATTTAGAATTTGTCTGATTTAATGTCTGAATTTTATGGGTTTTTAATATAGTTATGAGTCAATTAGATGCCTGCCTTTCAATGTTAAATGAAACATAAATTAGTCATTGCAGTTTCTTAGTCAAATTTGGCCTAGTGCCTGATTTGATATAATATGATAGCTCAAATTGTTCATCTATATTGAATTAGAAAGTACTTTGTCTGTGTCAAATAAGGTTTGTCTTTTAGAAAGACAAGAGAGTTTTAAAATCTTTACATAGGTGATGAGTTGTTCTAGGAGTTCATTGATGCAACTGCCAGGACCGAACCCTCAACTCTACTGGTTTTAATTATCCAACTAGCATTTGGTTAACTTGTATGTGGTTGCTCTTTACTTGGGTTTCAACATGAGTTGTTTGCTCATTTTAAGATCCGTGGAGCAATTGCACAGCAGCAATTGTTGCTGGGGATTTCAAAATTCAACCAATTGGATTTCCTGCCTTTTACACTTAATTTAAGGACTAGGGAAAAAGGAGTCCATAAAAACAGAAAACGAAACACTAGTTTGATATCCGGCAAAGGTAAAAACTGGATGCATCTTGAAGACAAAAAACTGTCTCTGCCAAAATCCAAGAAATCTGAATAGATATTGCTCTCTTAGCTGGCAGAGGATCCGAAATCTTCTGAAAAATGGTCACTGCTTGTTCCAGAGAAATTTCTCCTTCTCTCTTTTTTTTCCCCCCAAAACTTTGTCTCAGCTGTTAGTAAGATTGTCTTCGCTGACTTATATGGCACATTCTTCTCTAATACCTTTATTTTTGACCTAGTTATTGTCTTGCCATTTAAAATTTAATCTTGTTTGGTGACCTTTTTTTTATTACCGCTGCATGAGATGTCTTATTGTGTTCTTGCTTTCTGCAGCGTATTCCTAAGAAATTCCTGCGAGAAAATAATATTGAATTGCCTAAAGAGATAAAACTTCGCGATGAGAGTGGGAAGTTATGGCCTGTGCAAACCAGTCTCTGGGACAGCGGCTATACAGTGCTTACTAGTGGATTCTCTGAGTTCTGCAGGATGAATAAGTTGGTACCAAGAGACCAGTGCGTTTTTACATTTATATGCTCAAAAGGCAATTTATGCAATGTAATACAGGTGCAAGTTGTTCGCCGGGGTCCCAGAACTTAAAACATGGCTGGAAGTTGAAAGCATGACAGCTTGCCCGACCTTTATCATAATAGGTTAGGCAAGCTATGCACCAGTACTGCTTTCCTGGTTAAAGGAAAACATGGTTTAGTTGAGGAATGTTTTTCTTATAAAGTTGTTGAGCATTTGGTAAGATGGTTTGTTTTTACTTAATCAAATAGTGAGCACAATCCATTGTTCTGAATGCAGTTTTGGTTGCTGATACCTAAACTAGATTTTTGTAACTGTCTGTTCCACTTACCTTGACCTTGGGCTGTCTATTGGAAAAAAAGTGGATGCTAGGGCATGTATTACATATGAATCCAGTGTCCTACCTTGGACTGTTCTGGTTAGACATAGCAGCTTCGTTCTTCAGCAGGATCGACCACTGCTAAAAAGTGATAATTCCATGCTAGACAGTTCATCATTTGCTACAAGATGATGAACCGAAGCAGTTTAAGTTTGATCGTGTTTTGTTGCCATAAGCGATGCCAAGATACTGTAGTCGAGGGCAGAAAAATGGAAGGACAGTCTTGAAATGTTGACAGTCCTAACTGATCAAGCTATGCAAACCATTTACGCAACCGTTTGATCAGTCTTGAAAAGCTGCAGTTGATAGTTGTGGTCACCTTTCCAGCTAATACAGTCATGAACAGACAATGGAAAGAGGACAAGCTTCTAAATTTGATGCTGCTAACGTGAATTTATAACAAGTTACTTGCCATCAAGTCTGTGTGGACCTAGAAGTCTAGAGCAACTCGTCTGAAAACGTAACTACTGCCTTTTGCACAACTTCTGAAGATTGAACACTAGCTTGGACTAAAATGATGCCACTAATAATAATAAATAGGCCCAACAGGATTCCATGAGCCAGGCAGTAGACCAAATCTTTGTCTGAACCAGACCATTTGGTAGGCATGAATAGTTTTTTTTTTTTTATATAAATAATTCTACACGGTTTGACCGTAACTTGATCTCTCTTTTGAAGGGATCCTGAAGTTAGTGAGTTGATCAAGAAACCTAGAGATGATTTGGTGAGCTAAACAATTGAAAAACAGACTGATGATCAGGCTTGACTCTTGCACAGCACATATTCGTTTTCTTAATTTGTTTATATTTTATATTTTATAGGATCA
>Ga0307517_10006852_pt1 | contig 16760 bp, 14 predicted proteins | sample 23_EM_MG_FD_194515 | JGI IMG/M metagenome (GOLD analysis project Ga0307517, IMG submission 194515) | Populus trichocarpa ectomycorrhiza microbial communities from riparian zone in the Pacific Northwest, United States - 23_EM | ecosystem: Host-associated > Plants > Roots > Unclassified | place... | reverse complement strand
TGAGGGCCGCCCGCCGGCGGGTCTCCCTGGCCCGGATCGGGGTGTGGGCGGCTGTGGCCGCCGGCCCGGTTGCGCTGGCCGTGGCGTGCGCAATGCCGCGCACCATCGTGGCCACTGCGCAGCCCACGACGACTTCTCCCACCGCGTTGCGCAATCCCGACCCGGCCGGGATCGCGACCTTGTTCTGCGATCTGTGGCTGCGCAGCGACGCCACCGAGGCCGACAGCCGCACTGCGCAGTCGGTGCACGCGCTCGCCCCCACCGTCGATCTGCCGACCTCCGGCAACACGGTTGCGCAGTCCCTGCTGCGCACCGTGGCGGTGCGCAGCGCGCAGCTCGGTGATGGCAGCTGGTCGGTCGTCGTCGCCGCGACCTTCACCGTCCGTAACAGCGACACCGGCTCCTTGGCTCCGGACGCGAGGACGATTGTGCGGTACTTCGCTGTCCCGGTCCTGGCGTCGGCCTCCGCGAGCGGGGCGGGGGCGTTCACGGTGACCGCAGCGCCCGCCGAAATCGCCGGTCCGGGCACAGCAACGGTGACCGCGTCGCCGCTGACGAACCCGCTGCCCGCCGACGGCGCGCTGGCGGCCTCGCTGGGCGAGTTCTTCGACGCCTATCTGGCCGGCGTGGGGGAGGTCGACCGCTACCTGTCCCCCGGCACCCAGCTGACTGCGGTGAGCCGGTCCGGCTACACGTCCGTGGTCGTCGACTCCGCTGCTGCCGACTCCGACGTCGCTGACGGCGCGGTGCCCACGGACGGCACGGCGGCGCGCGTCCAGGCTCATGTCACCGCCACCGACACGACGGACGGCCGGTGGCCGCTGGTCTACACGTTCGAGATGACCGCCCGCTCGGGCCGGTGGGAAGTCACCGCCCTGCAGGCCGGAGCTCCACCGGCGGCTGCCACCGCGAAGGCCTCGCCCGCACCCACCGCCAGCGCCACGGTGGCGGGAGGTGCGGCCAAGTGACTACCACCAATGTGCAGTTGGCCGGGAAGCTGGCCGACCTTGGCAACAGCTGGCTGTCGACGCTGGGGACCTGGGGCGACAAGGGCCTGCAGGTCGGTCTGACCGCGATCGTGGTCATCACCGTTGTCCGCAAGGTCTCCCTCAAGGCCGGGATCGGCGCCCTGCTGGGCATGGTGCTGGCCCTGGGCCTCTACAACTCCCGCGACTCGCTCGCCGGCTACTTCAAGGACGAGGTCGTCAACTACGGCAAGTCCACCCCGTCCGTCACCGTGGTGGTCTCGCCCCAGCCGGAGCGGCTGCCGGGCGTGCCGGGCGGTGTCCTGTGAGCGCGACGGCGGAGCGGCCGCGGGTCGCCCGGGTCTACACCTCCGCCCGCCGGCACTCGTGGGTGCTGGGCAAGCTCGGCGACTGGGTCATCCCGTTCGGCCCCTACACCCCCGCGCAGCTGGTGGTGATGGGCGGTGGCGCACTGCTGCTGATCAAGACGTTCACGCTGTGGGCGTTTTTGGGGCCGGTGCCGGTGGTGCTGTGGCTGGTGACGATCTGGGCGGTGCGCGGCGCGAAAATCGGCGGCCGGACGCCGTTCACCGCCGCGTTCGGGTGGCTGACGCTGCTTGCGCAGCACCCGGCAGGCCGGATCGGCGGGCGAGCCGCCCGCGACCGGCGCCCCACCACCCTCACGGGCCGGTTCGTCATCGAGGACGCCCCGTCCCGCGCGGCCGCCGTGGTCCGGACGGCCAAGCCGGTGCGTTCGACGAAGCCTTCCCGCCGACGGGCTCCAGCTCCGGCAGCCGCGGTGCGGCCGGTGCCGGTCAGCGGGCTGGCCCAGCTGCTGCACGACGCCCGCACGGCCGAGCCGGCGGGGAGGCCGTGATGCGGATCCCGTTCCGGCACATCGCCGGACACCTGGTGTGGTCCACGTCGGGCAGCGTGTGGGCGGTGTGGCGGGTCGCCCCGGTCGGCGGCCGCTACGTCCCGGCCCGCGTCCGCGACGAACTCCTCAGCCGGGTCACCGGACTGGTGCGCTCCCTGGCCGGGACCCCACGCCTGTTCGGGCTGGCCGCCCAGCTCGATCCCGGCGAGGTTGCCGAGCAGATGGTGTCCGGCCTGGACTGGCAGCGCCTCCCGGCGTGGGCGGAGACCACCGCGGCGGGCCTGGACCTGCTGGCGGAGCAGGAGATGCACCGCCGCACCCTGTGGCTGGCGATCCCGCTGTCCTCTCCGGGCGGCCGGTTCGACCTGGCCGCGACCGGTTCGGCGATGTGGTCGGAGCTGTCGAGCACGCTCGGGCTGGACCCGGCGCCGGTGGCCGCCGATGAGGTTCGGGAGTACACCCAGCAGGCCAACCGGGTGCAAGCCGCACTCGGCGGCGGCCTGGCGCTTCGGCCCGCGTCGCCGGCGGAGATCGTGTGGATGGTGCAGCACGCGGTGCACCGCGGCCTGGAGGAGCCGTTGCTCGCCGACGCCGAGACGTCGCCGCTGTACGGGAGCCGGGTGACCGACGGCCAGCTGCGCTCCCCCTCTTACGCCGACCTCGGGCTGGTCCGTCTCGCCGAAGGCGGCCGCCCCCTCGACAACCCCGACCCCAGCCGCGACGGCGGCGGAAGGGACGACTGGCAGCGGAAGCGGAAGTCGAAGAACCGCCGGGCCAAGGGCGGGCAGCCATGGTGGCGCCGGGACGGCGCCTCCCCGCTGCTGCGGCGCTGGCTCCAGGTCGAATCCGAGACCGGCACCGGCTACCAGGCCCATTTGGCGCTCGCCGAGCTCCCGCCGGTGCAGGCGATGGACTCTGCCGACCTGCTCGCCCAACTCGAATCCCTGGACTTCCCCGTCGACTTCGTCATCGACCTGCATGTCGTGACGGCCGAGCGGGCCAAGGAGCAGGTGCGGCGCAAGAAGAAGGAGTTGTTGGACCAGGCCGAGCAGTACGGGGCGCAGCCCACCGGCATGCCCCACTCCCTGCCGGAGGCCGCCGGGGATCTGGCCGAAGAGGACGCACGGCTGTCGCGGACCTCGGTGGAGGTCGAGGTCCAGTCGGTGACCGTGCTCACCGTGTGGGCCGGCGATCCGGTTACCTGTGATGCCCGGGCGCGGTCGTTGGCGGCGTTGCTGTCCGGCGGGGACTACCGGGCGGTGCGCCCGCACGGCATGCAGGAGGCCCTGTTCGCTCTTGGCCTTCCCGGGGCGACGCGGCCCGCGCAGGTGCGGGAGTTCGTGCAGCACCAGTTGTCCGAGGACTGGGCTGCCTCCGGGGCCTTCACCAACACCACGGTGGGCGATCCGACAGGGCTGATGGTCGGCGTCGATCTGGACTGCGGCACGATCCGCCCGGTCCTGCTGAACATCGCCGACGCCCCGCAGCGCAACGCCTCCGCGTCGGTGGGGATCGCCGGTGACCTCGGTGCCGGCAAGTCGGTCTTGGAGAAGCTGCTGGCCTGCGCCGTGGTCGACCGGGGTGGCCGCGCGATCGTCATCGACCGCACCCCCATTCGCGAGTGGGCTCTCTTCGGCCGCTCCGCCGCCGGGAGCCGGTGTCAGATCATCGACGCCGCCAAGGCCGAGCTCAGCATCGACCCGCTGCGCGTGTTCAGCGGTCCCGTCGGCGCCCACTACGCCCTGTCCTACCTGACGCTGCAGTTGGGCGTCGGCCCGATGTCGGCCTCCGGCGCCGTATTGCACCACGCCGTGGAGGAGGCCGCCGCCGGCCCGACGCCGTCGATGGCCGCCGTCCTGGACGTCCTGGTCACGATGTCGGCCAACGACTCCGGCGCCACCACCCGCCGGGACGCCGCCGCGACCATGGCCGACCTGCTACGCATCGTCAGCTCCAACCCGCTCGCCGCGATGGTCTTCGACAGCGACCTGCCACCGGTCACCCTCGACGGCGATCTGGGCGCGGACATGGTAGTGGTGACCACCACCGGCCTGACCCTGCCGCCCAAGGAAGCGTTCGGCAACGTCGAGGTCCTGCGGCAGCAGCCGCTGGAGGCCCTGATCGGCCGGGCAGTGCTGTACCTGATCGCGGCGATCGCCCGCCAGGCCGCCTTCACCGACCCGGGCCGGTTCTGCTGCGTGGCGATGGATGAGTGCTACTGGCTCACCAGCTCCGCCGAAGGCAGTGCGCTGGTCCACGAGATCCTCCACGACGGCCGCAAGCACGGTGCCGGCGTCATCCTCGGAGCGCACGACGTCGACGAACTCGGCAAGGACGCCGGCCTGCTCGCCTACAAGGTCCTCGCCCGCACCTCCGATCACGCCCGGGCTCGCAAGGGCCTGGACTTCCTCGGCCTGGACAGCGCATCCGAGGACCTGGTCCGCCTGGTCACCACCGGCCTGTCCCCCGTCGGGCAACCCGGCCACGACGGCGAAATGCTGCTGCGCGACCCGCGCATGAACGTTGGCCGCATCAAAGTCCACGTGCCGCCCGTGCCCCGCATCCAGCAGGCGATCTTCACCACGCCTGGCGCCCGTCCGGCCGGTGCCGCGCCGGTGCGCTTCACCGAGCGCGACATGACGACGGGAGCGGTGGATGCGCATGTCTGAGGACCGTCTGTCGGTGGCGGTCGCCGCCGGCCTCGCCGCCTTGGTGCTGCTGGTCCTGTCCGGGCCCGCGCTCGGCTCCGCTGCCCGCCAGTACATCCGGCACATCGTCGACCCCGCCGGCACGCCGTGTGCCCTGAGCGTCGGCCCGGCCCACGCCTACTGCTTCTCCACCACCGCACCGACGAGGAGTTCACGATGACCCCCGCCTTCGCTGCGCGGCTCCGGCTGGTGATGGGGGCCGCTACCGGTCTGCTGATGATCGCCTGCATCGTGGTGATCTGGGCCAACCCCCAGCCGATGGTCGGTGCCCACAGGGGCGGCGTCGCGTCGGCACCGATCGTGGTGACTGCCGGCAGCGACCGGTGCGACCTAATCATCGGTCCGGCCCGCGCCGCCTGCCTCACCGCCGTCGACGACAGCGCCGACGACGCCGTGGCCGTCGGTGCCACGGCTAGCGCCGCGACCGGTGATGGCTCCGTGCGTAACGGGGTGCTGGTGTGCTCCGGTCTGGCGATCGCCGCCGCCCTGGCTCTGATCAAGACCGCCGGGGGCCGGACCCGATGACGTTGAGGCGGTTCGACCGCGGCACGCTCCGCTCGGCCGGCTTCGTGGCCCTGCTCACCCTGGTGTTCCTGGTGACCAACACCGCGGTAGCAGCTGCTGCTGACGGCAGCTCGGAGACCGGCGGGCTGCTGGCCCCGCTGAATGTGACCAGCTCCGAGGGAGTCCCGCTCGACGGCTACTCCCTGGAAGCCGACGGTGGGTCCGTCACCAACATCACCGGCCAGTTCCAGGTCTTGGTCCTCGGCGGGCTGTTCACGCTGGTGCGGCTGCTCGTCGGCCTGTCCTGCTGGATGATCCAGTTTGTTTTCCGGTTCCCCCTCACGAAGGTCTTGCTCGCCCCGGCCCAGAAGGCGTCGGAGGCCTACAACACCCACGTCGTTGGCGCTCTGGGTCTCAAGGCGCTGTTGCTGGGGTGGGCGTTCATCTTCGGTGTGGTCCTGCTGATGCGCGGCAAGGTCGGCAAGGGCCTGGGGGAGATTGTCCTGACGCTGGTGATCGCGGCGTTCGCCGCGTCCGCGTTCATCCGCCCGGACTACCTCCTCGGTGCCGAAGGGCCGATCGATCAGACCCATCAGGCGTCGCTGGAGGTCGCGCAGATCACCACTGCCTCGTACTTCGGGAAGACGTACGACACCAGCGACCCGTGCGATCTGATCGCCGGCCCGGCGCAGGCCACCTGCCAGGACTCCGACGTGGCAGCCAAGGCCATCTCGCAGCCGATCCAGGACGCGCTGACCAACGCCCTGGTCGTCAAGCCGTACATGCTGCTGGAGTACGGGCGGATCCTCAACCCCAAGGCCGCCGACGACAAGGCCGCCTACGCCGTTCATCTGTCCTGGGTGGTGGGCGCCTACAACGAGGCAATAGCCGATCCGGACGCCCCCGACCCGTGCGACCAGTTCAGCGGCGTGGCCAAGGACTACTGCTCCAACTCCGGTGGCGCGGACAAGAACGCCTGCGACTGGCTGATCGGCTCGGCCAAGGACCTGTGCGAGAAGGGCTCCGACAAGGCCGGGTTCGACTCCTTCCGCGATGACCTGAGCAAGGCCGGGAAGGTGGGCAAGGCCGCCGCGGAGTACGCCAAGACGCCGTCGTGGGACCGGGTCGGCGGGGTGGTGCTGCTGCTGATCGCGGTCGCTGTGGTCGCGATGATGGTGTGCTCGATGGCGATGGTGCAGCTGGGCACCCAGGGCGCCGACGTAGGCGCGGCCGCGATCGGCGGCATCGCCTGGGTGTGGGGGATGCTGCCCGGCCCGTCCCGGATGGCGGTGTGGAGATGGTTCGGCATCTTCATCGTCTCCGTGATGGTCGGGTTCGTCGCCGCCGCGGCGATCCCGCTGTTCGGAATCACCGTCGACGTCCTGCTCACCTCCAACGGCCCCGACCTGATGGTCGAGCGACTGCTGCTCCTGGACGGCCTCGCGATCGCCTTCCTGGCCTTCCACCGCCGCCTGATGGCCGCCACCAGCCAATTCGGCTCCCGCCTGGCCCTGCGGATGCGCTACGCCAAGGTCGGCGGCACCCACCTGCCCGGCGACACCAGCGAGCTCGGCGCGGCACTGGCGATGAACGGTTTCGGCGGGGGTGGTGGGGGTTCGGCGGGACTGCTCGGCGGACCGTCCGGGGCCCACCGGGCGTTCGGAGTCCGGCACCGGATCCTGGGCAACCTCGCCGCCATGGCCGACGGCACCGGCATGCCCGCCGACCCCAGCCGACTGCTCGGCGAAGCAATGGCCGAGGGCCGCCGCGGCCTGGCCCCCCTCGGGCTCGGCCTGGCCGGCGCCAGCCTCGCCCTCCGAGGCGCCCACACCGCACTGATCGGCCCCAAACCGCCGCAGGAAGACGAATCCGTCAAGCTGCTGCGCACCATCGCCAAGGGCACGAACGGCGACGGCAACCCCGGCGGGCCAGGCAGGACCGGGCCAAGCGGCGCAGGCGCAGGCGGCAAGCCGCCGACCGTCGATCCTTGGACCGGAGAAATCCTCCACGATCCGGCGACCGACCGGCCGCTGTTGGGCTCCCGCATCCACCAACGCGCCTCACGGCTGCGCGGATATCGCATCGCCGGCCGCGCCGCCCGCCTCGCCTACGGCGCCACCGCCGGCCTGCCCAGGAACATCGCCGCTGCCCGCGGGAAGGTATCGGAGTTCACCCAGGATGCGCACACGCAGCTGAAAGTCGTCACCAACCAAGTGCGCCAGGACGCTGAGGACTGGCAGCCCTTCCGACGGGTCGCCATGGCGCCTATCGACGGTGTGTCGCAGCGCGCGGCCACCGCCTGGCAGGTCCACGACCCGGCCGGGACCGCGCGCCGGGTCGCGCGGGACACCGCGGCCGGAGCCGCGATGTACGGCGCGCCGTCGACCACCGACGATCCCGGACCGCGGCCGGAGAGCTCCACGCAGCGCGCCGAGCCGGTCGAGGACGTCAACCGGCGGCGGGTCTTCGACGAACTGATGCGGCTGCAGCGCCGCACCTGGGACACCCCGCCGTCCTGGGGCGCAGGCGGTGATGCCCAGTGAAGGGTTGGCGCAAGCTCGGCTGCCTGGGCGTGCTGCTCGTGCTGGTGGCGGCGGGCTGCGGCGGGACGATGACCACGGTGATGTCGGCGGCGGGCAGCAGCGCGTCCGGCAGCGATCTCACCGGCAGCGACGTCGGCATCCCGGACCGGATGTTCACCGCCTACCAGGCCGGCGCCGCCGGCGTCACCGCGTACGTGCCCGGCTGCCAGGGCATGCGGTGGCAGGTCCTGGCCGGCGTCGCGAAGATAGAGTCCAACCACGCATCGGGGAACACCATCGCCACCAACGGCGACATCACCCCGCACATCCTCGGACCCCGCCTGGACGGCTCAGGCAGCGGCGGCAACACCACCGCCATTACCGACACCGACGACGGCCGGTGGGACGGCGACAAAAGCTTCGACCGGGCGGTGGGCCCGTTCCAGTTCTTGCCGTCGACGTTCCGCGCGCACGGCGCGGACGGCAACGGCGACAGCGTGGTCGACCCGCACAACGCCGACGACGCCGCGCTGACCGCCGCGATCTACCTGTGTGGCAACGGCCGCGACCTCACCGACCGCGCCCAGTTGAAAAAGGCGCTGTACGCGTACAACCACAGCGATGCGTACGTGGCCGACGTGCTCGGGTGGATCGACCAGTACGACGCCGCCGCCAACGACACCGGCCTCGGCGGTGTGACCGGCGACGTGGAGACCGTCGTGAACGCGGCGCTCGCGCAGAAAGGGGTGCCGTACTCGTGGGGCGGCGGCAACGTTGACGGCCCGTCGAAGGGCATCTGCTGCTCGCCGGGCGGGCAGGACGGCCGGACGGTCGTCGGGTTCGACTGCTCGGGGCTGACCTTGTATGCGTTCGCGCGGGCCGGGGTGACGCTGCCGCGCACCGCCGCCTCGCAGTCCGGGGTCGGCACCCGTATCCCCGCCTCGGCCGGGTACTCCGCTCTGCAGGTGGGCGACCTGGTCTTCTACGGCTACATCCCCGACAACGACTCCACGATCCATCACGTCGGGATCTACCTCGGCAACGGCCAGATGATCAATGCTCCCCGGCCGGGAACGAAGGTGCGCGTGGACAAGGTCAGCTCGATGGCCGACTACTCGGGAGGAGCGAGGATCCTGTGACGTCTTCACTCTCGGCACCTCCCACCCAGATTCCGGGGCGCGTCCTGGTCGCGGCCGCCGTCGGGCTGGCCGCCACCGGATGCGTACTGGTGTCCCTCGGCCTGTCGGGAAGCCCCGCTGCGCCGACCAAGCCGTCGACCGCTGGCTCAGGCCCGGCCTTGCCCGTCACCCACGCCAGCACCCGGACCGGCAGCGCCGCGCCGACCAGCGAGCCGACGGCCCAGCTCCGCTCCACGGCCCGGACCACCGTGTCAGCGACTGCGGCGACGCCGTCGACTACCGCGAGCGAACTGCCACCGCCCGGTTCGGGGCCAACTGCAAACCCGATCGTGCAACGCGCCCTGGACCGGGCGATCCCCGCCGATCTGCCCACCGCCACTGCCAGGCAACTCACCGCGCTGGGCCGGGCGGTGTGGGCCGCCGAGGTCACCGGCACCGGCCGCACCCGCTGGCCGCGCTACTTCAACGGCGACGCCGCGGCTGACGCCCTTTACTCGCGGGTGCGGATCCAGGCGGCGATCGCCCGCCGCGACGGCAGCACCGGGCGGGCGGTGGTGCGCCTGGTGTGGGCTGGCGCTGACCCGTCCGGCACCTACCTCGACGACCGCACCGCGACCGTTCATTTCACTCATGAAGGAGTTTCATGGAACCCCGTCCGGTAACCGCATCCGCGCCACAGCTGCTGTGGAACGCCGGCGTCAGTCTCACCGAGATCGCCTGGGCGCTGGCGACCTGGCTATATGCCAACGCGTGGTGGCTGGGCCTGACCGGTGCCGTGGCTTGGTGTGGCTGGGCGGTGCTGCAACGCCGTCTGGCCGCCAAGGCCCTGGACAAGCGCACCCATGTCGAGCTGCAGCCGTCCCGACAGTTCGAGCCCACCGGCGAGGAGATCCTACGGTTCGGCACCCAACTGATCCGGGCCGCCAGCGCCGGCCCGTGGTGGACCCCGAAGAACGCGCGGACGGTGCGGATCCGGCTGCGCGCCGACGGCAGCAAGCCGCTGACCTACCGGATTGAGGGCCCGGCCTCCGCGCGGCACCTGCTCCAGCAGACCCCCTACGCCCGCGTCCGGACCGAGCCCGCCCGCCCAGTGCGGGACAAGCAGCGCGACCACACGGTCAGGGCGGTGTTCGTGCTGCACGGCATGGCTGGCTCCCGACTACGGGACGTCCCGCTGGAGCCGGACCCGTTGCAGCCGCTGATCGACGCCGTCGCCGACCTGCGCGCCGACCTCGGCGACCTCGGCGAGGTCTGCCTGGACCTGTCCCCCGCGTCCAAATGGCGGCTGCGGGCCCGGCGGCGGCAGGTCGTCGACGCCGCCCGGCAGAAGGCCCGCCGCGAGTCCAAGCGCGAGGCGCGGTGGATGGCACAGGACGCCGCCACGATGGAAGACGCCCTGTCCTGGCAGGCCACCCGGCTGCTGGTCCGCAAGGAACAGCGGGGCGGTGAGGGGCGCCGGTTGCTCATGACGCCGCGGCCGCCGCGGGTGGACCGGGACAAGGCGCTGGGCAAGTTGGCCGAGGATGTGGGTCTGGTGCGGGTGCAGCTGCTGGTGCGGTGCGCCTCCGACACCGTCGGCCGCGCCGAGCGGCGCCTGCGCCACATCGAGACGGCGCTGGACGTGTACGCCGCACGCACGAGGCTGTCGTCGTCCGGCTGGTCGTGGGGACCGCTGCGGTTCGGGCCGGACCGGTGGCCGTGGCGCCGCCAGTTCGACCGACGGTGGGACAGCGGACTGATCCGCCCCGCACTGGACTCCTGGGCCCAGGTCGCCGAACTCGCCGGGCTGCTCAAGCCACCCACCGTGCACGCCCGGTTGCCGCTGCTGAACAGCGACATCCCTACCTACGAGCCAGGCAAGGATCTCCTCCCCCAGGGCTGGCACCGAGGCCCCGACGGACACGAACGCCTGATCGCCACCCGCGAGGCCGACACCCTGTTCGAAGTCCAGGTTGGCAAAGCCGGATGGGGCAAAACCATGCGCGCCCTGGTCCAGGCAGTCGCGGTCGCGCACAGTCGGGGTGGGCTGGCGTTCGTCGACCCGCACCGCGACTCCTGGGCCACCATCGCCCCCTACCTCGCACATCCGGGCATCATGCGCCGGACGCAGTTGTTCGACCTGACCATCCGCGATCCCCAAGACCGCCTCGCGTGCTGGAACCCACTCAGCATGACCGCCGGCCAAGCCCCCCACGAAGTGACCGCCACCACCGTCGACGCATTCGCAACCTCGCTGGGGTGGGGGGATGCCAACGCTCCTCGGGCCATCACCATCCTCACCAAGGCCGTCCAGGCCCTGACGACGGTCAACGCCCAGGCCACCGCCGTGGGTGCGGACAACTGTCAGGCCACTGTGTTCCAGATCCGCCCGCTGCTCACCGACCCCACCTTCCGGAAACTGGTCGTCGACCGGCTCGACACCGAACAGGCCCGCTGGTGGATGACATCCTTCACCGAAATCCCTAAAGACGCCCTCCCCACGGTCCTCAACCCGCTGGACCGGCTCGCCGCCTCCCCCGTCATCAAAGCCTTCCTCGGCAACCCGACCGGCAGCTACGACATCCGGCACGCCATGGACCGCTCGAAAATGGTGTGGATCTGCCCGGCCGGGACCGGGCCTACCGACCGCCTGCTGGTGTCGCTGCTGGTACGCGACATGCTCCGGGCCGGCCTGTCCCGCCGCGACATCGCGGAACGCGACCGCAAACCGTTCCGGCTGTATCTGGATGAGCTGATCTCCCTGGACGGCGCCGCATCCTCCTCGCTCGCGGAAATCACCGAGCAACTGAGGAAATTCCAGATCCGGATGCACGGCATGACACAACTCCTCCACCGCATCAGCGGCAACGTCCGGACCGCGCTGCTGCAAAACGCCTCCAGCCTGTCCACCACCGCCGGCTCCGTGGAAGCGATCCGGCACATCACCGACGAATGGGGCGGGCAAATCAACCCGGCAGAGGCCGCCGAACTCGACCGCTACCACCACTGGGCCAGCTTCACCGTCACCGGCAAACGCATCGGACCACTACTGATCCGCGGCCCGGAACTGAGCGAAGTCTTCGGCCACCTCGCCCGCCCCGGCAAAACCCGCGCCCTACAACGCGCCGCACACACCAACACCGGCGCCAAACCACTCGCCGAACTCACCACCGCCGCCACCGGCCACGAGACCACCGTCCGCGCATTCCTCACCCGCTGCGGGCCCGGCTCGAGCACCGGGGCCGCCAGGAGCACGCCGACCGACCCGAACCCGGCAGGCACGGCAACGCCGGCCGATGACACCACCGCTGAGGAGCTGTACGCATGACCCACGACATCACCGACACCACCCCTGCTCCGGGCACGTCCGCCGCGCCGGTACCGGAAGCCGGTGCGCGCACGCAGCCAAGTACCCAGGACACCGCCGCCCACCGCGCCCTGGCCCTGCTCGCCCAGCACCGCCTCGCCACCACCCCCCAAATGCACCAACTCCTCTCCCCCGGCGCGGCACGACAAGTCACCTCCGCCGTCCTCAACACACTCCGCGAAGACAATCTCGCCACCTACACCGTGCTCCCCCACAGCAACCGCCTACGCGCCTGGTACCTCACCACCCGCGGCGCACGGGCCGTGACCGGATGGCCAGAACTACGCGGCCGCACCGTCCAGGCACCCGGCAGCACCGCCGAGGCGTCGCTACGAGCCACCCACACCCTGACCGTGCTGCGCGCGCATCTGGCGTTCCTGGCCGCCGCCCGCCAGCGCGGGGACGAGTACGGGCCGATGGACTGGGTACCCGAGATCGCCCACCGCCTCCCCGACACCGGCGGCGAAGACAAACTCATCGCCGACGCCGTCCTCCACTACACCGCCACCACGCCCAGACGGCTTCAGTACCGGGCCTTCATCGAAATCGACCGCGCCACCATGAGCTCGGAACGCCTCGCCCGCAAACTCATCTCCTACGCCCGCTTCAACGACTACACACCGCAGCCCGTCGGACGGCGCGGAACCGTCGCCGACCAGGCCGCGATGCTCGCCTGGCAGAGGTTCTACCCACGGTTCCCCAGAGTCCTGTTCATCGTGACCGGAGCATCCGAGACCAGCTTGCAACGGCGGATCGAAGACCTACGGGCCATGACCGCCGGACACCCACTGGTGGCGCAGGTGGCCGGGCAGGTCCCCCTCGGCGCCGCCATCCTCGAAGACATCGAACAGCAGGGAGCTTCGGCGGCGGTATGGACACCACTGGCCGGGCCCGCCGACCCCCGCTCGTGGACAGACCTGTAGAGCGTGAGATTGATGCCGAGTTGGGCAGCAGATGTTGATCAAGCGGCTCGGGGATGTTGCCGAGTTCCGAGAGCCACCTGGTCAGCGTACGGTCCGGCAGCGGGCTGAGGTGCGAGACGGCTATCGTCCTGGCATGACACAAGGGTTCGATCTTGCTGCATCTCTCGCCAGAGGCGTTGAAGGCCGCAGCGGTGCATGGAGCTTCATCCAGGGCTTCGCTTCCTCTTGGACCAGCGCCTTGGAAAGCGGTGATGGGTGGTCGCAGGCCGATCTGGTCGCGGCGGAGGAACGGCTTGGCATCCAGCTGCCGACGGCGTTGCGCGAGGCGTATCTGCTGTTCGGGCGCCGCCGTGATCTCACCAGCAACCACGATGTGCTCCTCGGCCCGGCCGAGCTCTATGTGGATGACGCCAAGGAGGCCCTGGTCTTCCGGCACGAGAACCAGGGAGCCGCCTGCTGGGGCGTCCTCCTCGACAGCCTCCCGGACGACGACCCTGCGGTGTTCATCCGGTCTGACCTGGCCGACAAGACCGCTGAGCGGTGGGAACGCTGGCTGGGGCGTCTTTCTCTGTGCTTCGTCGAGATTGTTCTGTCCGAGTTCCTGCAGGCCGATGGGGAGCCCCGCGACTTCCTCGATCCCGGTGACGACAGCATCGAACTGCTGGAGGAGAACTCCGTCCGGCTGCCGTTCCCGGCCTATCCCATCGGTGAGGATGAGCACGGGATCCGCTGGTTCCTGGGCCAGGACGTCCTTCTGCGCGACGACGGCATGGCCGTCTTGGCCCGTGGCCGGACGCCGGAAGACCTCGACCGCGTTCGTGGCCTGATCCCGGGTGACTGGCTCAACCACTATCACTGACCGCGTCCAAGACTCCTACCGGCCGGAGCCAGCCCAAGCGCTGCTGTCCAGCACGGGCCCGGCTGGCGGCCAGTCGGTAGGGACACGTGCGCTCAGCTTTGCGTGTCGTCCCAGTAGTCCGTGAGCATTTCGCCCGGCCAAGCGGGCTCGCGGACCTCGCCGCGCGGGCCCATTTCCCGGAAGTACGGTGCGAGGTCGTAGACCGGGCTCCCGTCGATCGCGTCCAGGTCGGTAACGTGCAGGTCCAGGCCATCGACCTTCAACAGTCGGGGGAAGGACTGGGCGAGCTGGTTGGGGCGGCGGTGGTTGCGGTGGACGAAGGTGCCGGTGGTTGGCCATTGGGGGTTGTTGCGGGGGCTGCGGGCGTGGAGGGCGACGTCGTCGGGGGAGGCCTTGTGGAAGTGCCAGACGACGAGCAGGTGGGAGAACTCCTCCAGGCCCTGGACGGCCTCGGTGGGGAAGTCGGGGTTCAGGCGGATGATGGTGGTGCCGGTCCAGTGGTCGTCGGTGGGCTCGGTGCGTCCGCCGATCACGGTGGCGATGGGCTTGATCTCCAGCGACTTCGACATTGCGATCTGCGCTCCCCTTCGACCTGCGTGGCGACGGGGGTCAATCTACTCGGGCGAGATACGCGGCGGCCCGCGTGTCCAGGGCGGTGACGGCCGGGATGCCGCGATGCCGGTACGGGGAGACCAGCCGACGCATGTCGACGACCGCCTGCCGGGCCCGGCCCGAGTAGATGCCCTCCTCCATGGCGTCCAGTACGCCGCTCCAGGTGGCGCAGGCCTCCTCGACGCTGCCGCCCGCGATCTGTGTCGCGCCGAGGTAGCCGAGTGTCACCGCGTGGGTGCGGCGGAAGGCGGCTCCGCGGGTGCGGACGCTGTGCCGGAACTGGCGGATGGCGCCTTGGCGGTCTCCGCAGTCCCTCAGGGTGCACGCGGTCTCGTGCGCGAGGGATGCCTCGGCGAAGAAGAACGTACGGTTCGGCTCGACGATGCCCTCGCTGGCCGAGGCGAGGTCGTCCTCGGCCCTGATCAGTGCCTTCGCCGCCGCCTGCTTCCGCCCGTTCGCCGCCAGGCCGCGGGCGTGTACGACGCCGAGCAGGGCTCGTTCGCGGGGCGTGGCCGCCGCGTAGCGCTGCCCCGCTATGGATGCCGTCGACAGGTCGAGGGCCTGCTCGTAGAACCCGAGGTCGACGGCCTGGTGTGCCATGGCACGCAGCACGTGGCCGGTCAGAGGCGGATTTCCGGCGCGGGCGGCCAGTTTCACGGCCAGGACGAAGTAGCGCTGTGCGATGGCGTGTTCTGCGTTGTCGAACGCCATCCAGCCCGAGAGGTAGGCCAGCTCGCCGGCGGCGGAGAACATGTCGCGCTGCACCTGCTCGTTGGGGAACGTCCCTCGCAGGAAGGCGGCGACATCCGATTGCAGGTACTGGACCAGGGCTTTGCGGCCATGGCCGCCGCCACGCTGCTGATCCATGCGGGAGAAGGCCACGGTCAGCTCCTGCACGGTGGCGACATCACCGCGGCCAACGTGCTGTCGGTGGCGTGCTGCCGATGGCTGCGGCGCCTGGGCCATCGCAGTCCACCAGTCCTCGCCGGGCAGCGCGAGCGAGGCCACCGAGTACACCGCGCCGGCCAGCAGGCTCCTGCGGTCCGCGTCCAAGTCCGTTCTCCCCAGGTCGGTCAGCGCGATCAGTGGATCCACGCGCCATTCCAGCGCCCCCTGTACTGCTGCTTCGGGAACTGCGAACCCGAGATCGTCCGGTGACACACCGCGCTTCAGACGACGGGACAGCGCCTGGCTCAAGATTAAGGGCGCTGCTCCCGAGGGCTTCGTCCCGCCCACCCACATGCTGATGTGGGAGCGGCCAATGCTCGCGAACTCCAGCAGCTTGCTCTCCTGCGCGACACGGTTGAACGCACTCGCGGCCTGGGCCCGTGACCAGCCAGCTTCCGCCAGGAGCGCGGCGAGCCGCTCATTTCGCTCACGCGCCATGCGGCACCCCCGAAACGCCGAACGATCTTTGACCACTTTTACCGAGCTGTCCTGGCGGTATGCCCCGTGCCGCGCCGTGCAGGCCAACGTAGCCGCCGACGCCGACACCCTTCAGGGGAACAGCCGGAAACCACCCTGCTCAGCAGCCGTAATCACTGATGATCTTTGACCACTTTGACCACTCCGAAGCCCTTGACCGCATACCCAGCATGCCCTGATCACGGTTCGCTCTATGTATCCACCAACACGCCGATGCACCGGAGTTGACCTCACGTCATGACTGCCACGCCTCCCAGCCCCGGCCTGCGGCCGATGTGCCTGCACATCGCTGCGGACCTCGCCCTCGTCGCCCGCGTACGCCGCGCGCTGCGAGGCGCGTTAAGGGACTGGGGCGTGGCGGAGCTGACCGAGGACATGGAACTGATCGTCAGCGAACTCGTCGGCAATGCCATCCGGCACGGATCAGGGAATGGCGTAGGCGTACTGCTGGTCGCCCAGGACGGACTGGCCCTCCTTGAAGTCGCCGACGGCACCGGAGGACAGCCGGCCGACCGACAGCCCGACGACGAGGACGAGGACGGCCGGGGGCTGCTGATCGTCCGAGCGCTCGCCAAGGACTGCGGGTGGCGCACCAACGACCTTGGCGGCACGACCATCTGGGCGACCATGCCCCTCCCCGCCAGGAGGGCCGCATGAGGTCTGACCGCCAGCCCTGGGTCCGCTCATTCACCGAGGCCCACGCTTTCCAGCCGTCGTTGCCGTCGCTGCATAGACCGCTGTCCCCGGCGCACGGGACCCCTACCCCGGGCACCGGGGACAGCGCACCACGCCGCCCCTTCGGAGGTGGTGGGCCTGGCCCTGGCGGCGGGCAGGCCGCACCACCCCGCCGCGCACCCCAGGGAGAGACAACCCGGGCCAT
>Ga0307517_10006851_pt1 | contig 16760 bp, 8 predicted proteins | sample 23_EM_MG_FD_194515 | JGI IMG/M metagenome (GOLD analysis project Ga0307517, IMG submission 194515) | Populus trichocarpa ectomycorrhiza microbial communities from riparian zone in the Pacific Northwest, United States - 23_EM | ecosystem: Host-associated > Plants > Roots > Unclassified | place... | reverse complement strand
TTATTCACTGTCTAAATACACTTTTTCTGCAGAAACAATTTTTCTTAAAATTGGCAGAAAGTTTTCTTATTATAGTCATTTCTTCTCTGTTTTTTTTTTCCTGTTAATATTAACAAATATATTATAAGGGTGAAAAGTCATAACCCTAGGTAGTTATTGTCATAATGTAACTCTTCATTATTTTTCTTTATATTACTTTATTAATATAAATAATATTGATATGGATTGGATTCACCATCATGCAATTTAAATAATACATGATGTTAATAATGATATTTTCTATATATATAAAAAATAATATTGTTTAAATGCTGCGTGGTCTCTGAGAGGTTATATAGTCAACGAAATAGGTCGGTCCACCTCCACCCCACCCCACCCCTCCAACTTGGGACCAATTTAAAGCCGTTGGCTCAACGACCGTAGCTTTTCAACTGTCTGTCCTTGGCAACGCCGCCCTCTCATAATGATTTACTTAGTTTCCCTCTCAAAATGATTAAATCGTTCAATTCATACCGGAATTTCTACCACAGAACATTTTACTGAACCAGAAAATTGTTTTCTTTCTGGGTCACAGCAGTATGCTGTTAGTCCATTCAAAGCTAAGAAATTCGAAAAGAACCTGTTATTGCACAGGATTTATGTTTCTTGACGATAGATGCCCAAGGAGGTGTTGGAAGTGTAGTGATTATAGTTTTTTAAAATATATTTTATTTGGAAATATATTAAAATAATATTTATTAAAATTTTTAAATTAATTTTTATATTAGAATATAAAAATGATTTGAAAATATCAAAATATAATTTTGAAGTAAAAAACAAAATAAATTAATTTTTTAAAAATATATTTTTAAAATGTAAAAACAAACATACTGTACGTAAGCTATCTTTCCAACATGTGAGCTTAATTTTTGTTTTTTTGAACATTTTAATTTATGAATTTATATTTTTTTAAGTGTTTGAGAGTGTGATAATAATTATTTTTCAAAGTATTTTTCACTCATAAATATATTAAAATAATATTTTATTTTTGATATCAACACATCAAAATAATATAAAATTTTAAAAATTTAAATTTTAACTCACTTCTGTTTTCAAACCGGGTTTTAAGCTAACTAATGATTAATCAAAATGATTTAAAAATTTAATATATATATATATATATATATATATATATATAAACTACTGATCAAGTTGGGTTTACTGCCATTAATAATTGAATAAAGCAATTTTTTTTGGGTAATTAATAAAGCAGATTATTGCTGAAAGTCAAATGATTGAAAGGAGAAGAGCAAGAGCCTAAAAAAACGTAGCAAGGGGGCTATCCCTGTCTGCTCAGTCAGCTTCTCTCCATGATGTCCATTATCCTGCCCTTGTTGTGTCTCTCTCACTGTATAATACACAGAAAGCAAAAGCAAGGTAGCAGCAGTAAGCTCTTTCTCTTTCTCACTCTTTGTTTACTTTTCTTCATTTTCACTCATTCCCCAAATTATCGCCTTCATTTTAGGATCCTCCTCTCTTGCAGTAGCCATCAACCTCACTTCTTCCTTTACCCCCTCATGCAGTGCTTATATGCTATATGTCCTTCTCTGCTCTGCTTCTCTCTTTCTCGCGCTTTCTTCTCTTGAACTTGCAACTGTGATCCAAAACTTTATCTTTGGACCTTTCAGGTATGTTCCTTGCATCTCTTCGTGCTCAACAATGTTAAGCTTTGCTTATTTTGCCTATTACAGTTACTTTCTTTCTTGGGTTTTGGAAGTTCATTGATTTTTGCTGGTTCTTGGTTGAAGATTCATGAGTGGACGACATTTTAACTGTTTCTTGGAAATCGTGTGTGGCTATACTAGTTTGATGATTTATTCTGTATGCTTATAATTGGATCTTGACAAAACTTTCCTTTGAAAAATTGAAGAAGAAAAAGGAAGCAAGAAATGGATTTCCCTTATCTTTAAGATTGTTTGTTCGATGAGGTTATTGATTCACAGATCCCAATATTCTTGCAATTTTTTATTTCCTGGGCATTCAAGCGGCAATGGATAGCACAAATATCTTCACATTCCTTTTTCTTAATTTGTTCAAGACAACAATAAATGCTCTGGCTTTTCATGTGTTGTTATAACTTATAATGATGACTTGCGGTTTTGGAATGTGCACATGTAGCTCATCCTTGATTTCTAGGGTTAATTGGGCAATTAACATAAAAAATAAATAAAATAAATAAGTAAAATAATGAAACATCAAAGAACTTGGTGAAATAATATATTTTTAAAAGTTATATTTTTGAACCGCAATAATTAATGCGGTATCAAACTAAGCACATATTATAATATGGATGCGGGACACAAAGCCAAGACTTCTCTCATGTCATAGTTGAAGAAATAAAGTTTATGAGTTACTACGATATAAGCTATTAATATGCTTGGATTGTTCTACTAACTGTAATTCGGTTTATTTTCAATTCATTTCCTAGAGCTGGGATTTAGAGGGATTTGCCATGGTTGCACCTGCGGTTCTTTCTCATCGGCAATCACATTTTCTTGATTGGTGAGCTTTCATCGAAGAGTGAGCTGATAGAATTTGTTTGGTTGTGAGAAGTGATGGAGCAAAGGAAATTGAATTTAAATGCTCCGCTCCTATCAGTGAGGCGATTCTCTAATATAGCAACAACTTCAGATGGAGCCAAAACGAAGAAACTTGAGAATTCCCGGTTCAATAAACGCCATACCCTTCCTCTGTATAAACCAGATGCGAGTTTGGACCAAGTAACTGAACCAGTTGCAGTTCCTTTCCACTGGGAACAGATCCCCGGTAAAGCTAAGGATAATTCTTTGGAGACGCCTGCAGTCCCTGAGGAGGCTTCTATTACTCCAAATGGTCCTCCTAGAAGGTCGATGGATATTTTAAGGCACCATAAAGGAAAGCGTGAGTCTAAAGCCCCCAACAAGGAGGCCTCTGTTACACCACGGATTTCTTCCAGAAAGGTAATGGATGTTGTGAAGCACCATAAGGAAAAGCCTGAGCCTAAAGTCCCCAAGGATGTATCTGTCACTCAAAGGAATCCTCCTAGAAGGGTTTTGGATCTTGTAAAGCACCACAATGAATCGAAATCCAAAGATCAAAGCGTGTCCATGCCCAAAATTAAAGCATGTTCATCCAATGATAAAGTAAATAAATTGAATTGCTCTGGAGAGGGAGCAAATGAGAAAGCAGGTTTGGATTCAGACAATGATGATGATGTTTACTCAGATGCACTTCAAACTTTGTCTCCAACAGATTCAATCTCCATGAACTGTAGTGCAACTGGTCTGAGTGGCTTTGATGTTCCGCTTGTGAAGCCATCAGGAACCTTCACCACGGATCAACAAACACGAGATTTCATGATGAGTCGCTTCTTACCTGCAGCCAAGGCAATGGCCTTAGAGCCAGCTCATTATTCTTCAAGAAAGCAACCTATTGTAATTGAACAATCAAGACAAATTACAAAGGTGGTTCATGAGAATAGGACACCACCTCCCATTAAATCTCAGTCTTTTATTATCCCACGTTACGGCCAGGATATAGAAGAGAAAGAAAGCGAAGATGAATGTGATGGGTATGAAAATTCTGGCGATATATCAACTAAAGCCTGTGGTTGGTTTCCTCGTTTATGCATTAAGAATTCGTTGGGTCTCTTAAATCCCATTCCTGGGTTGAAACTTGGGACTCAGGCTTCCATGTCTTCTACCAATGATGTTGAAAAACTGAGCAGAGCTGCTCATAACAGATCTTATAGTCAAACTGTGAAAAAGGTTAGTATAGTACTCATTTTTTCCTTTTCCCTTAATCATTTGTCCTTCGGCTAGTGTCAAATGTTTCTGTTATAACCATGGAAGTTGTTTTTCAATGCTAAAATATTTGCATTATCGGGGTTAATTCTTTTCAGCACTTTAAAGATGCTGCTAATAAGCTAAAACAAGATAGTGGAGGGCAATCTCCTAAGCTGCTGGAGGTTGAGAACAAGCTGTCCTGTTCATCCAATCGGTTCATCTATGGAAGTGACCGTCAAACAATGAGTCGGACATCTCCTTTTAGGCGCTCAGCTGGCACATCTCCTTTTAGACGTGCTGGGTGTGTATCTCCTCATCGCAATGAAGCGCCTCAATCTGCCTTTCGTGGCAGGGGATTTCTGGGCATTCCTAAAGAGGCTGAAGATTTGAGAGCCAGTAGGCTGAATCTGTACAAGGGCATTAGCAAGTCTCAAGAACTATCATCCTATTATGGGTCTAAACGATGGTCTCGCCCAGCAAGCCCTATTGTTGAGAAGACATTGTATGTAGATACTGTACATAAGGCAGGAATATTATTCCCAGATTCTCGTTCTTCAAATATTAATGAGTATGTGGACTCTGCAAAACGAGACTTCAAGGCACCATTGAAAAACAGAGAAATAAAAGAAGCTGCTGCTGAAGAATCCTATTTTCAAGATGCAGAATGCCTGAATTTTCTGGAAGGAGAGAGTAAACTGGAAAATAAGGTCTTCGGGTCTGCAGATGCTGATTCAGCTTCTCTCTCAGATAAAGCAAACATGATGGACGAGCAATCTAAAGCATTGGTGTGTATAGGTGCAACCACTGATGGAAATGTTAATTCTGATGGTGAACAGATTTCAATAGAAGATGATCAAGGACATGTGAAAAACAGTATAGTACAGACTCCTCTTCCTCCAATTCTACCAAAAACACCATCTGAATCTTGGCTTTGGCGAACTCTGCCTTCAATCTCTTCACAAAAGCCACCTTCGCATTTGTATCAGGGAACCAGTTTTCAGAGAAAATGGCAGGATCCTAAGATGTCATCTACTAATACCAAATGGGAAACCATTGTTAAATCATCTCATTTGCATAACGATCATGTACGATTTTCTGAGGTAATAGCATTCCTCTCAAGATTCATTTTGTTTGCTTTTTTCCAAGAAAGAAGGTTTCATGTTATGTTATGGAAGATTTTAACAGTAGTTATTCTTTTACAGGAATTAATTCCTCATGCTTCTGAACACTCCAAGAGTTAGAGATGCAGAGCTCTTTCAATTTTTTTCAACAATAACTGTTTCGTTTGGATTCTTTCCCTCGGATATCCTCAAAGGCGATTGAATTCTTTCAGCCAACATTTGTTTTTTTGGGAGATCATGCTCCAATTGTTCAATCCTCCTATGGTAGGTAGATGGAATTCAGCAGTCAGTTTTTTGTTGAGGTTTCTAAGTTTTCATAACCCTCCTTTTGATATGCCTGCTCGCATTCATACAGGGGTGAGGTGATTGGCTGATAAGCTTTCTTGTACCGCTGGTTTACAGCTTAAGCTTTCTGTTCTCTTTTTATGGTTTTGGATTCTGTTGATCCCTGTGTTTATAGAAATCAGTAACTCATTATGTTGATGAATGGAATTACACATTTAATAGTGATGATGTCTATGCTTAGCAGCATTGTATATATCTAAGGGGTTTTTCCTCTATTTTTCTATTTTTCAAGAAAGATGGTTTGGATTCTTTTCTTTAAAAAAAAAAATGAATTATTAATCTGAATACTAATCTGTTAAAAATTATTCTGAAAACAACATATGATTTTTAAATAAATACTCAACCAATCTACGTTGATAATGAAAGAGAAACCTAGGAAAACTAGAAAAAAAAAATCTAAAAATATATAGGAAAAATAAAAAAATATCTTCTAAAAAACGTTTGAATAGACTTAAATTTAATTGAATCAACTCAAATTAATCTATCAAATCTCTAACTTGAATAATGAGATTCTAATAACTTTTTAATTCTTTTATCTTAATTATTCATTAAAAAGAAAAAATGTACCATGCAATTATAAATTAAGAGTAAAATAATTAAAATTACTAATTCAATTTATGTTTACATGTAATTTAAAAGAATATAATTTAATTTAATTTTATGATATAATATTTTATTCCAAACATAAAAATTATATGAAGCACATGATTTGGTTCAAATGAGATGAATATAAATATTCTAAAAAGAAAACGAATTAAAAAAAAAAAAAAGAAGTCTGCTAATTAATGCTTATGTGACTCCAAAAAGACAAGTAAAGATCTGCACTAGTCCTGTATATGAATTTCTCTACATACAGATATCCTTAAGTACTCAGGCTTAATGTGGCCAAGCAAGAGTATTGTGTAGACTAAGTTTCTATAAAAAATTTCCTGACTTCAATATGACCTCTAAGAAAGTGAAAGCTTGGTGCTAATTATTTCCTGTGTGCTTCTACACTGAGTCCCATGGTCATTGATTCCAACTCTTTGGCTCAGTCTCAGTTGCAGATCAGGCAGCCATTCCTTGTCATTCAACAATTTATCATTATTCAGCTGCATGCAAATGAAGTGAGAATTAGAAGGGAAAAAAAATCACAAAATAAAAGGAACAGAAGGTTTTAAATATGGTTATAGCAGGCCCCAAACAATAACTCTAAATTCGAGATAATACCTCAAGCCGAAATGGGGGCTCAAACTTGGATTTAAAACAATTGAAATTGCCAGTAGAAAGAGACGAATTGACTAAGGATTGCTTTATCTTTACGTCATTTCCAGAGTTGACTGCAGTTGGCTTCCGGTAGCTGTTTGTCTCGAACAACCGTGGAGATGAACAATTTAGATGTGCTTGAGGGGGGGAGCCGGAACAACTATTAGTGCAGGTGACACTGGTTGGATTACTTCTGATAATTTCCCAGCGATTTTTAGCCATTTCGAGTGGATGCCACAGCCGTTCTTCAAGCAATCTGACTGGCCTTATTGGCCTTATGTCGATTGCTGTCTCCATTCCTTGTCCGAGATCCTTTCTTGCCAAATTACTTTGCCTTTTTACTCCATGCGCACCAATTTCCCATTGTTGGTACCTATAATTTTGACCAGAAAATGTAAAGCATTCTTATTATTGAACTTAATGGGATAGCAAACTCCATGATAGACTTTAGTACAACAAGAACTTCACCTTGAGAGCCTGGTTTTGTTACTTGGTGGTCTTTGGAAGAGGGAAGAGTGCAAAAGACTGTGACCAAAAGCATGCTCTGTAGAATTTCTGGCTAAAATAACTCCACCACTCCCCATTCTGAAGCATTGTTGAGGACAGGCTGATGAAATTTGGTGGAACTTGCCCTGAACGTAATCTTTTCCATGCTTTGATTTGTATGTTTGACACAGCACTGTGAAAAAAGAAAAAGAAAAAAAGAAGGGTTTACTGTTTCATTAATGTATGCTTGGCTTAAATATCTTCAAAATTATATATTTCCGTATTCTTTGCCCTATGAAACCAGAAGAGAAGGCGAGGGAGCCATTCATGTCAAGGCTGCCAGACTGCCAAAATGCGTATTTTGTTATTAAGAGAGACTTGTGCTTGCACACTATACGAAGGTTAGATCAATGGCAGGTGAAACTATTTAACAAGAGACGATAAAACAGTTTTTATCACAACTACGTACACATCTAACTATGAATAATCTTCAGCAACCAAATAAAAAACGATTACTTATAACAAGATATTTAAACCGTGTGATCATGAGCATATCAGTTGACTTCTAATTCAAGATAATTATTAGGTTTAGTCATCAAATATCTTTCTTTTTTTAAAAAAAAATGAAATTTAGTGTAAATGTTCCACACCAAATTCTTCAACTGTTCATAACTAGCCTGCTGTGATGCTGTTAAACAATTATTTTCCTTCGAAATATTCTCCATACACAGTCCTAAAGGTTCACAAATAGTCTTGTTCCCCAAATTCTTCTCTTCCTTGTAAAAGAAATGAGAAGAAGAAAAATCCTGACTTTTAATTACCATCATCGAGCCACCCCATCATTAGTTTTATTCACCTCAATACAACTATCAAGATGGATGTGTCATACAATGTCGCTCATCAAGAATTTTTTTTTTTTTTAATATCTAAAAATAATGGGATATTTTTAAGGTCTCTTCAAACCACCATAACTAGTACTGGCCATAGCTCATTAAAGACTTGATTGATTAATCTACAATAGAAATTAAAACAATTCTAGATTAGAAAATCTTTTCTGGATATATAATTCTTTATTACAATCATAATTTATAATTGTTCTTAATAATAAAGACAAACTTTTCCTAGTAATTGATTGAAAGTTCTTAGGTCAAGATTTATATTTGTATTTTATGATGATCTTTTCTTAGAATGCTTGTGACTTGAAATCTAAGTCAAAACGTATAATCATTAGTGAAGCAATTATTAATTATTGTATTGATATTTACTTGATTGTTGAAACCAAATTGGCTAGTTAGTTTGATTCTCTAGTAAGAAGTTTATGGAATAGGCAATATCAAGGTCATGAGGTATTCTAATTATGTGGAACGAAGAGTCTTTCTTAGTTAGTTTGATTGAAAACTATGATAAAAAGACATGCATTTTTTGTTGTCATGTGGGAAAGGATTTGATTGTGCTGTTATTAGGATATATGGTTCTTGCTTAGCTTAAAACAAAAGAATTATATGGTATGAGCTTATTGAATTATGGTTTGCTTTCATATTCCTTGGTTTATAATAGGAGATTTCAATGCATCCTGAGCATTGCTGGTTACTATTGTTACCAAGGTCTGAAATTAAAAAAAAAAACGAGGATGAATTGATTGGGTTGATTATGGATATTTGGATTAACAAGTTACAAATCTACTATACTTGATCCTCATGTACTGTTAAGGCCATATCTGGAGCTACAAGTAGAATTTTCTAGGATTATAGTTGGGTTGGGAACTAGACATCGCAAGCTTCTATCCATATATGGTAAGTCCATTAATTCATCCAGAAAAAAAAGAATAACATGTTTGAAGTAAAGTCAAAAGCTATTATATAGGTTTTTCTATTTGTTTCCTTACGATTTGTGGATCTCTTATTTAGAAATGATTTCTTTTCTACAAGTACAATACATGTGGCGATAATTAAGATTATTTTGGTAAGGATTTCTATGTTAGCAACTTGTGTTTCCTTTTGTTTTGTGGATTTTTTTTACTGGCAAGGTTTCCTTATTATCTAAGGACATTAAGGGTGGTTTTGAGATTATATTTTTTAATGCAACATTATATTCTGGCAAACATAATTTTTTATCCAGCTGTTGGATAAGGATAAATTTTTTAAAAAAAGATTCTAAAGGCCTAGTTTTATATAGGATACAAATTTCATAGTGATTTATATATTAGTTTTCTAATTGATTTAGAACTCTCTTTTCTCTTTTATTTAGAACTCTTTTATTATTTTTCCACCATTGTTTAGGATGTTTTTACATTTATAAATATAGTTATTTCTCTTGCAATTAGTTTTTGTTTTTTTACTAAACTTGATTTCATAATAATCTAATATGTGTGAGAGAGGAAATTCTTTTAATTTGGTTCTTCAATGAACTACTCTGACTTATAAAAGAATTATCAATTCTTTGTGGTGTCTTCCATACTACTTGTTCATGTATCTTCATAGGCATTGGGAGGGGGTTCAATTTTTATAGTCTTGGTGCCTCAGTACAAGTTATCGTTATGTCAATCAAACTTAATCATAAGCCTAAATTTATCTTTTTTTGGGAAGGGTTAATTTGACTATAGGTTTTTATTTCTTTATATCCATGGGGTTCACATTAATTGGTATAAGAGAAAGGCTTTAAAATTAGGTTATATCTCTTTATATTTTAGTTTTCATGTTATTTCATTGTTGTTGTCGCTTAGAACCTAGTTGTAGAAAAAGTTTTTTAAAAAAATTAGTTATGATCTAGTTGTTTAAAATTTATATATAAAAAAAAAGATAAAGAAAAAGAAGATTAAAATTGCAAAATTAGGTTAATATGTCTTTCAAAATCGAGTCAACATTCAAGTAAGGTGATGATTAGAAGTCAAATCTTTTTTAGGAGAAGGGGAATGATGTGAGTCAGCGATTATCACCAAATAATACATTAAAGATACCAATTAGGCCTATTACAGGTATGAAACTAAGAATATCTAAGAGGAATTGATTGAGTGATTCTGGATATTTAGGTTAACAGGCTACAAATCTTTCAAAATATACCTTTATGTATTGTTTGGGTTATATCTGGAGTTATATGTAGAATTTTTACAGGATTATAGTTGGGTTGGAAAGTAGACATTGCATGCTTTTCATCTATATATGGTAGACTCACTAATTCATCTATAAGAGAGAGAATAAGATGTTTAAAGTTAGGCTAAAAGTTATTATATGAGTTTTGCTATTTGTTTCCTTATGATTTATGAAATTTTTATTTAGCAAAGATTCCTTTTCAACAAGGACAATACAGGTGGCAACAACTGAGATTATCTTGACAAGGTTTCCTTGTCAGTTAAGGACATTATAGGTGGTTTTAGGCTTATATTTTGTAATGCATAGTTTTACTTTGACAAGTATAATTTTTCATTCAACACTTGCATTAGACTAAAATATTTCTAGAAGATTCTAAAGGCCTTGTTTTATAAAGGATTAAAATTTCATAGTGATCAGATATTGGTAAGGTCTTGCGATAAGATCCAGAAGCTACTGAACAAGATTTGTATTAGTTTCCTAGGTTTTTAGGATTGTTTTTCCTTTTTTATTTAGAAGTATTTTATTATTTTTCTAGTCTTGTTTAGTTTTTTTTTTACCTATTTTAAAGAGATGTCTTAGAAATCAGGTCAATTATTTCAAAAAATAAAGCTCTCCTACTAAAATGACTTTAGAGATTAGGGTCTTAAAATCGAAAACGATGAGAATAATTTATATAAAAAAATATAAACCAAAGTTTAAGAATAGATTGACTTTTTAAAAAAACTATGTATCTCTTATTTGGTCAAGTATTTACTCCACTATTAACTCTAGTGATCAAACTTTAGTTGTTTTGAGAGATAGCTATACTTTTAGTAGGGAATGGTGCCTTAGTTTAGTTTTGGGATGGTGTTTGGGTTGGTTTAAAGCCTTTACTTGAGCTTTATCCCCAGCTTTATATATTATCTATTTAAAAAATGGTATTGTGAATAGTGTAAGGTTTTATGATGCTGGTTGCTGGCGATGAAATCTTCAATGGAACTGAAATATCAAAAGCATTGATATAGGTCAACTTGACAGTTTAATGGAGGTTATTAATCATATTCATATGTACAAACATAAAGAAGATAAGAAGGTTTGGACTTTAGATAGCAAGATTTCTTACACGATCAAGTCATGCTGTATTCAGGTTTACTCCTATATTCAAGTTTAAAACCATAAATTCCACCCATTTAGAAGAGTGTTTTTCATCCATAAATTGAGAAGCTTCTATGGTTAGCCATTCACAATGGGTTATGTTTTCACTCCTTCTTAGCTTAAATAAAATTATGGCAATATAGGAAGACTTATATACCTTTCATAATTTGGTTCAGAAACTACAATTCATTTACTCTTTTAATTTATTTTTTCTTGGGATTTTTGTAATAAAATACCTAATGGTGGGGTTTTTCATGATGTATTCCTCAATCCGATCTTTTTCACTAGTAGCAAGGTTTGGTTTATCGTAAATTTCAGCAAAGGGTGTGGAATGGATTTTTCTATAGAATAGTCTGGCTTATTTGGTAAGCTAGAAATAAATTCTTCTTTAGTTCTTTGACTATTCTTTCATAAAGAAACAACATTTCTTCAATAATAGGTTCACCTACACTAGCATGGATCGATATGTTAAGGAAAAAAAATTACTGTGGTATTACCTGGAGTAATAGACATAGCAGCTTGGATCCATTCCCTCAATATATAATAGGTAAATAGGTTGAGCTATATTGGTATGGATATGTTAAGGAATTAGGAGTATATTACTACTTGGAGTACCAGGCGCCATTAACTCTCAGACATGTTACTAATTTATTTTTAGCTCGTTAGCTTCTTTCACTTGTTTTGATGGTTTTCCATCCACCAGATGACGAGCTTAATAAGATTTCTCGTCTTTCATCAAAATAAAATTGATTGATAATACTAGACCCAATCCCCTAACTAATGAAAAAACCAAAGTAAGAAAGAAAATATCACCTTGTCCGGCCTCATCAAGCTTCTTACTTCGGTACCTCTAATACGAACAATGAGAAAAGAATAAGCAAGGAAAACGAACAATGGCAAATCAAGATTCACTAGTACACAAGGTAAAACAATGGTTATAGCAAGTACCTGTAGATGGCTCTTTACATGGGCAATGCTAAGTTCCCTCACATTCATTAACTGAAAAACTAACTTGGGAGTTGCTTCTTCACCAATTCAAAGAAGGTGTAAGGATGTACAGTGAAATATACAATTGGTTCTTATCAAAGTATTATGATCCAATATTAACTATTATAAATTTCTATCAATTTTAACTTACTCTCTTGTCCACCAAGCCTTTCAACAGCATGCACAAAAGAGAGATGGAGATCAGGAGTCCATCGTAGCCGAGGCATTTTTGATCTAACATATTGCCTAACTGTAGGCCTGAGTCCATTTCTCTCTGCAGATGTAGCATTATTAGCAGAATTCCCTTCTGTTCTCATGTCACCATCAGTATTACTAACTTCGGCAGTGCCATTATCCTCTGCGCTGCTTGCTTCTTCATTCAAATCGTAGGATGAGCACTTTTGGGACGACATTAAGGAAATGTTTTCAGCTTGGCCCTCGCAACCATCAATCTTTTCTTGATCAAGTATCTCTAGTCCTTCTTCCATAGCTACTTGTCTTCTGTATGTCTGAAGCTGCTGTTCTATTAAAAGAGAAGGGAGTTAAACGCAAGCTTAATTAGGCATGCATGCATTTTTAATTGCATTGAGTGTCAAAACTGGGATGATAGTAATAGTAGCTGCATTGCTGTAGTATTCGTTTTTTTTACTCAGGGCCCAATAGTTTTGGGTTACCAGGTTTGAAATTGAGATCTCTAACTGGAAAAACCTAAGTCTCAAATGCTGGCATGTCCTTTTGGCGGCATGCATTGAGATAGTTTAAAACATAGCAATTGACTATACCAAAAAAATTTATGGCACAGCACATCGCACGAAATCCGTTAGGATGTTTATTGTTTTAAACATTTAATATAAGCTGCATCATCAACCTGTAAAAATGGAAGTAGTTTTACATTAATGATTTTGGTTATGAATGGTATTTCGATTTTCTCTGATATGCTACACCGAATTTGTGTTATGTACAGTCTCGTACATTAATTGTCGGATCAAACCTCTACCAGTGAGTTACTCAGTTAGGTAAAAAGAATCAAAACAAATTAATGATGGTAGGTGGTAGAAGACCAGTTTTCGATTTATGATGTTCCTAGCTAGATGTTTCACGAGTATAGATCCAAGGAAGAATGACTCATCAAACAACAAATGCTTGAAAAATTACTCTTCTAAAAGCTGGACAGTCAAATTTCACGGTATCAAAGGTTTTGTTGAGTTGGGTTGGTCTTATTTATTGTGGACGTATGTTGTATTGAGTGAATGACTAGATGGTACGACTTTTTTCATACTAAGAACTGAAGAAAAAGAAGTTAAATGCCAAATTACTTTTCGATATGCAACAAAGCTAGAAAACAGCTGAGAAATATTGAGGTAAAGGCATGGGGTCATTTTATGTCAAGACATCCTTTTTTTCCCCACTATCCCTCGTGGAAAAAACAATTATTGAGACACGATATATCAAATTTCTGTCTTTTGGTTCCATTTTATATCAAAACTTACATTGCTATTTCAATGCTTTTTGAGACACGATATGTTCCCGAGAGTCCCTTTTTCTGTTCATGATCTTGTCTGCATTCTGCAAAATTTAGAAAATGAAAGTAAAACTTCTGTTGAAAGCTCAAACTTGTACAGCTATTAACCATATATATATATAAGCAATTAAAAAGGCATGAAAATATATAAATTAGGATGTTAACTTTTGAAAAGGCACAAGTTGATTCGTTTTCATGAATCTTGAACAGGAAATTATATATATAAAAACAGTACCAAGCGATTATAATTACCATGAAACTATCAAACGCGTTAGCTGTTTTCCATTTAGTGCCTATATAAGAAGTTAAAGACGCAGCAAGCAAGTGATTGTTTTGCTGTGTAAGAGAAGTTCTAATTAGCTGAGTTATATTAATTTGATTTAGATGAAAACAATCCACATATTATATATCTCAGAAGCATCTTTGGTTTACGTACATGTGTCTGTGTGTGTGTTAATATATATGCAGTTGATAAGTACAAATGTATGCGCACAGAAGTTATTCCACAAAAACATGATTCTTGAGCAAGGAAATGTGTATTTGGTCATGGGATTCAAGTATGTCTGAAGAGAGATTCTTATATTGTGATCAGAAGCATGTTACTAAACTATATATGTTCTAAATTGGAATTAATTCATTTGATCGTGGAAAGCTAAAAAACTTCAAAACATAATAGAATCTGTAATATTCGAAAACCAATATACAAAAATATTGTGATGCAAGGATTTAAATAGGTCATGAAATTTCTGAAAAACCGGGGGGGAAAGGACATGAAGGAATCATCAGGGATAAAAAATAAAAATAAAAAAATAAAAAAAAGGGCTCAACTACAACTATTTCAGTTCAAGGGTAAAGAAAACTGGCAAACAATTCATCTTTATCTCCTTTCTTAAAGTCTTGGAAAACATTTATAATTGTATGATGGCATGAAAAAAATACCTCGGCTATGCTAAAACCATAAGATCAATATATATATATATATATATTCATAATTTTGTTTTCCTAAACCCTAAATACAAACCAGTTGGTGATGATGATGCCTCGATCATACAAGTTGTTGGTCGGAATGTGCATAACTTCAGCTTATACATGCATACACATACATATATATCGCCGGACAAATCCTGACATGTCTCTCCTAAACATGAAGATTGAGGTAGAGAGAGAGAGAGAGAGAGAGAGAGAGATCAGAGGCAATGTCTTATCTGTATTTGGTTTGTGATGTTTTTGTATGATTGAAAAACCATGGAATCAAAGTTCAACCGATATTCTAAGACTTTCATATGTTATTTATGAAGTGTAAATGCAAAATCAACGATTTTTAGGACAGTCCAACTTGTACTCTTTAAATGGACACAGATGCGACTGTTGAGAGTATCATGTAACTCAAAAACCTTTTCTTCTTTCTCTTCTTCTTCTTCTTCCACAGTTGTCCCTCCAAAATTCCTCTCGTGATTATCTTAAATGTTTGACCTATGTTATGGTGGCATGTTCGTATAAATTTACTAACAAATCAGGGACAATTTTCTTAATTTGTGTTTAATAATATTAATAAACGTGGTTCCTTTTCATTTCATCAGCGCATCAATTTTCTTCCCACCTAACACAAAGACTTCATTGTTTTTCTTTTCTCTACGAACATGAACAACTTTTTCCTGTCCCTATGTTCTTATTGATAGTGTCTACAGCTTTCTTGTGCAAAGCATGCGGCTGTATGATTTAGAGGGAGATTGTGTTAGCGGTTGTAGTTAAAATTGTTTTTTTGCTCGAAAATATATCAAAATAATATTTTTTATTTTTAAAAAATTATTTTTAACATCAAAATAATTTGAAAATATAAAAAAAATAAATTTAAATATTTAAAAAATACGATCTCAAACTGTTTTTAAACATTACTTTAGTGAATAATCCGACTAAAAAATAATTAGTCGGTCGTTGAAGAAATACTATCAGCTGAATGCATTCGTCAGTTTTGGTAGGACTTTTGCATTCGAACAAATATCTTCTCAACACATTCAATATTTTGGAAATGGTAACCAGTCATGTTTCCATAACATTTGACAAAAGAAATTTGATGAATGTGCTGAGATCATGACGTTGATGTAGACTTCTCGTGGAAATAAAAGATGCATATATTAGTGTGTGAATTTAAGTTTTTTATGAGCCTGGTCGAGCTAGTTTCATAAAGCTAAAAATATTTTCAATTTTTCATCATTTTCTAATGTAAAATAAAAATAAAAATTAATCAATTAAAAAATATATATATTTTTATTATTAACGTGGATATCCGGGTTAGCTTATGCGTACCTTGACTAATCCCACGGGTCCTAAAGTTAACGACCTTATAAGCCTCCAATAGCTATTATATTAGCAACCACATGACTCGAACATGAGATCATAAAAAAAAAAATATCTTGATCCTAAACTTTTATCACTAGACCTACTAGATGTTTACTGAAAACAATATTTTCTTGTTTTCTCTTATTGAAGTCTCAATAGTTTTAATTTTTAAATAAATCTATAGTTTATGTTAGCAACCGCCATATTTAGTCAAAAGACAAATGATTTTGGCAGAGGAGCCTTCCAGTTCCACGAAGTGCCTGGACAAGGATGGCCAAAGAAAAAGTAAGAATATAATAGTCCGTTTTTTATATGATTGCTTTTCTTTTTATCGAAGATAAAGGATATCATTGGATTCTATTGCCCATTAACTGAAACCAAGTATTTTTTTTTCCGAATGAGCTTAATGGTGCATCTTCTATTTCAATGCATCTAAAATAATTTAGTAATTCTTTATAATGCTAGATCTAAGTTTTGAACTTGAAAATTAAGAAAGGAGTGTCAACTGAATTAGACAAAAGTAAAATAACAAAGTCAGCAGGTATAAAAACATGAAGTTCTATTAAAAGACGAATGCACAAAAATTATAATTTAAAATTTTATTACTGTATAGTTTCTGTTCAAATAGCCTACACGTCTAAAAAATTTATAATTTTTTAACCCAAAAACTAACCTAAACTAACAAAAT
>Ga0307517_10006850_pt1 | contig 16760 bp, 5 predicted proteins | sample 23_EM_MG_FD_194515 | JGI IMG/M metagenome (GOLD analysis project Ga0307517, IMG submission 194515) | Populus trichocarpa ectomycorrhiza microbial communities from riparian zone in the Pacific Northwest, United States - 23_EM | ecosystem: Host-associated > Plants > Roots > Unclassified | place... | reverse complement strand
CAAGAAGGAAACAATACAAATCACCAAACATTATTTTTTCAGTTTATTTTTTTCTGTTTTGTAAAGTATTCTGAACAATATAAATATGAGACATTCACATAAAAAAAGGAGAACACACGTAAAGATAAAAAGAGAGACTCTTGCAAAAAGCCTAGCCAACTAAAGACTTGGTAAAAAAAAAACAGAGAGAGAGAGAGAGAGAGAAGTTAAGAAAAAAAACCTGCCACCAAATTCTTCAAGTTTTCTATTTTTCTTCCTCTCAAGGTTGCCCATTATGATTTCCACCACCACTTCTGATTAACAACCACCACCCTATGACCACCAACCATCCTTTGCCACCCATAGCAGCAACAACAAAAAAAAAAATTAGCATTAACAAGGTAGAACAACCTAGAAAAATTAGTACAACATGAAGGAGGAAACAACAGTAACTTTTCAGCCTTCGATCTCCCATCTCTGGTGGAGGTAGTCGACACCAACCATACCAAAAGAGGAGGAAGGATTCGTACACACAACTGAGTGGTTCACGCACCTCCCTGACCTGACAACCCGTGCAATTGATGCTCGCAATCCACTACAAGATTTCACAGTTTTACCGACGGATATAATTCGTCGGTAATTTTTTTACCGACTAAATCACCGACAAAAAGCGTCGACATCCCTTTCATCGACAGTACCACATTCTGTCGCTAACTCCGTCGGTAAAAAAAAATATTGCCGATGGTTTTACAGACGGAAAATGCAAGCCAAAAAAAAACAATTCCCGCTGGAAATATACCAACGGATGTATTTCGTCGGTGATAGTGGCATATCCAGTAAATATTTTTTAGCACTCGGTAAAATGCCGACGGACTCGTTCCGCCTGTAAAGTCGTCGGTGAGTGTGGCATTTTCACCACTCTCTGTGAAATGCTGACGGACGATATCCGTCTGTAAATTCATCAATGAGTGTGGCATTTACAGCTCTCTATAAAAAGCCGACGGATATATTCCGCTTGTGAATCCGTCGGTGTGTGGCATTTCCAGCTCTCTGTAAAATACCGACGGATATATTCCATTTATAAATTCGTCGGTGTGTGTGGCATTTCCAGCTCTCTATAAAATGTCGACAGGTATATTCCGTCTGTAAATCTGTTGGTGTGTGTTTTTAAATTTGTTTATTAAAAAATTATTTAGAATAAATAATATAAAATTATATAAATTAATAGTAAAAAAACCAATTATGCAAATAAAATTTTATTAAACATAAAAAATAAAAAAAATAAAGTTAAATAATATTCATTACAAATTGAATGTGTTTCCAAAAAAATATCAAATTAGTACAATGGCGGAGTTGGAGGAGGAGGAGGAGGAGGAGGAGACTGGTTGTTTCTGGAACCATACAACCAAAAAGAGGGCGCACATGTATCACCATTTTGTGATGTCAAGTTCATGACCATTTGGCGAAGTTGTTCATAATTTGCTGAGAGTTGCTTGTTTTTCTCGGTGAGATGAGCTGTGTGATTCGTGTTTTGTTCATAATTCACCATTCACCGATAGTTGCTCGTATGTTTTGGTGAGATGAGCTGTGTATTGCTGCAAGGCCACAAACTCTTTAAATTGGGTGCTCGATACTGATTGAGAGCTCCAAATGGTTGAGACACTACAGGCCGCCTGCTAGTTCTTGGCCCTAGTGTTGTAAAGCCCGTCACCTAATTTTTATCCGGTCCACCAAACGATCCTACCTACATCCACAAATCTGGATCGAAATTCGGATGGGTCGAACGATCGTCCTCATATCTCTCCCTCAACCGGCTATTATAGGTCTCCTGAAAATGAAAAAAGAAATCATCATATTCAATTCAATAAAAATAATAACTTGCGAAATAAAATGGTTGAATGAACATACCACAAAGTGTTGAGCATGGTTGTCAATGAACTGTTGCACCCCCTTTTGGCGGTCTTGACTCCGCACGTGCGTCTCTACAAACAGCTCCATTGGGCCCGACTCACGTCCAAGAGACGTAGCCTGTAAAAAAAATTAATTAAGTAACAACAAATTATTTAATGATATATTTCATTTAAATTAATCTTACCATCCGTTTCGCATGTGCAGCAAACGGAACAGAGCCACCGGTGTGCGTTGTCAGGGAGACATGAATGTGCCATTTTCAGTTGCCAGCACCAGACTGTAAGCGTCGTGTGAACCACTCAGACGTCACATGCTCAATATATTGCGGCCAAATATCTTCCGGGATGTTTAGCGGTTTGAAATCACTCCAAACCACCACGTCGCTCCAGCCTTGGAGACCTTTATCTCTCCCATTGTTTTTGGCATTTTTTTTGCTTCATACCAAAAATCACGCAACCTACTTCCATAGTGACAAATTAGATTTTAAATTTTTTTAAAATTAATATCGTATTGTTTTTTATGTTACCTAGTTGTCGCGTAATTTTCCTACACCCTCGTCACAACATTGTCATGCGCGCTGTCCCAGTCGAATTTGTGTTGTGTATAAGTAATTTATTTAAAATAAAAATAATAATTTATTTACAATTATATTAAAAATTTATTAAAAATAAGCTGGAAATTAGAAATTAACACCAACCTCAAATTTGTCAAACCATGCATCGATATTCGGTATCCATTCAGGATGTCTGGATATTTGACTCCATTGAAATAATGGAATCTACATCGACGATTTAAACGCCGATGATATTACTCGGGCGGCCTCAATGTTTGTGAATCTGAAAATAAATTAAATTAATGAATATTGATTAGTTGTTTATAAATTATGTTATAATTAAAAAAAACTAAAACCGAAACAAACTTACATTGAAAGGTCATCCTTCCATTGTGCCTCGTACTTGCGGGTGAATTGATTCTACTGTGAAGGCAAACCACCTCTACTCTATGAAACCGTGCTGGAAGAGGCAGCATCGGTAGACGGCGCAGGTGTCTCTTCATGATTGGCACCTAAGCACATGTCATCCTCGCTGCTAGAAGAACTAGTTGCGACCCTATGTGAGCGACGAGCTGTTGATCTCGTTCTACGTATCTACACAATTTTATATGAATAATTACATAATTAAATTCGATTGTTAAAAAAAATTCGGCAGCACCTCCCCTACACTGGAGACTACCCAAAATTTTCAAACCTGCAAATATTGACAATAGCCACAACCAATTGACCCCATTCAAAAATCATGTATATAACCTAACATCTATACAAATAACAATTAAAATTAAAGGAAATAGTTAAACACATATCATGCAATAATAGAGTAAAATTGAGATAAAATAATTAAATTTATTCCTATATATTCAATTACTAATTACAAGGTAAATTCAACAATAAAAAATAAAATTAATGAAAATACTTAAACACATATCATGCAATAATAGAGTAAAATTGAGATAAAATAATTAAATTTATTCCTGTATATTCAATTAATAATTACAATGTAAATTCAACAATAACATTTAAAATTTAACAAAGTGTTCAATTATTATGGCAATACAAACAATAAAATATATTGAACAAATTAAAAAAAAAAAACTACGGACTTTAGGAATGAAAAATGCTTACCTTAATAATGCAATAATAGAGTAAGACTTTATCTACATTATAAAAATATACCAAAACAAAAAACATAACAAAAAGAACAATAGTTAAAACAAAGAACAAATAAAAAAATAAAATCTTAAAGCAAATGAAGTAGAGGAAATACATACCTTTTTAAATTGTTGAAGATATAACTAGAGATTACAAGCAAAAAACAAGAGATTTGAAGCAAATGAGAGGAAAAAAACGAAAATGAGAGTTGTGAAATGAAGGAGACGAAGAAATGAACTAAAAGGGCGGTCGACGGACAATCGTCGATAAATTTTGAATTTTGCACCAGAATTTTTTATTACCCTCCATATTTTTCACAGTCCATCAGTAATTTCATCGGCAACGGCATACGGTCAGAGATGCATTTAGTACCCGCTCTTTAGAATTCGCACCATTCGTCAGTACATTTGTCGGTAATTGTGAACTGCCGACGGACTATAATTCGTCTGCAAAGTCGTCAGTAATTGTGGCATTTCCACCACTCTCTATGAAATGCCGACGGACTGTATCCGTCTGTAAATTCGTCAGTGATTGTGGCATTTCCAGTGCAGCTCTCTATGAAATGCCGACAGACTGTAATCCGTTTGCAAAGTCGTCGGTGATTGTGGCATTTCCAGCTTTCTGTGAAATGCCGACGGACTTTATCCGTCTGCAAATTCATCGGTGATTGTGGCATTTCCAGTTTAGCTCTTTGTGAAATGCCGACGAACTTTAATCTATTTGTAAGGTCGTCGGTGATAGTGGCATTTCCAGTGCAACTCTCTATGAACTATCGACGGACAATAATCCGTTGGTATGGAAGTCGATGATCGTGCACTGTGCATGAAAGATTGTGTTTGTATTGCCTATATTTACCTTCCTGCAAACGGTTAAATTACAAACTGTCCATCGCACAAAACAATAACAACAGTTGACACTTATAAAATAAATATTTTGTGTTACAAAATATCATCAATAATATATATTACATGAAACAAAATGCTTTACACATTGCTTCATTCTGATAGTTAGTAAGAATTTTCTTCTTCTTCGTCGTCAATTGAATAGTCATCACCTTCATTGTAATCTTCAATATAGATATCATCATCATCTTCATCAATATTTGCTTGTCCGCTAGAGCTCAAAACAACATTCAACTCCTATGCGTCAACATCAACAAGATTATCATCGAAAACATAAAAATTTGAATTTTCTTCCAAGTCAATCGAAGGAGTAACTTAATATGGTTCAACCAACTCACTAACGTGAAAGACTTCATCTCACACACTTGTGTCTTCGTTCTCATCCTGAATAACCTCGACACGACCCTTGGGTTTCATTTTTAAAATGGATAATTAATCAACTCTTGATCGATCCTTTCTAAAGAAAGGAGTGTATATGTAATAAACTTGTTGACATTGCTTTGAAAAAACAAAAACATTGTTTATGTTACGGAGTCTAGCTTTTGAGTTGATTTCGACCAGACCATAGTGAGGATCAACTCTGATTCCTCTGTCAGTGGTGTCATACGAATAACATTTGAATAAAAACACTTTATTCTGCTCACTATAATATTGCAGTTCGATGACCTCTTCTAATCTACCATAGTAGTCACCTTCTAACTCACTACTAGTTGATCCCTTAACATAAACATTGTTATTGTATGTCTTTTTTCCATGCCCGTATTCTTCAGTATAGAACACATATCCATTGACAAAATACCCATTGTAGCACTTAACTTTTCTTTCAGGGCCTAGGTTTAGTGAAGACAATGACTTAGTTGCACTCCTTCCCATTTGATAAACCTTGTATGTAATGTACAGCAATAAACAGTAAACGAGAATTTTGTAATGACATACAGTAACTTTGCAAGAGATAATGAGTTTGTGATAGTACTTACATATGTTCTGAACCACTTGGCAAATTTTTCATCTTGTAATTGAAAGATTTGGGATTCGGTTAGCTGTGAGTTATTGGACAGCAAATATTGTTGATGTTGCCTGCAAGGTTGTTCCAAAGTATATGAGTTTATGATATTACAATATATCCAAAGTATATGAGTTTATGATATTACAATATATAAATAGTACATTATTAACAAAGTTTAATTAGTAGTACATATACTTACTGAATAAAAGGTCTCAGCTCATCACAATTAAATAGAACATAATTATGTGCTTGTCTGAACTCTATTTCTGACAAATATCTTCCCCTTACAGCATTTTTAGGTGTGGTCGTATAGGATTGGAGAATATTGACAAGTTCTCACTAGAAGGCACTTCACCGCCATCATCATGCCGTGGAATATGATTGATTCTCGTTTTCAAATGAGGTTCGAAATAGTACGAGATAAATGTTGAGATCTCCTCAACAATATAGGCCTCACATATCGAAACCTCAACATGCACCTTGTTCTTAACCTTTTTCTTGAGATTGAACAAGTACTTGCATTGAATTAATCAAATATTTTCAATTAAGAAAAACAAAGAAAATACTTTTATATATGAATTACATTACAACTGTAATATCTAACTATTTGAATGGGTACATCCATCTATACTGGACCGGTTCTCCAACTTTTGCTCGATCGGTAGATGTATGGGAAGGTGCTCCATTGAGTCAAAAAATAATGGAAGGAATATCATTCAAGTTTACATAGTGTCTCGACGATATTTGTTTCAAGCCTCTCAATATGATCAACATTCAACTTGCTGGAGCATATATCTCTAAAAACATGACTGATCTCCGTGAGTGCATCCTAGGGGTGATCATTTTCAGTTCGGTTTGGTTTTTACCTACAAAATTAACCAAACCGAAATTTTTTATAAAAAAAAAACCAAAACCGAACGGGCTTTCTGATGGGCTTGTAATTGATGTTAATATTGTATAATTTTATTACAAGATTCTAGAATATATTTATTTATTTTTACACCGAATATTCATTTATATTACATTATTAGTGCTAATATTGTATTCAATATTCTGCAAGCCTTCCTAATATTGTTTTTGGAGTAAAACTCCTACATCAAAGTTTAAATAACACACACACACTAAGTTAAAATTTAAATTACAAAGCATTGCCTTCAAAAGGGCTTAGAAAAAACAACAAATAACCTTATTATAAAACATTTCATGCAAAAAATATAAATTTTCATTGCATACATCATCTCAATCGAAAAACATATCAAGAACATTGCATTTTGATTCCTTAATACCATTGACATCAAAACCTAAAAAAAGACATGTAAACAACCATAATTTATATGAGAATGATAAATTATAAATATGTTTACACTATACAGATTAGACAGTGTTTTTTCATATTTGACTCCAATACAACAAATGTCTTTTTCAAAGAGTTACATCCCTATCAAAGTTCAACAGCTATACCAGATTATAATAAGAAAAAAAGGGGGAAAATGAAAACAGATTATTCTTCTTCAAGGTCAGAAGCTGACTTTATACCAAATTCACAAACTTTATATTGTCTATGATTGCTAGCAAATTGATCACTAAAAAATACCTCTTTTTTCTCATAATCAAAACAATTTCTTAAGGACCTTTTTGGCTTCCATTAAAGGAAAGGCAAAAAAGTTCTAACCTTTGAATATCGTGCTTTAACCCTTCTACTTTTTGCTTCACCTGACCAACAAAAGAACATAAGAAAACAATGAAACCCAGAATTCATACTTTGCCTCTCTCATTAATTCTTAACAGTTTCCAAGCAACCAAGCAAAGTTTCTAGCTTTAACAAAATACTCTTAAATTTAAAAACATAATAAGGAAGAAGAAGAAGAATACTTACTCTTGAGGAACTAATTAAAGAGAGGCCTGAAGAGAATATATAGAGAAGCTTAAAAAAGCCTAAGAAATTTTGATGAATTGATCAAATTGAATTAGAAAAAGGTAAACTTGTTAACAAGAACAAAAATAATAATATTAACAATCTAGTAGAGAAAAAGAAAGAAATATCAAAAGCAAGAAGGAGAGCACTAGAGAAATAAAATTGATGTCTCCAAAAAGAAGCAAATTATGAGACCAACAACAGACATAAGGGAGGTGACTAGTTTGCTAGATCTGGAGGTTAGGTGTGGTGACTGGTGTGTGTCATGTCCGTGTGGGAGAGGGAGGTGGTTGGTTTGTTAGATTTGAAGATGAAGATTGAAGCCTTGTTAAAGGTTTACCAATCTGCAAGAGTTAGGAGATGAAGATTAATTAATTTGATTTTGTTAGACAACTAGATCTGGCCATGAAGTTTTGTATAGAGATGGGGAAATCAATTTTTATCAGGCTGAGAGTGTAAGAGATTGAGATTTGAGAGTTGTGGCTTATGAAGGCTGGGGCGGCGGCTTGTGTGGGCTTAGGGGTAAGGACGACTACTAGATGCGGAGTAAGGAGAAGACGGGTACTGCTAATGCTAGGGTTAAAAATTAGAAAGTGCTTTTATAGTATTTTGTTTTAACTAAACCAATTCGATTCGGTTTTTTCAGTTTAAGGCTTATTAAACCGAACCAAACCAAAAAAATTTAAAAATATTCTAATCGGTTTTTATTTATAGTTCAGTTTTTTCAGTTATTGTTTTTTGTTTTTTTGATTTAATAGGTTTTTTTATTTTTGGGCTCACCCCTTGTGCATCTCATATCCCTTTTGGCAACAAATTACGATAAGCTAATGGAATGAGTGTTTGCATAAACACATGGCAGTCATGACTCTTTATTCCATACAATCTACATTCCTTCGCATTAACCAACCTTGATATGTTCGAGGCATGTCCATCAGGAAAACGCAGACTCTTAAGCCATTTGTAGACTAGTAGTTGTGTATTTTTCTCTAACACGAAGCTTACTCTTGGTTTTACGACCCGTGACCCATCACAAACCAACTCCATATTTTTACGGTTACAGAATAAAGCTATATCCAATCTAGCCTTGATGTTGTCCTTTGTCTTCCCCCTCATATCCATGACAGTGTTGAAAATATTCTCAAACATGTTCTTTTCTATGTGCATGACATCAAGATTATCGCAGAGGAGATTGGTCTTCCAATAACGAAGCTCCTAAAAGATACTTCGCTTTACCCAATTGTGAGTCAAACCAAAACCAGGAAACTTCTGCTTACCTAATTGGAGACCAAACACAATGTCACCGTACTTTAATACAACATCATCCAATTCTTCACCAGAAAGATGCGGGGGTGCAACATTATTTTCAACTCTGCCAACAAAGAAATCATTTGTATTCTTTTTGTATTTATGATTCGATGGCAAGAAACGACAGTGACAATAAAAAAAAAAGTTATACCTCCGTTTGTTAGCGTGAATGCCTTGTTGTTTTCCATGCAGTATGGATAAGCTAGTTTTTCATGCATGCTCCAACCAGAAACCATTTCATAAGCTGGAAAATCATTGATAGTCCATAACAAAGTCGTCCTTATAACAAAATTTTGTTTTCTCGATATATCATAAGTCAAAGCTTCGGAGAACCACAACTGCGTCAACTCATCAATCAACGGTCGAAGACAAACATCTATATTCTAGCCCGGGCTACTTAGACCGGGTATGACAGTAGATAAAAACATGAACTCCGATCTCATACACATCCCCGGTGGCAAGTTATAAACGTGAGTATGATTAGCCAACAAGAATAAGGAGCAACAAATGACCCTAATGGGTTGAATTTGTCTGTACACAACCCAAGACGCACGTTTCTTGATTCAGCTGAAAAGTGAGGATGCACACTGTTAAAGTGTTTCCATGCTTCGCTGTCAGAAGGATGCACCATCACTCCATCAACAACATCATGTCATGTGCTCAGCAGTCCTTGGTGACATGAATAACCTCTACAGTCTAGGTGTGATTGGGAAGTATCTAAGTTTTTTATATGTCATGAGAGTCTTTCCCTGCCAATTCTGGGTTTGTAACAAGAATGCACACATGTCATACACTCGGTTAGCTCAGCATTTTCAAAGTAGTATAACATGCAGAAGTTAGGGCACATGTCAATTTTCTGGTATCCTAAACCGAGGGGTTTCATCATGGACTTTGCAACATAGAAGTTCTCTTTCAACCTGTTCCCTTCAGGTAAAATGCTTCTCGTCCATTCGATAATTTTGTCATACCCGGCCTCACTCAACTCGTGATCTGACTTGATGGTAAACACTTGTGCTACGGCCAATAATTTATTGTAGTTCTTGCAGTCATCTCATAATGGTTCGTTAGAATCTTTCAACATATCAAAAAACCTAGTTGCATCTGCATTAGGTTCTTCTTCTACGATTGGACATTGACTGACATTACCTTGATTCATTCTCATTGCATCCATAACCATATTCCTGTAAGGATTATTGTTGTCATTTACAACTCCATGCACGTTGCTAGCACTAGAAGTTGACCCAACCACCTTTCTCCCATGCTCTTATTACGAACAAATACTTCTCCATGTGCAAACCAACACACGTAATTCTTCATAAACCCTTTGTGTAGAAGATGCATCATTACGACATCTGGATGCAGATACTTTTTATTTTCACACTTCCTGCATGGACACCTAATACTGCCTCCAGTAAAATTTTTAGGAATAGATGTTGCGAAATTAATAAAACCCTAAACCTCATTACAATAATCCATCCTCCGAAATCCTTAGGGTGAATCTCGATACATTCATGAACGATCATCTATGACTTCTATCAAACCTCTATAAAATTACGATGACAACATGTATTACTTAACTATGTTAGGTAAATAAATTTGCAAAAGTATTGGTTTACCTCGAGATTTTCTAACAAGCTAATTACAACTTCTCATAAATATTCATTATCAATTATCAACGTCCATACAAATTTATACATATAAATTTACGGAAATTATAACTCCGCAATAGCATTGATAAAAATTAAAACTGACTTGTTAAACAAGTTATTAATTATTTCACAACAATACATGTAATTCGGTAATTCAAGAAAGTTTCAACAATTTACAAACAAATACAATTTTACAAAATCTAAAACAAACCATAACAAGTACAAAATTATACATTCATACTACAAGTTTGTTTGAGAAATAACAATAAACATGTACATACACTAACAAAATACATATACTAAAAAAACAATAAAATTAACATTTAAAAGTTAAAATAAAAAAAAGATATTAGATCATCGAGATTTCCCCATGACAATCTTGTAATTTACATTCCATCAATTAACATCAAAATTGTCGATTGAGTTGTAATTTAATTGATATTAGCATCTTCCTTTTAAACATTTTCGAGTTTGAACTATTTTTTATAAAAATAATATTAAAATTGTCAAAATATTGATCAATTAGTTCCAATCAATAACTTCTCCCGTAAAAAAGATTAAATTCATTTTGTAGAAACACGTTTAAAGTTTAAAACAAATCCTTTTTTAATATAAAAAAAAATTGTAATGTTTTGATTAAAGGATTTTAAAAAAATTATTTTACAAAGGAAATATTCTAATTTTAAATTTACTAAGAGAAGGAAGGACATTAATATTTGTTGAACTAAAGCTTACTGGCAATTTTGTTTATGTTACCTGTTGTGTTTTTATTTTTTTTTATTAATGTGGATGTCTGAGTCAACTTGCACGTACCTCGACTAATCTCATGGAACCTGAAATTAATGATCATGTAAGTTTCTAGTGGCCTGAGGTTTGTAAAACTCGAACTAATGACATTTAGAGAATAAATTTAGAACATGACTAGTTGAGATATACCTCTGCAGATTACTTATTATGATTTAATAGTTAAAGTAGTGGTCACCTACTTATGAACAATATCGATGCATAAAGGAGGAAGTGTTTTTTTAAAAAAAAAATACTAAATGTAATTTATTTCCTTTTAAATTGACTGAGAGGCTAATTAACAAATATTTTTTCAATTTTAATGTAAATAGACCAAGCTTGAAATACAAGGAGAAAATGATTAATTTTTATAAAAAAAAATTAAAAAGTTATTTCCTTTTTTTTTTCTTTCTAGTTGAAGGATTGTTAGCTTTAAAACTATACATCTGAATTAATAGTTTTATTAATTTTTATTTTATTTTTTTGGTGAAAGGTAATTAGAATTTTCATTATAATTTAAAAAAGTGAACACAAGTAACCGGTAACAACTTAAAAAAAATAAACACTTAAATGAAATTCGTATCATGGTTCTCTTCTTGCTAAGTTAGATAGTGTTTGGCATTACGAATCAATCATATTTTTAAAAAAATTAATTTTTTTTAGTTTTAAATTATTTTTTATGTTTTTTTATCATTTTGATACATGGCAGTTAAAAATAAAATAATTTAAAATAATATTATTTTAATATATTTTCAAACAAAAAAAATTTAAAAAAACAATTCCACTCACATTTACAATAGCAAATCATCATGGCATCATTAGCTTCTCTCTTTTTGTGAATAATGCTGGCAATTTTTCTTAATTTCTTATGTGTCAAATTTACAAGTTGATTTGGATAAACACCAAATGATTTTAAATACTAGCCACGTTAATGGATCTAGCAACGACCCGTAATTATTTTCTTATCATAGCTTTTGGATTGTCCTTGTTTGGTCTCATTTTACTAATTACAATTAACCTTTTTTGTTTGTTATTGTGATTTTTCTTCATAACAAGACACGTACATTATTATTATTATTATTATTATTTGGGTTACAATAAGACACGTATATAATGTGATGTAGAAAGACGGTATCAAATCGCATTGACTTCCTAGCTCCTTTGCTTCTCTTGCTTGAATTCTCTACCCTATATAAGCTTACGGCCACGTTTCTCAAATGGAGTGAACTTGCCTTACCTCTCCTTCTCACCCTCCTCTCTCTCACTAGGTAACAAATAAGATTAGCCCTTCAAATAATATTATGGGAAAATCTCCTTGTTGTGAGAAAAATGGACTAAAGAAAGGTCCATGGACAGAAGAGGAAGATAAAAAATTGATTAGCTACATTCAGAAACATGGGCATGGAAGATGGCGACTCCTACCAAAAAATGCAGGTATTCAAGCTAATTCTCCATTTTTGTGGCTTGTACAAAACTTTTGGTTGAGTGATGTTAGAGCTTGGAACTATCGTTTTTTTTTCACCATCACTCCTTTTATAATAACTTGACTAATGCTTTTGTGATGTGAATTTCAATTGTAGGACTCAAAAGATGTGGAAAGAGTTGTCGTCTTCGATGGACTAATTACTTGAGGCCCGACATCAAGAGAGGAAAGCTCTCATTTGAAGAAGAAGAGACAATAATTCAGCTGCATAGTGTTTTGGGAAATAAGTGAGTACATTTGTTTTTTCTATCCTCTGCCTAACTTTTTTTTTTTTTCTTTAATTGACTAATAGACATTATCTATTTGGTAGTCAGAAGATTTTTACATGCTAGGCAATAAAATATTCTGTGCCTTTTTGTAGTGATTGTTTTATTTCTCTCGGACTTGTCACCGAGTTAATTAACCATACATTTTCTGCACTATTTCCTCGGTGACTAAATTTTTCTTCTGTTCACACTGTTAGGTGGTCTGCAATTGCTACTCGCTTGCCTGGACGAACTGATAACGAAATCAAGAATTATTGGAACACCCACATAAGGAAACGGCTACTGAGGATGGGAATCGATCCTGTGACTCATAAGCCACACCTAGATCTTCTTCAACTCTACTCGGTTCTCAACTCGACTGTCCACAACTCATCTCAGCTTAATATTTCAAGTTCGCTTGGCATTGGACCCATTTTGAGCCCAGATCTCTTGAATCTAGCCACTCCTTACTTGTCATGCCAAGGCAACTATATTAGCCAAGATGTCAGTCCAAAACTTGTTCAAGATAGCCAAGTTGGAAACAACCATGTTCAAAACCAATTTCAATGCTTCCAACCAAACGAGCTCCAAAACCAAATCCAAGCTTGTACAAATACACTAAGTGCTCAATTTCTGTATGAAACCCAGATTAGTGCAGCCAATTTGGAACAACTTTCTTGCAACCCCACCAACTTTAGTTGTCAAAATTCTCTACGAAGTTCGTGGCACGCTAACGGAGAGAGTACTCCCGATATTTGTGAAAGTCTCATGTCAAACTACGTGTATCATGATTCTAATAATAAACCCATCACCAACGATATTTCCTTTGAGACACTACAAAGTTTGAGTTTCGGCTCGCTTCTGTCTACACCTTCATCTAGTACAACTCCCTTGCGTTCTTCATCAACGACTTATGTCAATGTCAGCACTGAAGATGAGAAGGATAGTTACTGCAGCAATATGTTGGTGTTCGACATGCCCAACAGCTTGGATGCCAGTAGGCTCATTTAGACAAAGGATGGAATGTTACATGTTGATTGATGTTCTATCTTTCCAGAACTAGATTCCCTTTTCTGATGCTTGGATTTCTTATTGTATTTGGATATGTTTATTGTTATTAAACATGTATATTTCTCAGTCAAACTATATATAATTTCTTCATACAAGTGTTATATTCAAGAATACTATCAAGTAAATCAAAAAACATAACAACAAGCACATAATTTAAAAAAAAAAAAAAACTTAGGTATCGGGTGGGATATCCAGCTGAATAATACATGAATGAGTTAGAATAAATCAAAAGGTTTATAATTCATTTCTAAAGTTTATAACAAATCTTAATATATATATATATTGGCATGTTTCTTCCCTTGGCAAATATGTCTAGCATTGTCCACTGGGTGGGGAACGATTGAGAAAGAGGATTGAGGAGAATTGTTAACGAATTGAGAATTCTTGGTAATGTTGTGGTCCTGATTGATGATGTCTAATCAAATGATTCCTCAATTATTTATGTTAACATACTTTTTTCCATAGTCTATAGTCTATACGATTAAACACATATGGATTTAACTAAGCTACAATTACTGTATGTTGAAAACTAACAGCTTATATATTGAATTTAATTTAATTTAATTTATAAATAAATTTGAATTCAATTATAACATATTACAATTTTTATATTAAAAATAAAATACTAAATCATATAATTTAATTTAATTACACTATTTGAAATACTTGTGGAAATAAATTGAATTAATAATCTTTAACTATTCTGCTCTAGAGATTATTTTTGTTATACAAATCTTCTTCTTTTTTTGCTACAAGGACTCTTATATCTATTTAAAATGACAAAAATATAGACATTTTAAAAAGATATAAATAAACTTAATTATCTCTTATTAATTGTTTATTAAATATTTATTGAAAAATATATATTTGTTAAAATATAGATATTTTTTGGAATATTATTTACTTCTGCACATTTTTTATGAATTGAATTTCATTTCGAATTCAAATAAATACCCTCAAAAAGATTTAAATACAAGAATTGCTTGACTAAAATCAAATCTTGCAACTAAGTTTATAAACAAATCAGATTTCGTTTTTTCATAAACAAATAGTGAACTAATTTTCATTTTCCCCTAGAACGACTCTCACATTAACTCATCTAAGATCTTTGAAGTCCTTTTGCTAAGGTTGGTACGAGGAGAAATTAAAGGCTGCTTGAGTATTATGTACAAAGTCATCTTAGACTAATTTAAAAATTGTTTTTTATAATAAAAATAAGTTAAAATAATTTGAGGTTAGGAATATATTTGATAAAAAATGACTTAAAACAATATCCTTAAAGAAAGAATGTAGTACATGTTATAATTCATAAGTTATAAGTTAAAAATCTTAACTTTTGACTAAATTAAGATCTTAAATCAGTTTTATAACAAAACTCTAATTTAAATAAAAAAATCATTTCTAATAACATATATTTATAATTCTTCTCTGACTCAAAAGTTTAAAAAACAATTAAAATGAATTTTCAAGAATTATGCCAAATATAACCTTAAATTATCATACACCATGGAGTTGAAGATAATCAATACTAACCTTGACATTGAACGGCGGTGAATGTTGTCCCTGATGCTAATATTTCAGCCTTCAAGCATGTATCAGATAACTTGTAAATTAATTATCAATTCAATTAAGTATATATTAGATTATAATATTATTTTAAAATTGCGTAATCTGGCAAAATGCTCGTAAGAATTTCTCCTTCTTTTTGACAACTCGGTGCCTAATTAAAGCTTTGAAAAAACACAAGCACTCAATTTCTAAATGAAACCCCGTCTAGTGAAGCCGATTTTGGAGTAAATTTCTCGTAACCCACCAAGTCTAGTTGCCAGAATCCTCTTCCATTTTTCGTCCACAACTTGTGTCAATGGTAGCATTGAAGAAGAGAGGGATTTTTACGGCAGTGACATGTCGATATCGTTTGAGATTTGATATCCCCAGTAGCTTGGATGAGCTGATGATGATTACTACCACCAAAATCCCCTTACAAAAATATTTTTATTGATTTTGACGACAATTATTATACAAGTTTTTATATTCAATACCATGTTTGTAATTTTTATATTATGTTAATTACATTACAAAAATTATTGTCTCGACAACTATTTTAATCAAGAATATGTTTTCTTGCTGCAACTACAAATATGTGTAATATGGTTTTTCTTAAAGAAAAAAGAAATTAATGGTACCAAGCTTTTTATGTGTGTGCGTATGTTATAAAGATACTTTGATAGGCTTTTTTTGAATAAAAGATTTTCTTCCAATTACGGTGACGTTTTCATTGTTCGAGGCAAAATCCAAAACATCTCCCTTCCTCTTCTTTCCCCCCTCTTTGATTCTCCATTCTTTTTTCTCACTGGTAACGTAATAAATCTCTACACATGCATGCAGTAAAAGGGCACCCTTTTAACCATCTAGGTGATGATCCAGTGATAAGAGCTTGGGACCAAGAGGTTTGCTCCCTCTGTGGTCTCAGGTTCGAGCCCTGTGGTTGCTCATATTATGGTCACTGGAGGCTTACATGGTCGTTAACTTCAGGGCCCGTGGGATTAGTCGAGGTGCGCGCAAGCTGGCCTGGACACCCACGTTAAACTAAAAAAAAAAAAAGAACACCCTTTTTCAACCCAACCTAAACAAATTTACATCGAGTTTGCAGCTCGATTTTTCAATTTTTAATTGGACAAGTAACCTTTTATTCTTTTTTTTCCTTTTGATTTGAAGAAAATATTATCATTATTATTTTAATTTTTAATTTTTTTTACCTGGTTAAGTATGTGCCACCCAAAAAAATGCAATGAAGGACTCAATT
>Ga0307517_10006849_pt1 | contig 16760 bp, 16 predicted proteins | sample 23_EM_MG_FD_194515 | JGI IMG/M metagenome (GOLD analysis project Ga0307517, IMG submission 194515) | Populus trichocarpa ectomycorrhiza microbial communities from riparian zone in the Pacific Northwest, United States - 23_EM | ecosystem: Host-associated > Plants > Roots > Unclassified | place... | reverse complement strand
GATCGGCTCCTATCACGCGGGCCCGCTGCGCGACGGACTCAAGTCCCTGCAGCTCGCCTTCCGCGAGGCGTCGGTCATCGCCGACGAGCCGGGCCAGGGCCCGGGCGAGAAGTTCACGGGCCCGGTTTACGGCTGAGCACGGCTGAACAGCGGCTCCCCGGGGAGCGTCGCTCCGGCCGGGAGCAGAGCCAGCTCCAGGCCCCTGACCAGCGCGCCGCGCAGCACGTCGTCGCCCGCGAGGGCTGTCGCGACCCGCTGCGCGACCTCCTGTACGGCCGCGTCCGGCGCGAGGACCAGACCCAGCGTGCCGTCGGCCGTTCCGGCGCTCCCGGCGGGAACCAGGTGGGCCCGTACGACACCCGGCTCGGCCTCGGCCGCGGCCCGTACCGCGTCCCGTACCGCCGGATCCGCGAGCGGGTCACCGAAGTCACGGCCCTCGGCGACGGCCCGCAGGGCGGGGCCGGACAGGGCGTAGGGCACCGGCCCGGCCATGTCGACGAGCAGGGTGTCGGCCCCCTCGTGGGCTAGGGCCTGAAGGGCCTGTGCCAGGGGCACCGCGACCGGGCGGGCGTCGGGGCGCCAGCGCGCCAGGGCGTCGGTGGAGGTGAAGGCCGGGAGGGCGCGGCGGCCGTCGGCTGCCTCGATGGTGGGGACGGCCATGTCGCTGGTCTTCTCGCGGCGAAGCCCGTCGGTCCCGGTCTCCACCTCGCCCAGCAGGGCGACGACCGGCACGAGCAGCCGCGCTCCGCGCAGCGCGGTGAGCACCTCCCCCTCGCCCGCGCCGCCCGCGTACGCGCGCAGCGCGGCGGAGAGCCGGGGGTCGGCAGTGCCGTCGTCGTCGGAGAAACCGGGGTCGGGGATGTTCTTGAGCGCCACGGGTCGAGGGTAGCCCGACAGCACGGGTGTGAATTTCTTACGGTGTTTTAACCGAACTCCTATACGGCACGCAGGTTCGAAACCTAGCGTGACGGGTCATGGCACACGAGACTTCCGACAACCAGGACCGTCCTGCCCCAGTCCCGCGGCAGGCGGACCGCCACTTCCGCTCCCGCGACCGCAGAAGCCGCCCCGTCGTGTTCGCGGCGGTCGCGGCCACTGTCGCGCTCGGTACCGGACTGGGTACGACCCTCATCGTGAACGCGCATGCGGGCGGCCTGAGCACGAGCGCGTCGGCGTCGCCCTCACCGAGCGAGCCACTGGCGAACGCGGTGGCCGCGTTCGCCACCACGAAGCCGCTGGTGGACTGGGACGAGGTGCTGGGCAAGGCCATGGCGGATGTGTCGGGGGGCGCCCAGGCCAAGTACTCGGTCGCGGTGCTGGACATGAAGTCGGGGAAGAGCGCCGTATACGGAAGCGGCTCGTTCGACACCGCGAGCATCGTGAAGGTGGACATCCTCGCGACGCTGCTGCTGCAGGCGCAGGACAAGGGGCGTCAGCTGACGACCCAGGAGAAGGCCTACGCCAAGGTCATGATCGAGAACAGCGACAACGCGGCCGCCAGCGCGCTGTGGAAGGACATCGGCAGGGCGAGCGGCCTCAACGCGGCCAACCGGCGCCTCGGACTGACCGAGACCACCGGCGGCAGCGGGGCCCTGTGGGGCCTCACCCAGACCACGGCGGCCGACCAACTGCGGCTTCTGCGGGTCGTGTTCGGGACGGATTCGGACTCGGTGCTCGACGACGCCTCGCGGGCGTACATCCAGAACCTGATGGGCAAGGTCAGCACCTACCAGGACTGGGGCGTGCCGAGCGCGTCGACCGGGGACTTCGACGTGAAGAACGGCTGGCTGCAGCGCAGCCAGACCTCCCTGTGGGACATCAACAGCATCGGCCGGGTGACCTACGGCGGCCGCACCTACCTGGTCGCCGTGACGTCCAAGGGCAGCACCACGATGGGCAGGGGCATATCGCTGGTCGAGACGGCGGCGCAGACGGCCGTCAGCTCGTTCAGTAGGGCTGCGGAGGAGTACGGCTTCTGACCGGCCGGCGCCTGCGGTTCCGCAGTCCGACCGCCATGGCGGTCAGTACGCAGCCCGCGACCGCGAACCCGATCGCGATCCCGTCGCCGAGCCCGCCGCTGGTCTCCTGCCCCGAGGAGAGCCGCGCGACGCTCGGCCCATCGCCGAAGTACCGCTGCGCGTAGGCCGACGGGGTGGGCACGGGCCCCTCGGGCTTGAGCCTGGCGGCCGCCGTGAGGGCGGCGGCCGGGTCGATCAGGCCGGTGCCCACGGAGTCGTCGCGGCCGCCGGAGGGGTTGTCGCGGGTGGTGTCCTCCAGCAGCTCCTTGATCTGGGCCGGGCCGAGCCTGGGATACGCCGAGCGGATCAGGGCGGCGGTCCCGGAGACGTACGCGGAGGCGGTGCTGGTGCCCCAGCCCTCGTAGTAGTGCCGGTCGGGGTCGGCGATGACGACATCGACCCCGGGCGCGGAGACGGCGGCGTACCAGCGGCTGGTGGAGAAGTCGGCGCGGTTGCCGTAGCGGTCCACGGCGGCGACCGCGATCACGCCGGGGTAGGCGGCCGGGTAGGAGGCGCGGTTGCCCTCCTTGCCGCCGTTGCCGGCCGAGGCGACCACGACGACGCCCTTGGCGAGGGCGTACTGGATCGCCTCGTCCTCCTGGGGCTCGGGGTGGGCGGTCTTGCTGTCGTCGCCGAGCGAGAGGTTGATGACGTCGGCGCCGTTGTCGGCGGCCCAGCGGATGCCCTCGGCCAGCGCTCCGCCACGGGTGGTGCGGGCCTTCTTCCGCTGCGGGTCCTTGTCCTCCAGGATCACGCGTACGGGGAGGATCCTCGCCTCCGGCGCGATGCCCATGACCCCGTCGGCGTCACCGTAGCCGTGGCCGTGCCCGGCGATGATCCCGGCCATGCCGGTGCCGTGCTTGGCCCAGGAGCTGTCGCCGCGCTGGGCGCCGAAGCCGACCATGTCCTTGCCGGTCAGCACCTGCCCGGTGAGGTCGGGGTGGGTGCCGTCGACCCCGGTGTCCAGGACGGCGACCGTGATGCCCTTGCCCTTGCTGGTCTGCCAGGCCTGCTGGGCGTGCAGGGCGCTCAGCGCCCAGTCGGCGTCCCGTACGGCGTCCGCCCGCGCGGGAGCGGCGGGCAGGACGGCCAGCGCCAGCGCGGCCGCGGCCAGGCTGAGCACCGTGCCCCGCAGGCGGCCGGCTCGTACCCTGCTCACTGCGGCGGCTCCGTCGAGGGGTCGGTGAGCTTACGGGCGGCCTCACGCACGTCGGCGTAGACCTCGTCGGACAGCGCCTGCGCGGTGTCGCCGAGGCCGGCCTCGGCGGCGGCGGTGGTCGCGCCGTCGGCGGTGGCGGCGTCGACGGGCTCGGGGTCGGTGATCTCGCGGGCGTCGGCGAAGCCGGTGACCGCGTAGACGACGACCGGGAGATCGGCGGAGACCGCGACCGTCCAGCTCGCGCGCTGCTTGTCCCCGAAGCCGGACGCGGCGGTGCCCGCGAAGGCCACCGGACGCGGCATCAGGTCGGTGCGGGCGCCGAGGTGTTCGTCGTTCCAGCGGTCGTGCAGGGCCCGCATCGTGGCGGCGTCGGACTTGGTGACCAGGATGCCGACGGTCGTGACATCGGTGGATGTCGCGTCGGCGTACGTCGCGCGCAGGAGGCGTACGCAGCCGATCGGGGCCAGCAGCTTGGCGAGCAGCGGGTCGAAGGCGTCCGCGCAGCCGCTCGCCGGGGCGATCCCGATCCGGGTCCAGGTGCGGTCGGAGCCGCCGGGCCCGGCCGCGCGGCCCTTGACGGTGGGCGGGAAGAGCGTGTTGACCGGGGTGCTGTGCCACAGGTCGCGGGTGGCGCCGTAGGCGCTGGCCGACGCCTCGGCGGCGGTCGGCGCCGGGACCAGCGGGTCGTGGTTGATCAGGGCTCCCACGGCCGCGCCGCCGAGCAGACCGAGGCCGAGCACCATGCACACGGCGGCCAGCACGGGGCGGTGCCGGCGCGGGGCGGCGTGCGGGGCGGGGACGTAGGGCGGCGGCGGTTCCGGCGAGGGCTGTGGGTGGGGCTGCCGGTCGGCGTACGAGGCGTAGGGATTGGGCGGGTACGGCTCGTAGTGCTCGTACGGCTCGTAGGGCGAATACCCCGGAGGTGAGGGCGGAGGCGGGGGTATCGGCCCGGTGCGCGGGCGCGGTGGCGGAAAGCCCGGGTGTGACGGTGCTGGGCGCGGCCCGGCTCCCCCACGGTCGACTCCGGTGCTCACCCGGCGCCCCCTCGTCAGATGCGTAGCCATGCGTAGCCAAGCGCAGTTGTGCGTGGTTACAGCGTTTGCGTCACTCTACGGGTTGGGCGCCCGGAATTCTCAGCTGCCCGGGATCCGTTGCCCCTACCGCCGAGTAGGGGCATTCTGGCAAGCTGCGCCCATGTCAGATCGCGCAGCCGACCGCGCCCGGTACGACCGGGCCACCGCACACCTCGACGCGCCTGTGGCCATCGTCGACCTCGAAGCCTTCGACGCCAACGCCGCGGACCTCGTCCGGCGGGCGGGCGGCAAGCCGATCCGTGTCGCGTCCAAGTCCGTACGCTGCCGGGCGCTGCTGGAGCGGGTGCTGGGCCGCAAGGGCTTCGCCGGGATCATGTCCTTCACCCTGGAGGAGTCGCTGTGGCTGGCCAGGGCCGGCTTCGACGACATCCTGCTGGCCTACCCCTCGGCCGACCGCTCCGCCTTCGCCGAACTGGCCGCGGACCCCAAGCTCGCGGGCGCGGTCACCGTGATGATCGACGACGTGGCCCAGCTCGACCTGATCGACGCCTCGCGCGGCGGCGGCTCGGAGATCGTCCGCGTATGCCTTGAGCTGGACACCTCGCTGCGCATGCTGCGCGGTCGGGTACGCATCGGCGCCCTGCGCTCCCCGCTGCGCGAACCCGCCCAACTCGCCGAGGTGGCCCGCGAGGTGGCCCGCCGGCCCGGCTTCCGGCTGGTCGGCATCATGGCCTACGAGGGCCACATCGCCGGAGTCGGCGACTCGGTGGCGGGCCGCCCGCTGCGGTCCGGGGCCATCCGGCTGATGCAGGCCACGGCAAGGAAGGAACTGGCGGTGCGCCGCGCCGAGGTCGTACTGGCGGTGCGCGCGGTCGCCCCCGACCTGGAGTACGTCAACGGCGGCGGCACAGGCAGCGTCCAGACCACGGCCGCCGAGGACTCCGTCACCGAGATCGCCGCCGGCTCCGGACTCTACGTGCCCCGGCTCTTCGACAACTACACCTCCTTCCGCGGCCGCCCCGCCGCCCTGTTCGCCCACCCCGTCGTCCGCCGCCCCGGCGTCGGCATCGTCACCGTCCTCGGCGGCGGCTACCCCGCCTCCGGCGCGGCCGGCCCCGACCGGCTCCCGGTCCCGTACCTGCCCGAGGGGCTGCGCTACGACCCCCAGGAGGGGCCCGGCGAGGTCCAGACGCCGCTGATCGGCGCGGTCGCGGACGACCTGCTGATCGGCGACAAGGTCTGGTTCCGGCATGCCAAGGCGGGCGAGCTGTGCGAGCGGTTCGACTCGCTCCAGCTGGTGGAGGGCGACCGGGTGACGGGGGTCGTGCCGACGTACCGGGGCGAGGGCAAGACGTTCCTCTAGCCGGTCCTCACCGGCCGGAGGAGCGGAAGCGCTGTCCGACCTGGCCCGGGTCCGTCTCCCACCAGGGACGCACCCGGTCCGGCTCGGATGCCGGCGCCGTCGCCGACGACGCCGGTGAGGCCAGCTCGGCGTCCAGCCGCCGGTCCAGCTCGGCCGTCCGGGACCTCTCCACGCGAACCCACTCCGCGAACACCGCGATGAGGAAGACCAGGCCGACCAGCTCGGCGATGGCGACCATGGCGCCCCCGCCGATCTGCTGGTCCAGGTCCACGCCCGGGCCCCAGCCGCGGGCGTGTGCCGCGTACCAGTGCCCGGCGACGAGGGTGCCGCTGGTCATGACGACGACGCCGGGGATGGCGTCGAAGACGCCGTCGAGGAAGACCAGGGCCGCCCGCACCGGGTGCGTGCACCACGCCGGCAGCAGCTCCTCGCGGGTCAGCATGGGCAGGACGAACAGGCACCCGACGAGGAGGAGGTGGAGGTACATCACCTCGTGGACCGCGCGCACGCGCAGCGCCGTTTCGAAGTAGGGGGTGAAGTAGACGCTCAGTTCGGTGGCGACCACCAGCACGGAACTGACCAGCGGAAAGGTCAGCAGGCGCACGGTCCGGCCGGTCACCGCCCCGCGCAGGCGCCCGGCGAGCCGGGGCGGCAGGGCGCGGTACGCCAGCGACAGCGGATCGCCCAGCGCGAGCCCGATGGGCGCGATCAGGTCGAGGAGGATGTTCTGGACCGCCGCCGGCCAGAACAGCACCCGGTCGTAGACGGCCAGCGCCGACATCGTCGCGAACACGATCGTGCCCAGGCCCAGCACCGAGAACGCCACCGTCCGCGCCACCGGCCAGCGCTCCCCGCCACCGCGCACCCGCACGACGCCCCAGGCGTACGCCCCGCCGAGCAGCAGGACAAGGACCATCGCCACCGGGTCCACGTCCCAGTACCCGAGGAAGCGACCGCCGGTCAGCTCCGGCAACCCCATTGTGCTCACGCCCAGGCACGCTACAGGCCCGCCCCGCCCCCGCCGGGCCCGGCCCCACCGGGCCGGTCCTAGGCTGACCCGTATGAGTGATCTTCTCTTCCGTCCCGCCACCAGCGACGACATTCCCGCGATCGTCGCGATGTTCGCCGACGACGGCCTGGGCCGGGGCCGGGAAACCCCGGACGATCTGGCGCCGTACTACGCCGCGTACGAGCGGGTGGCCGCCGACCCGAACCAGCACCTCACGGTCGCGGAACGGAACGGACTGCCGGTCGGGGTGCTGCAACTGTCGGTCATCCCGGGCCTGTCGCGGCGCGGCACGACGCGGTCGATCGTCGAAGCCGTCCGCGTCCACCGCGACGCGCGCGGCACGGGCCTGGGCACCCGCCTCATGGAGTGGGCCATCGAGGAGTCCCGCCGCCTCGGCTGCACCCTGGTCCAGCTGACCTCCGACAACGCCCGCGCAGACGCCCACCGCTTCTACGAGAAGCTGGGCTTCACCGGCTCACACGTGGGCTTCAAGCTCCAGCTGTGAGCCACCCCGGCCCGACGGACGGAGTCCGGCGCAGCCGGGCGAAGCCCGAGAGGCCCCTCGGGGCCGAGCGGTGCGAGCACGGCGTCAAGGATCGGGACGCCCACCGCTTCTACGAGAAGCTCGGCTTCACCGGCTCACACGTGGGCTTCAAGCTCCAGTTGTGACGGCCGCGAGCAGCCCCCGCATCACCCGTTCGTCCTCGCCCATCTCCGGGTGCCACTGCACCCCGACCACCCAGGGCTCCCCGGCCAGCTCGACGGCCTCCACTGTGCCGTCCTCGGCGTGGGCGCCGGCGACCAGATCGCGGCCGAGCCGGTCAAGGGCCTGGTGGTGGAAGGTCGGTACGGGCATGGCTTCGGGCACGAGCGCGGCGTAACGGGTGCCGGGTACGGGTTTGACCACGTGCTGGCCGAAGACGCCGACGGGGCCGCGGTGGCCGTCGAGGTGCTGGATGAGGGTGCCGCCGAGGGCGACGTTGAGGAGCTGCATGCCGCGGCAGATGCCGAGGAGGGGGAGGCCGCGGGAGAGGGCGGCGTCGATGAGGGCGAGCTCCCAGGCGTCGCGTTCGGCCGCCGGGGGGCCGGTGCGGGGGTCGCGGGGGTCGCCGTAGTGGACGGGGTCGACGTCGGGGCCGCCGGAGATGACGAGGGCGTCGAGGCGGGCCACGGCCCCGGCGGCGTGGGCGGGGGCGTCCGGGGGGAGGAGGGCGGCGAGGCCGCCGGAGCGCTGGACGAGGCGGGGGTACCCGGACGGCAGGACGGCGGCGGGAAAGTCCCAGCCGCCCCAGCGGACGGAGGGTTCCATGTAGGTGCTGATACCGATGAGCGGACGGGACAAGGAACGGCCTCCCTGCGACGCGACGCGCGCGGAGCGCGGATTTCTGTTCGCACCGTATCCAACCCGATGGCCAGCCCGTAGTTTTGGATCACCTTGACGGCCGGTAGGAGAGGTGGTCCCCCGTGGTGCACCGCAAAGCCCCGCTGAGCACCGATGAACTGCGGCGACTCGTCGACACCGGCGAGATCGACACGGTCGTCGTCGCCTTCACCGACATGCAGGGCCGTCTCCAGGGCAAGAGATTCGCCGCCCGCCACTTCCTCGACGACGTCCTGGAGCACGGCACCGAGGGCTGCAACTACCTCCTCGCCGTGGACGCCGACATGAACACCGTCGACGGCTACGCGATGTCCTCCTGGGAGCAGGGCTACGGCGACTTCGCGATGCTCCCCGACCTCGCCACCCTGCGCCGCACCCCCTGGGACGCCGGCACCGCCCTCGTCGTGGCCGACCTGCACTGGCTGGACGAGGCTGCCGCGCCCGTCGTCGCCTCGCCCCGCCAGATCCTGCGCCGCCAGCTGGACCGGCTGGCCGAGCGCGGCTGGGCGGCGTACGTCGGCACGGAGCTGGAATTCATCGTCTTCAAGGACACCTACGAGCAGGCCTGGTCCGGCGGCTACCGGGACCTGACCCCCGCGAACCAGTACAACGTGGACTACTCCCTGCTCGGCACCGGCCGGGTGGAACCGCTCCTGCGCAGGATCCGTAACGAGATGGGCGCGGCCGGCATGCGCGTGGAGTCCGCGAAGGGCGAGTGCAATCTCGGGCAGCACGAGATCGCGTTCCGCTACGACGAGGCGCTGACCACCTGCGACCAGCACAGCGTCTACAAGACGGGCGCCAAAACCATCGCTGCGCAGGAAGGCTTCGCGCTGACCTTCATGGCGAAGTACGACATGCGCGAGGGGAATTCCTGTCACATCCACCTCTCGCTGCGCGAGGAGGACGGCGGCGCGGTCTTCGCAGACGAGGAGGGCCACATGTCGGAGACCATGCGGCACTTCCTCGCCGGGCAGCTCGCCGCGCTGCGCGACTTCTCCCTCCTCTACGCGCCCAACATCAACTCCTACAAGCGCTTCCGCCCCGGCTCCTTCGCCCCGACCGCCGTCGCCTGGGGCCCGGACAACCGCACCTGCGCCCTGCGCGTCGTGGGCCACAGCCCGGCCGCGCTGCGCCTGGAGAACCGCGTGCCCGGCGGCGACGTCAACCCGTACCTCGCCGTCGCGGGCATGATCGCGGCCGGGCTGTACGGGATCGAGCACAAGCTCGCCCTGCCCGAGCCGGTCACCGGCAACGCGTACACCGCCGAGGCCGTCCAGCACGTGCCGACGACGCTGCGCGAGGCGGCCCAGCTGTGGGAGGCCAGCCCGATCGCGGCGGCGGCCTTCGGCGAGGAGGTCGTGGGGCACTACCTGAACATGGCCCGCGTCGAGCAGGACGCGTACGACACCGCAGTGACCGACTGGGAGCGCTACCGCTCCTTCGAACGCATGTGATGAGGTCCCCCGTGCTCGAAGTGCTCAACCCGGCCACCGAAGAGGTGATCGCCACCGTCCCCGCCGCCGGGCCGCGGGACGTGGACGCCGCCGTGACCCGCGCCGCCCGCGCGCAGGAGGGCTGGGCGGCGCTGGCCCCCACCGACCGGGCGCGGCTGCTGCGCCGCTTCGCGGCCGTGGTGGACGCCCACACCGACGAACTGGCCGCCCTGGAGGTGCGCGAGGCGGGCCACACGGCCGGCGACGCCCGTTGGGAGGCCGGCAATGTCCGGGACCTGCTGGAGTACGCGGCCGGGGGCGTCGAGCGCCTCAACGGCCGGCAGATCCCGGTCGCGGGCGGCATCGACATCACCTTCCTCGAACCGCTCGGGGTGGTCGGGGTGATCGCGCCCTGGAACTTCCCGATGCCCATTGCGGCCTGGGGCTTCGCCCCGGCGCTGGCCGCGGGCAACGCCGTGGTCCTCAAGCCCGCCGAGACCACCCCGCTGACCGCCCTGCGGCTCGCGGAGCTGGCGCTGGAGGCCGGGCTGCCCGAGCACCTCTTCCAGGTGCTGCCGGGCGCCGGGCCGGTCGCGGGCGCGGCGCTGGTGGAGCACCCCGGCGTGGCGAAGATCGTCTTCACCGGGTCGACGGCCATCGGCAAGCAGATCATGGCCAAGTGCGCGGACAGCCTGAAGCGCGTCACCCTCGAACTCGGCGGCAAGTCCCCGAACATCGTCTTCGCCGACGCCGACCTGGACAAGGCCGCCGCCACCGCCCCCGGCTCCTTCCTGGACAACGCCGGGCAGGACTGCTGCGCCCGCACCCGCATCCTCGTCCAGCGGTCCGTCCACGACCGCTTCCTGGAGCTGCTGGAGCCCGCCGTCCAGGCCGTCGCCGTCGGCGATCCGGCCGACCCGGCCACCGGCATGGGCCCGCTGATCTCCGCCGCTCAGCGCGACCGCGTCGCGGCGTACGTGGGAACCTCCGGGGACGTCGCCATTCGCGGCCGGGCCCCGCAGGGCAAGGGCTTCTGGTTCCCGCCGACCGTCCTGACCCCGCGGGACCCGGCCGCCCGGGTCGCCGTCGAGGAGATCTTCGGGCCGGTGGCGGTCGTGCTCCCCTTCGACGACGAGGCGGACGCCCTGCGGCTGGCCAACGCCACCGCGTACGGCCTGTCCGGCTCCATCTGGACCCGCGACATCGGCCGCGCCCTGCGCCTGGCCCGCGGCACCCGGGCCGGCAACCTGTCGGTGAACTCCCACAGCTCGGTGCGCTACTGGACCCCCTTCGGTGGCTTCAAGCAGTCCGGGCTCGGCCGCGAGCTGGGCCCGGACGCGCTGACCGCCTTCACCGAGACCAAGAACGTATTCATCAGCACGGAGGACTGATCCAGTGACCCAAGCAGAGCAAGCACCGGTTTGCCGCCGTCTCGTGGGCCGCACCGCGGTGATCACCGGCGCCGGCAGCGGCATCGGGCTCGCCACCGCCCGCCGGCTGGCCTCCGAGGGCGCGAACGTCGTCTGCGCCGACATCGACGACACCTCCGGCAAGGCGGCCGCCGCCGAGGTCGGCGGCATCTTCGTCAAGGTGGACGTCACCGACGCCGAGCAGGTGGACGCGCTGTTCAAGGCGGCGTACGACACCTACGGATCCGTCGACATCGCCTTCAACAACGCGGGCATCTCACCGCCCGACGACGACTCGATCCTCACCACCGGCATCGAGGCCTGGAAGCGCGTCCAGGACGTCAACCTGACTTCGGTCTACCTGTGCTGCAAGGCCGTCCTGCCGTACATGCAGCGCCAGGGCCGGGGCTCGATCATCAACACCGCGAGCTTCGTCGCCGTCATGGCCTCCGCCACCTCGCAGATCTCGTACACCGCCTCCAAGGGCGGCGTCCTGGCCATGTCCCGCGAGCTGGGCGTGCAGTTCGCCCGCGAGGGCATCCGGGTCAACGCGCTGTGCCCGGGGCCGGTCAACACGCCCCTGCTCCAGGAGCTGTTCGCCAAGGACCCGGAGCGGGCCGCGCGCCGGCTGGTGCACATTCCGCTGGGCCGTTTCGCCGAGGCGACCGAGATCGCGGCGGCCGTCGCCTTCCTCGCCAGCGACGACTCCTCCTTCATCACCGGGTCGGAATTCCTGGTGGACGGCGGGATCGCGAGCGCTTACGTGACCCCCTTGTAATCGGGACAGGCCGTCATCTCACGGGATTCTTAGCCGGAGGGACTTAAATTTGGCCCGTGACGATGACGACCCCGCCCGGCTGGTACCCCGAGCCCGGGCACACAGGTAACGACGCCCCTGCCCTCGAACGCTGGTGGGACGGGACCGAGTGGACCGAGTACACCCGCAGCGCCCAGGACCCGGCCTCGGCCACCGCTCCCCTGCCGGGCTATCCGCCCTATCAGCCGGGTGACGTGGTGGCCGGGGGTGCCCCGGCGGTGCGCAGCCGCGGCCGGATAGCCATCGCCGTGGTGGCCGCGGTCGTCGTGGTCGGGGCGGTCGTCGGCGGTGTCGTCGCCCTCACCTCCAACGGCAGCAGTAACGACACTTCGGCCACCCAGCCGAACCCCTCCGCCAGCGCCCCCTTCGGCGGCGGGCAGAGCGGCGCCCCCAGCGGCGGCCCCGGCGGCGGGCAGAGCGGCGCGCCGTCCACGGCCCCGTCGGCCGTGCCGAGCGCGGAGGCGGGCTTCCTGCCGGATGTGCTGGACGGCGTCAGCATCCCGCTGCCGGACGGCTGGAGCGGGGGCTACGACACGTCCGGCAAGGCGGTGATGGTGGTCGGGGAGTACGCCTGCCCCGCCGACGCCACCCTGTCCTGCGCCCGGGGCGGGCTCAACGCCCTTCCGGCCAAGACCGCCGGGCTCAAGGCCACGACCGCCGAGGCCGCCGCCAAGGAGGACATCTCCAAGGCGGCCACCGAGGCGTACGGCACGAAGGCCTACGGTGCGATCACCTCCCACACCCAGCTCAAGTCGGAGGCGGTCACCGTCGCCGGGCAGAAGGGCTACCTGGTCCGCTGGAAGGTCGTGACGGCCAAGGGCGACGACGGCTACGTCCAGTCGGTCGTCTTCCCCTCGCCCGCCGACAGCTCCAAGCTGGTCGTGCTGCGCTTCGGCTTCGACGTCAGCTCCAAGGCCCCGACGCTGTCCGTGATGGACACCATCACCAAGGGAGTCAAGGAAACGGGCTCCTCCTCCGGCACCGGGGTATGACGGAAGCCCCCCGGAGCGGCTTGAGGGCCGCTCCGGGGGGGGATGATCAGGCCGCGCTCTCGCGGCCAGCTTCCCAGGGCCAGGGCGCCGGGTCGTTGCCGCTGAGCAGGCCGACCATGGTGAACAGCTTGTCGCTGAAGCCGCCGATCTCGTAGCGGTTCGGCTGGCCGGCGTCGAGGACGGCCGGTGCGTAGCCGGTCGTGTTGACGCCGAACATGGGCACCTGTGCGGGGATCGCGGTGGACACCGAGCCGCCGCCCCAGGGGGCGAAGGCCTGCATGTCCGAGATGATCACGACGCGGTCGTGGTCCCGGTAGGTGGCCCGGAGCGCGTCGACCGTCTGCGTACCGTGGCCGACCTCGCCGATGCGCGCGCAGAAGGCCTCGATGTCGCGCAGCGGCGAGCCGCCCGGCTTTAGCTTGTGCCGGAAGTGGCCGTCGGCGAAGCCGACCAGGTCGACGTCCGAGCCGCGGTGGGCGAGGACGGCTCCGAAGAGGGCGCCGATGTCCACGTGCCGGACCTGGGAGCGGGCCGAGACGGGGCTCCCCATGGAGGCGGAGGTGTCGACGAGGACCAGGGTGCGGCCCGGCAGGCGCGGCACGTTGGCCGTGGCCGCCGTGAGCGCCTTGTCCAGGGCGTGGCCCCAGCGCAGCGAGGGCGCGGCGCGGTAGGCGGACAGGAAGCGGTACGGGAACTGGCGGGACCGCGCGACCTGCTCCGGGTCGGCGAGGCGCGCCGCGAGCTGCCCGGCGATCTCGTCGGGCACGGCGGCCTCGTCCAGGTTGCGCAGGTTGCGGATGACGGCCATGAGGCCCATGGAGGGCAGCACGGCGCTCCACGCGCCCGCGTCCATCGGCCCCTGGAGCCAGCCCGCGAGGGCCTCCCAGGTCATCCCGGCACGCGCGAGCGTCTCCGGGCCGTCCGGCCGGTCCAGGACCGCCCGGCGCTCCGCCACCGGCAGGGCCATCAGCTCGGCCCGGGCGCGCAGCATGCGCAGCGCGTCCGGGACGGCCTCGTCCCGGTTGTGACGGCGGTCGATGGCGTGCTTGAACAGGGGGCCCTGCCAGGCCGCCTTGGCCGGGTCGGGCGCGGCGTGGACGAGCTCCAGGACATCAGCGAAGCGGTAGCCACGGGTGTCGGTGTCGTACTTCAGCAGCGACCGCTCGTTGTACAGCCGGCGCACGGCGTCCGCGAGCCCGCGCTTGACGGGCTTGGGGACGGCGCGGCCGTAGGACGCGGTCCAGTACGCGAGGAACTCGCCGGGCTCGTCGGCGCGCAGGCACGCGGCGTCGACCAGGCGGCGGTTGTCGCCGTGCAGACCGGCGTCCAGGCGGGCCCGGACCGCCTCGGCGGCGGCGACCAGCGAGGCGGAGCGCATGTTGGCCTCGCCGCGCAGCCAGCCGACGAAGCGGACGGTCCAGTCGGCGTCCTCGACGGCGACGGCGCGCACGAGGGTGCGGAAGCGGTCGTCGCGGTCGCCGGCCTTCTCGTAGAAGGTGTCCTCGCCGACCATGTTGACGACGGCGAGGAGCACGAGGTCGTGCTTGGTGTCGCGGGTGAAGGCCGCGCCGCCCTCGTAGGTGAGGGCGGCAGCCGCCTTGCGGACACGGAAATTGAACTTGCTCATGAGATTCCCCCGTTGGTGCAGCGCCCGAGATCAGAAATCGGCTGCGGACTTGTGCCAATGCTCTTCCGGTTGAGCTACGTCGCCCCATGCGACGGCGGGACTTGAACCCGCAACCCTTGGATCCGAAGAAGTAACCGCGACCTGCGCACCGGGCGCTCCGGTGCCGTGCACGCGCCTCCCGAGGTCAGAGCCGGCGACGGTACGACCATTCCGCGTGAACGGAACGGCTTTCAGGAATTGAACCTAAATCAACCGAAGTAACCGTCGTCTTCGCACCGGGAGGTGCGTTCACACCGCAAACTCTAAGGATTCACGGATGGGGCGTCATGTGGTTTTCGCCGCTGTCAGTGATGTACGGCATCATCGGGAAGGTGACGACGCGACGCCTGATGCTCCTGGACACGGCCAGCCTCTACTTCCGTGCGTACTTCGGCGTGCCCGATTCGGTCCGGGCCCCCGACGGCACCCCCGTGAACGCCGTGCGCGGGCTTCTCGACTTCATCGCGCGGCTGGTCGCCGACCACTCCCCCGACGATCTGGTCGCCTGCATGGACGCCGACTGGCGGCCCCAGTGGCGGGTGGACCTCATCCCCTCCTACAAGGCCCACCGGGTGGCGCAGGAGGTGCCCGAGGGCTCGGACGTGGAGGAGATCCCCGACACCCTGTCCCCGCAGGTGCCGGTCATCGAGGCGGTCCTGGACGCGCTGGGCATCGCCCGGATCGGCGTCCCGGACTACGAGGCCGACGACGTGATCGGCACCCTCACCGGGCTGGCCCCCGGGCCCGTCGACATCGTCACCGGCGACCGCGACCTGTTCCAGCTGGTCGACGACGCGCGCGGCGTGCGCGTGCTGTATCCCCTCAAGGGCGTCGGCAACCTCGACATCGTCGACGCGGCCTGGCTGCGCGCCAAGTACGGCGTCGACGGCTCCGGCTACGCCGACCTCGCCCTGCTGCGCGGCGACCCGAGCGACGGCCTGCCGGGCGTGCCCGGCGTCGGCGAGAAGACGGCGGCCAAGCTGCTGGAGGCGTACGGGGACCTGGCCGGGATCATGGCGGCCGCCGCCGATCCGCTGTCGAGGATCACCCCGGCGCAGCGCAAGCGGCTGGTCGAGGCCCGGGAGTACGTCGCCGTGGCCCCGAAGGTGGTGCGGGTCGCGGGCGATGTCCCGCTGCCGCCCTTCGACCCGGCCCTGCCGAAGGAGCCGGCGGACCCCGAGGTTCTCGAGGCGCTGGCGGAGCGGTGGGGCTTGGGCGGATCTTTGCAGCGCCTGCTGGGCGTATTGGGTTAGGCTTACCTAAGTAATCACATCAATGGAGGTCCGCATGGCAGACCGTCCGGCGCGCAAGCCGCGGCAGTTGCACCGAGGGCGCGTCGAACGCGTCGAGCGGCTCACCCCGCACATGATCCGTGTCGTGCTCGGCGGCGACGGGCTCGCGGCCTTCGGCGCGGGCGATTTCACCGACCACTACATCAAGATCCTCTTCCCCGTCGACGGCGTCGACTACGGTCCCGGCCCCTTCGACCCGGAGCGCGTCCGCGCCGAGTTCCCGCGCGAACAGTGGCCCGTGCAGCGTACGTACACCGTCCGAGGCTGGGACGCGGAGACCCGCGAACTGCTCGTCGACTTCGTCCACCACGGCGACGAGGGCGTGGCCGGCCCCTGGGCCGCCAACGCCCAGCCGGGTGACGAGCTGATCTTCGGCGGCCCCGGCGGCGCCTACGCACCGGCCGAGGACGCCGACTGGCACCTGCTGGCCGGCGACGAGAGCGCCCTGCCCGCCATCGCGACGGCGCTGGAGCGGCTGCCCGCGGGCGCACGGGCGTACGCCTTCATCGAGGTGGACGGCGAAGCGGACGAGCAGAAGATCGAGACGGCCGCCGACGCGGAGATCGTCTGGCTGCACCGCGACGGCGCGCCGGTCGGCAGCGAGCTGGTACGCGCCGTGTCCGGGCTGGAGTTCCCGGCGGGCGATGTCGATGCCTTCGTGCACGGCGAGGCGGGCTTCGTGAAGGAGCTGCGGCGCGTCCTGCGGGTGGAGCGGGGCTTGGCGCGCGAGCGGCTGTCGATCTCGGGCTACTGGCGTCTCGGGCACGACGAGGACGGCTGGCAGTCGTCCAAGCGGGTCTGGAACGAGCAGGTCGAGGCCGAGCAGGAGTCGAGGCAGGCCTCCTGAAGACGCGCCGAGAACGTGCCGAGGGCCGCGCCGCCGTAAGGGGCAGCGCGGCCCTCGCGCGTTCAGACCGGCTTCAGACCGGCTTCAGACCGACTTCTGGTACGTACGGAAGGTCCGCGTCGACAGCCACACCGCCGCGACCGCGACCGCGAGCAGCGCGCCACCGCGGCTGAGCACGACACCCCAGTCGGGGCTGTCGGACATCGCCGAACGGCCCGCCACCATGGCCCAGTTGACCGGGTTGTAGTCCGCGATGTGCCGCATCCAGGACGGCATCAGGGCGGGGGCCATGAAGGCGGAGGACAGGAAGGTCAGCGGCAGCAGTAGGAAGGTGTTG
>Ga0307517_10006848_pt1 | contig 16761 bp, 8 predicted proteins | sample 23_EM_MG_FD_194515 | JGI IMG/M metagenome (GOLD analysis project Ga0307517, IMG submission 194515) | Populus trichocarpa ectomycorrhiza microbial communities from riparian zone in the Pacific Northwest, United States - 23_EM | ecosystem: Host-associated > Plants > Roots > Unclassified | place... | reverse complement strand
AAATATGAGCTCAAGAAGATTTTTTGTTTCAGGTTTTGAGGTGTTTTTTTGTGTATTTTTTTAGGCTATTGATTGGTTTAACCAAGTTCCTAGGTTGTTTTTCTAGATGTTTTAGGTCAAAATGGGTTGAAAATGATTTTTTTTTTTTATAAAAAACACGAACCATGTTTTCTCAGCCACCATAGTGACCGGAATCTTGGATTCCAGATGACACATCGTTTATTTTTTAAAACAAAATTGGGGCAGACGACATGTTGTCTACCCCATCAACTTAAAAAAATAGTAATTAAAGGCTCGCATGCTTGGGCTTGACCTTGCAGACCCATGTGCTAGTCTTTTCTTGATGGGCTAGGCACTTGACCTGACTTACCAGGCCCAGCAGCGCGTGGCCTAATTTGTTTTTTTCTTCCTTTTTTATTTTGATTTTTTAATTAATATATTTTTTTACATAATTTTTTAGTTTGTGTTTCAATTAATATTCTTTCTTTGTGATTGTTTTTGCTTATTTAATATTTTTTAAATGACGATAATTTTTTAATTAAATTTTATTTAATTTTTTAGGATGTTGGTATGATTCATCAATAATTTTTCTTACATTTTATACAAATTAAATTTATTTTTAAAAATTAAAAATGTTTTTTTTATAATATTTTTAATACGTGCAGCCTTGCATAATATATATATTTTTTTATTTAATAAATTTTATGTGTGTGTCGATTTCTGTTACAAATTGATTTAAATAAAAAAAACTCATTAAATACAACTCTGTAAATAATTTGTGTTGCGATGTTAAATATCTTAATTTATATTTGTCTCTTAATTTTTTTAATTTTAATTTTATTTATCATCAAATTTTTTTTTCTATTAAATTATCCAAACCTCATTATAAGTAGAAATCAGCATTGGGACTATTTTATTTTAATAAGAAAAACCGCCAATAGCAAGACTCGTTAGTAGCTTCTTCTCTTTCTTTTTCTATCCTATCATGATAGGAGACATGTGTTTATATTTTGAACATATCTCATATCCAGGTCACGAGTTTCATATGTTAGCTTAGCTTTGCCAAAGATAATATTTTTTCTTATTTGTTGTTGTTCCTTTATTTTTTTTTATTGTATCATTAAATTAATCAATATTTTTTCTCGTAATATTAAATTAATCAATTTTTATCCCAATTATCAATTTTTTTAAAAAAATATGATTATCTTCTAATTTTTTTTATGTTTAGCCATGTAGTATTGCAGAAGCAACAAATCTAGCAACAGAACCATTTGTGATTGCTAGATGAATATGGAGCAGCAGTCTTACTCTATCAGTTGTGTATTCAGTAACTTTTATAAGAAAGCAAGATCCAAATCCAACAAACTATATTTTTTTTAATTAAAGTAATGGAATGGGAGAACCCCATTATATAACACAAGGATTGTAGAACCTCCAAATCACTACTTTAAAAAGAAGGAAAAACTGTATAGAAAATGAAATGTAGAATGAATAAGACTTGTTATTTGACGTGTTTTGTGACGGGCTAGATATTTTTCTTTTCAACAAAAAAAATTTAACATGCAAACTTTTTTGACATGTTTTTTAATAAAAATATTAAGTGTAAATCAAAAAGTTTATGCACGTATCCAGTTAAACAAATCTAGAACCATTTGTGTCATTAAAAAAATCATTAACGATAACTAAATATATATCTAAAAAAATCAAGAGGTGGATATAGATTAAAATATTTGATATCGCAACATGAGTCATTTACCCGATTGTGTTCAATAACTCTGTTTATTAATATAATTTTTTTATTTAATCAAATGATATTAGAAATAGATAAACACATAAAATTAATTGAATAAAATCAAAAGAAAAAATATCTCCTCAAAATAAAAAATCTTCTCAAGTTTGGATCTAGGTTTTAGACAATTTCAAGCTGAAAAAAACATCCAATTAGAACCCTCCACCAAATGGAAGCTTTTGACATCAAAATTGATTATTTTGGTGGCCAAAATTGATATTAACTCTATTTTTTTTTCTATCACCGAAATCTAACTTTATGTCTATCTCTCGTCTCTTAAATTAGAAATTAAAAAATAACAAAAATAAATTTTTGTATCAAAATTGAATTACAAAACTATTAAGAGATCAAAGATGTATAATTTGTAAAGTCCGAGGATTAAAGTAAACCTTTTGTGATAACTTTGAAACCATTATTTATTTGTGATATCTTTTTTATTTTGGTTCCCTATCTTTCAATTTTATCTGTAGTCAACAAATTTGATTTAATTGTCTTTTAATTTGGCATTAAAAAGATGTAATCGTGCAAAAACAAAATTTGAGGACTAAAATAAAAACAATTCCGAATAGTAAATCCACACTAAAATATAAAAGGGTGAATATTATTTGTGTACACGATATTTTAAATTTTGTTTGTAGTTAATATATTTGATTTAATTGTTCTTTAATTTGGTCCGAAAAAGATGTAATAATGCAAAAACAAAATTTGAAGAATAAAATAAAAAAATTCTAAATAATAAATTCACAATAAAATATAAAAGAGTGAATAGCATATGTGTACGTAATATTTTGGCCACACTGTTTTGTCTAATAATAATAATAATAATAATAATGTATAGTTATTTTTCACTTAATTTCCTTTGGATCATCTTACATGGGCCATACTGGACTTGGGTCTCCAATCCGAACAATCATGCAAGTCAAATGGGCCCAAGCCTACTTCACCGATTGACTAAGAGCACCCAGTGCAAAAATACTAAAATAGTCCAGCCACTCATCTGATCTGGGAAACTTTTATATTCCCGGAGACCCAACCACACCAAAACATACCTCGTTTTCTTACATTCTACTTCAACGGTGCAACCTACAGGCGAGGTGACACACTATACAGACGATGAGACAGGCTTTAACTAACTAACTAACTTGACAAACACATTTTCTCTTGGTTCTCGATCTTTCAGCGATCAACCTAATATTTCCGTTTCAAACCAGAAAACGCTCATTTGTGCTTAGAATCAGAGAAGTTAGGGCTTTGAATTAACTGATCGGAGATTCTGAAAAATGGCGTCGTGGCTCAAGGTCGCAGAAGGTATGGATCTCTCTCATTCTTTTTGGTATTTCAATAATGTGGTTCGTTTGTTAATTATTGAAACAAATAAAAAAGTGTATCCTCTTTTTTCTTTTTCTCTTTTTCCTGTTGAGATTATATAGAGCAATAAACCCTAGAAATCTCATGATTTTAGCCACCAATTTAAATTAAGGTTAATTTCAATCAAATAAAGACCTCTTGTGATAGAAATTCCAAGTAATTTAGGATGTTGGGCGTTTTGGGATTTGTTTTGAAAATTTCTAGCGCTTGTACTAAAATACCTCCGTTGCTTATGTTGCATTTGTGTTATACTTTGATTTGAGAGATGTTTTAAGTTGGTTACTGTGTGGTTAGATTTGTTCGAAAATATGGATCGAAAAGCAAAACTGGTTGCGACTGAATTGTCGGATGAGTCTTCTGATCTTCAACCACCAGGTATAGATCTTGTATTCTCTGTGCATCTCTTACGTTCTTAGTTCTGATGTGGTTAACTGGACTTTGAGGCAATGTAGTTGGAAGATAGATGCTTTTGTTTTAGTTCTATGGATAAAAAAAAGTTTCTTTCTTGCAATATATAAAACAATCTCCTAGTGCATTTATGATGTGTTTTCCTTAGATATACGAGATCATTTGTTTCTTTTGACGGAGATAATGCAATCATGAGTTTTCTCACAAACTATTGCAGATATTATTAGTGACCCGGTATTTAAGGATCAGGGAGGGAATCTGAAAGCTTAAAATTTTAACATAATTATTATCTAATCAATTACTTTTTGCATAGAGTGATTTTCCCGGCTTCCTTATTCTGTTTGGTATCTTGAGCATCCCAAGGGCTTTCCTAAGCTGATATTCCATGTACAATTGTTACAGTTAGTTTTGGCTTAATTTGCAGAATGCATCAACATGCATTTCTTGTGCTCCTTATTGTTCTTTCTCAATAAAATTTCTTCCTTTATCCAAAATTATATGTATCTTGCCATGACAACTTGGCATTTGCACGGAATGTTTCTTCACAATGAGCAAAAATGGAAGCTAAATATGAGAATTACTTTTAAAATCAATTCTAGTAAAGCTTTATGAAATTATTCTCACCAGCTTGGATTCTAAGGCAGAGAGCAAACCTACAGTTAGAAATCCAACTTAAACTACTGACATGCTAGGCATTAGTCTTTGGAAAAGATATTGGTGTTGTAATAAACGTAGGTATGTTATTCTAACTATTTTATGATGTCTACCTTTTTCTGTTGTTGAAATTTTAAGCTTCTAATGGGCAAGGATCCGAACCGAAGAAGATGAAGTCAAGGATCGAGGTATTTGCCAGTGTACCTCTAGACTCAAGATAGTACTTGGATGGTTATTTTGAATGGAATATTTTCATGTCAGACAATGTTGTCAGATGATTTAACAGACATGTCAGCTGTTTTCAGGGTGGAAAGAAGCTCTCAAACAAAGAATCTCCCCAAGCAAGTAATGCTTCACAGGAGCTAACTTATATACAAATGCCACAACTAGACATCGCATCTGATAATGATAGGGCAACACTTTCTGTGGAAAATGAAGAGACCCTTTCTAGCAAGACCATAGCCCAAACAAGCACTGAGAACCTACAGGATGCTGGAAGGGATGTTACTGTTGCTGGTGTGAACTCTGCAACATCAACTTCTAATGGTGAGCTTCTCAATGAAAAGGATTCAGATGTTCCTGTAGAGCATCCCCCACCATTAGCTGTGAAAGAGACACAGGTTGTCAAAGAAGACCATCCTATTGATGATGGTAAAAATATCAAGTCAGGGGAGGCTGATGTTCCTGTAAAGACTGATCAAGAGGAATCGCAATCAACACTTACCAGCTCTCCTGCGCGTAAGGAAAGCTCATTGAAAGGTGCCGACCTTGAAGTCGAACCTCTTGTCAATCAAAAGAAGCAACTGGAGAACAAAGCTGACACTTCTCCTATGACAGTGCAGGACCAACTCGATGAGGTAAATTGTTTACCATAGGGAAGAAATTGGTGTAATTGAAGCATCCTGGAGTTTTGGTTTTTCTCATGTGCCTGTCATCTAAAGTTTTACTGATGAGTCCCTTTAGTTGGTCTACAGGCTCAAGGACTGCTGAAGATTGCAGTTTCCTCTGGTCAGTCAAAAGAAGCGAGGTTAGCTCGGGTAAGCTTCAGCTATGATTTCCTCTCTTTATCATTGCCAAAGTAGACTTCGGATAGGATTCAGTGGTCAAATCCATTATCTAGTATTGGCTGCAGCATTTTTGCATGGAACAGTCTCTATCCATAAAACAATTGTAAGGTATTCTAGTAGATCATTCACTTTCCTGCAATAAGATTGTTTATGGAACCTTATTCAGAAGAATAGCAGGAGCTGGTTTACTGTATCATGTGTACAAGCAGGAAAACTACCATTCTTCCTCCTATATAGTTTCCTATCAATCTTTTCCTATATGGATGCTGTGTAACCTTTCTTTATAAAATTTCAGGCTTGTGCTGGACTTCAAAGCCGCCTTCAAGAATATAAATCTGAAAATGCACAGCTGGAAGAACTTCTCACTGCTGAGGTGAAATGACATTCCAATTTTATTTACTGAAGTTTCATAGGTACACTTAAATGTATATGATATGCTATCAAAAGAGGCTTGTTTACATTGAAGATGCTGCCTTGACAGAGAGAGCTGACCAAATCATACGAGGGTCACATAAAGCAGCTACAGAAGGACTTGTCAATATCTAAAAACGAAGTAGCTAGGATAGAGTCAAATATGGCTGAAGCTTTGGCAGTGAAGAACTCTGAAATCGAGGCACTTGTCAGTTCTATGGAGACAAGCAAGAAACAGCTTGCTTTATCTGAAGGAAATCTGGCTTCAATGCAGGTTAATTACACTTTACATTTCAGATAAAGTGCACATGCATAGAAATGTTCTATCTGTTTAAGTGACTTTCTCCACCAAAACTATCAACCCTCTTCTTCCTAAAATTTGGATTCTGAGTCCTTTGGTCATATAGATTTTTTCAAGTCTCATATGTCTTCTTTATTCTTTTGTTTGTCTCCTTTATTTGAATGGTATGCGCTCTTTTAAAATATACCTGTCAAAGGAAAATTTTTCATATCTTTCTGTAGTACCTTCGCAAGTATTGGAGCTATCCCATGCACTGAGCATATGATGACTTTTATTCAATCATAGATTCAGAACAAAATATAAGTGATTTGAAGCCTGAAGGAACCATGGGATTGTGCATGGATTGGGAAAGTACACTAATTGAGATTATAGGAACATGAATCATATCCGTCTCTCATTGTGCATTCCAACTTGATTGTTTTTCTAAAATTTGTTATCATTGGGGGCTTGATTAATAATATCCTATCAAAGCTTTTTGCAGTGTAATGTTAAGTTATAGTCTAAACGGGAAAAAAAATGAACAAAACATTTCTTTATGTATCTAGTTATGTGCGAAAGTTATATGATGTTGTGCTTTTGTTGGTAGGTACCAAATCACTTGTTGGCTTGTTCTGGTTTTGGAACTTTAATTACTTTGCTAGGTTGATGTAGGACATTTGTTGTCTTCCCTGGAAGTGCACTGAATTGAGTTGTAATTTGAAAAAATGGAAGTTCTAGGATTTAATCTTAGTAAAGAGAATAAAGTTTCTGGATGAATTGAATGACTTGCAATATTAAGGAGAACTCAAAGGAAATTGAGTTAATTATCTATATACTATATGAAGATTGGTTAACTTTAGTTATTTTTAATTTTCTTTTATTTTTGGTTGGATCTTTTGTGGCTATATGAAGCTCATTTGCTTGACATTCAGGATATGTATGATTATTGATTGATCAAATAAATTGAAGCTTTCAAAGATAATCTCTCTTGAAGTTGTTTCCTTTATCACTTGGTTCTCTATATTATGTAGTAGCTGTAATAGTGATAAGATTAGTACTTCATGCGGTTGTTCATCAACTTGGCCTATGTGCTTAACCTGCTTACTTAAGACAGTCTGCTCATGTGTTTAGGAGGAGGTGACATTAGGCAGTTAGTGAGTTTAGAATTATAACATTCTCAGATAATTGAACCTTTGTTTAACAAGAGCAACACTGTTTTATAATTCTTCTCATTTTTTGAAATTTTGGCTTGTTCTCTTTTTTCAAACTGTTCAACCACCTAACCAACCCAGTATGCAGAAGGTAATTTGTCCAATCCTTTCAACATTAAACAAACTTGACCCAGCCCCACCCTACTTGTTTTGGGACTGGTAAGGGTCACTTATTTTAATGTACAGGGACATGATCCAATCCAACCTGAGAACACCTCTCTCATTTGCATCCCCAGCCTCTATACTTCACCATCCCCCTTCAATGGTAATGAAAATGCAACAACAACAGCTACTACTACTCATCATTTTCTTTTTAGATTTCTATTTCCTAATGACCAAAGAAGACCTATTACCAAGACAGCATGATGCCTTTTCACTACATGGTGCAACTTGCTACTAATATCATAGCATTGTGCATGAACTATTGTTTCATACACTTACATGAGTTACAATAATAATGTTACAGGCAAACATGGAGTCTATTATGAGAAACAGGGAACTGACAGAGACAAGGATGATGCAGGTAAACTGGTTAGCTATCCTTGTTTCTGTCATTTGTTATTTCTTGTTCTTATTATATCCTTGCAGTGTTATTTTATCATGAGATTCTAGATCATTGGTATACTGCTTTATTAGGCTGTTCGAGAGGAGCTGGCTTCAGCTGAACGGAGGGCGGAAGAAGAACGTACAGCACATAATGCTACAAAAATGGTTTGTACTGTGACTAATTCAACCATTTAAACAGTCATGTCTCCCCCCTGTTACTCGCACTTTGATAACCTCTGTTTGGTAAAACAGGCAGCTATGGAAAGGGAAGTGGAATTAGAACATAGAGCAGTTGAGACATCCACTGCCCTTGCTAAGATGCAGGTAATGTAAGGGTATGCCCTTCATGTTATTTACTAAAAAAGTAATCTGTTCTTCTTCCTTAAAATATTATATAACATAGAACTCATTGCATTCAAGACATGCTGGTGGTATATTGCAGTTGAATATAGTACAATGTTCATGAATTTGAGCCCTTCTTTTTCCGTTGTTGGTTCGAGATGTCTGTAATTATAATACAATGGTTTCTTTTACTCAGTCAAAAAATAAAACAACGAACAACGAACACCATAAGTATGAGTATTGCCTAGCCTAGGAATTCAAGATCTTAGTGTTTTAAATGTTTTTATGATGAAACTGGTGGGCATCTATTTTTCACGTTAATATCAATTATTTTGATTGAATGTCATTATTTCTTCCCTTTTAGAGAATTGCAGATGAGAGGACAACGAAGGCAGCTGAACTTGAGCAGAAGGTGGCACTACTTGAGGTACTCAAAACAATGTTAACTTTCTTTTTGGTGAATTTGAATTTTTTTTTTTGTTTATGCTCAAAATGCAGTTCAAAGTCACTAATACTTAGCACTTCAGGTTGAATGTGCATCTCTTAATCAAGAGCTGCAAGATATGGAAGTTCGTGCTCGCCGTGGACAAAAGAAGTCCCCAGAAGAGGCAAATCAAATGATTCAGGTACCATCACAAGGCTGTACATCTCATTTTTTAACTCATTTTTTTGAGGTATACTTTATGCATTGCATGGTAGGCATACTTGTAATGAAATTTTGTTTTGGATAGCTAAAATATTTTTTTTTTTAAAATGAAATACCTAAAATAATAATCTGTTGAACTATTTAACTATCATTTTATCATTCACACTAATGTGCTATGCTATGTAAGAAAGATGTGGTTTTTGTTATTCTTATTATAGGGGTAAAACTATTTACCTATCAAGAGATTTTATAGAATTTTCTTTTTCAGTTATGAACATCCCTCTCATGTCAAGTTCTATCTTCTTTTTTTCATTTGCATTTTTATGCTGTTTACAGTACTACTTTGCACGAAATGCTAGCTTAATAACATCATGGTTTCTTTTTTCTTTATATCTGACAATAACATCATTATTTATGAGGGTTCTTACTTTTATTGCTACAGATAATTCTTTTATTTACTCTGGAATAGTGAAAGGTTGTTGAGATTTTATATGATTAGTTATTGTTAGTTCCATTTAACCAGAATCTACTGATAGCACTGATCCTTGACTTGCATAATTTTTATGCACTATAAACTTCTATGGTTAGAGACTGTACTGGTAGGAGTTGTCTGTTCTAAAAATAAAGCATTTCATATCCTTCTGCTTACTTGAAGAGAACAAATTATAGCACAGCAGATCGGTAGTGTGCCAGGTCTATTTGATGACTGAATTTTCAACTGTTAAGATGCAGGCGTGGCAGGAAGAAGTGGAACGTGCACGCCAAGGTCAGAGAGATGCTGAGAGCAAGCTTTCTTATACAGAGGCAAGATTTGTTTGATTTTTGCTGTGATGTTGCTATTGTAGTCTCCAATTTAATACAAAATTGCCATCAAGATCATATACTGATCTCAAGAGATTTCGATGAAGAAGTTTGTCTTATTATTGTACAAAATACTATGTTGAAAACTTGCATGGTAATTTAAGCAGTGTTTGCTATGATTTAACCATTTGTTTGACTGCAGACTGAAGCGCAGAAAATGAGAGTTGAAATGGCCGCCATGAAGAGGGATGCTGAGCACTATTCACGTCAGGTATCCTATGCTAATGATCTGAAGGAGTTTTATGAAGTGGAAATGTTTCTTTGTCTGAAGAAGATTTTACTGCTGATATGATGTCAAGTTTTTCACTTTACCCACGTGTGACAGATGATTACTTTATTATGACACAAAACTGAATTGATTTGCATCATCAGTCACAGAAAACCACGTTGATTTTGTGTGTGCATTTTGTTAAAGAAATGCATGGTATGATAACTTTTCAATGTGGCATTTACTCAAGCATCACCTTATATAGCGCATTTCACAGGAACATGTGGAGCTAGAGAAGCGCTACCGTGAGCTAACTGACCTATTGGTAATGCAGATGCCACATATCTATCCTTTTTACTCAATTTTACTACTATTTTAGATTTATGTCATGGCTTTTTATGTCTGTATCTGTTTATGATTCAGTACTACAAGCAAACTCAGTTAGAAGCCATGGCTAGTGAAAAAGCAGCTGCAGAGTTTCAGTTGGAGAAGGAAGTAAAACGTCTTCAAGAAGCACAGGTGTGTCATTGTGTACTTACTGCTTGCTGATTAATTGCAATTATTCACTCTTAACTCACTTTTCATGTAGCTGACAGCTCCATCTTTGTTTTGCACATTCAACAGGTTGAGGCAGAAAGAAGTAGAGTTTCTCGCCGCACGTCGTCATCTTGGGAAGAAGACAATGAAATGAAGGAACTAGAGTACGCTATTTGGTTTTTTATTGAATAGACATTTTTGCATGCTTCTCCTAATCCTTTTGGCATTTTATTGGGCAGATTTAGAAATGTCTCATTACCCAGTTTTTATGAACTAAGAATTTAACTGAGCTTTTCTTTGGTAGACCAAGCTCCATTTTATGAATATAGGAGCTCAGTTATGTTTGACAAATGATCATCTAAATACTGCACTGAATCTTTTTTATGCTGTGGCAATGGAATTACTGCAGCTCAGTTAGATATTGAGGAAGATGGTTAAAAGTCTAAAAGGACAAATATAGTTGATGCACATTATTGATTGATTTAATATGGAAACTATGCCAACATTATTGATTGAGTTAATATAGAAACTATGCCCTTGGGGGGAAAAAAGAAAAAAATATATGTGCATGTTAAATAACAATATTTGGTCATTTATTGGATACTAGTCAAAAGTTTACTCAATGATGCCAGTGCTTTATGTTGCGGAGTGCAGTATAGTAGGTCAAATATGAGTAAGCTAAAGGGTTTTATCAGATAAGAACGCGGTGCAAACCGCGTTCCCAAAAAATTTAATTTTTTTTTTGCAAAAAAATTAATTTTTTTGTATGTTTTGGATCGTTTTGATACGCTGATCTCAAAAATGATTTTTAAAAAATGAAAAAACATCATTTTAATGCATTTCGGCATGAAAAGTACTTTGAAAAGCAACCGCAACCACACTCCCAAATAGGCTCAAAATGAATGGATGTAGAAAGTAGCCTATACGAACTTTCAAATACACTCTTTTTCAGGTCCTGCTGATCTCACCTTTCTATCAGTTTCAGAACTATCTCGCCATATAATTCACTAGAAAACAAAAGTGAACTCCTTGGTTGATGGTCTTGCATCTTCGGGTCTGTTTGGCCCTACTCTGTTTAAAGGCAAAGTAGCTTTTGGCCCAGTTTTTAAGAACATAGGTGTTTTGATAGCAGTTTTCTTCTCTAAATAAAGAAAAGAAAAGGCATTTTATCTCAGTCCCACTGCTTATTTCACAATCAGTAAAAACCAATCCTTTGCTTTTGCTCTTATGCATGGCAGGACCAAATACAACTTAAAGGAAAATTCGTAGGAAGAATGATTCTTCACTCACTAAAAATTAGATTTCAAGACTAGTCTGGACATATTATATGTCTCATAGCAGCATAATATGAGAGAACGATGCCTTGTATATATTGTTTTCTAGGAATCAGCTTCCGAACTGTTTTAATAGATCAGGGTGGAAGATATGATAAAACAAATATAAATAAATTGAGTTCAGAGATTTTGAATTATTTTATGAGTCATTTTGAAAGAAGTAAAGCATCTATGATGGAACTAGTGATTCATTGAATGCTGGAATGTTGATTTTTTTTCTGTTCTTTTCATATACCCCTGTTTTTCTAATTCTGCCTCAGCTTTCATTTTCTTGATTCCTCTATTAGTGCTCCCTCTGATGCTTTATGAAGTTCATGTGTTGTAGTTCTGGTTGGAATGCCTATAAACAATTTGATCAATTGAGCATGGAAGACAAAATATCAGCACTCATTTGTCTCTCGTACTCTTCAATCTAGATATATGTGCTATTGTTTAATTCTCTGATGCTTTACGAAGTTCTTTTTTCTTACAAAGTAATAATTGCAGGCCACTTCCCTTGTATCACCGTCACATGGTTGGGGCAAGTATGCAGGTAAATTTTTCACCTGTAATAACCTACTTTCAGTACCTCTCTTTGTTTGATTGCATATGCTTCAACCTGCATCATGCAGTTGCAAAAGGCAGCAAAAATATTGGATTCAGGGGCTGCCAGAGTCACTAGATTTTTATGGCGGTATCCAACTGCTAGACTTATTTTGCTTTTCTATTTGGTAAGAAGAGTATTTTATGCTTAAAATGTTTAATTAAAGATACATGTTATGTAGAAGCATCAAGTTTTTTGACGGCCATTAAAATCATTTGCAGGTATTTGTCCATCTTTTCTTGATGTATTTACTGCATCGCCTTCAGGTATGGATACCTGGTCGTGTGATCAGTTGTTTATGTTATAGAGACATTCAAATGCAAGATACTTGTTTCTAGCTGTAAACTAGGTGTGCTTTGGACATACTAAGCATCGGTTTCTATTCAGTAAAATTTTATTTCCCAATATGCAGGAACAAGCAGATGGTTTTTCTGCTAGAGAAGTTGCTGAATCTATGGGTCTCGCTAACCATACCTTACCATAATTGGGTAGCTGTTCCAGATCAAAGGTCAATGTCATGAAGTTGTCTAATATACCTGCGTTTTCATTTCTGCAAAGGTGCGCCTTGCTCGCCGACCTCGCCATCCGCATTATAGGTAATTATTGATCTTGGAAAACAGGGTATAGGTTAGAATAGCAAATTAGTCTAGATGAAGCCACAATTTCAAATGTGCAGCAAATATAGATAAATCATTATCTCCGTGTCTCCCCTGTCAATACAAGTGTGCCTTGTGGGAACTGCTGTCATAATATTCAGTGAGAGCCATCATGTTGTGGAATCCATACTTTGCTTCATGGATTTAATATTCTTTCATTTATTATAGGCAATTGAAAATTTGCAACCATTCTCAGAATGGACCTGCAGTTTTCATTTTGGATTTGTCAAAAACATACCCCAACTTAGTTTCTGATTGTGAGCAAATTTGAGACAGATGCTCCATTTTCGGTGAGAATAAATGTCATGACCCGTTTGGTGTTTTGGTGCAACTGTGGCTCACATGGGTTTCACATCGAAAATCATAGAGCCGAAAGCTCCACAGTTTCATTTTGAAACTTTTGATCTTAATTTATATCCTCACTGAGTGTGCTTGCATCCTTAAATTTTGATTAGAAGCCTGACAAAAACCTGATTCAAAATAAAGATGGTCAACGGAGATCGGACTTTAATCACTTAAGTTTGCAGGACAGTAACGACCATTTAGCAACATTAAAATCATTAGAAAATCAAATCTGAGACTTGGTTTATGTTTGGTTTTGAATTAAAAGAGGTTAAGAATTAACCTCTTCAACTTGTGTTTGATAATATATTTGAGAAAGGAGAAAAAAATACAAGGGATTAACATTTAACCCAAAAAGAGATTAAATGCAAACATGGGCTTTCTTTTGGCAAATGAATTTATAATATTTTTCTTTAATCTTTAATCTTGTGAAAGTAATTCTATTCAAAATCAAGTATTTAATGATATATATATATGGGAATCACTGGCTTTGTTTTTGGCTAAAATAGAATCTCTTCTCAATGATGCAACCTGGATTAATGGTAAATCTATTTAGCTTGCTAATTGAGTATATGCTTACAATAATTCAAGAATATTTTTATTTGAGTGTTCTTTTACTTTTATTTTTTAACAAGTATATACTTATCACCTTTAAAAAATTAGTCAAGATTTTTCTTAATGTAATAAGATTAAGATAATATCACATCATCAAATATCTAAGAAATTATAATTCCTAGAATGACATTTGCAATATCCAAATCTTTCATATAAAAAATATTACTTAATATTTTCTTGATATCATTGATTCATTGATTATGTATTAGTTGTTGTCCAGTATTAACAAGTCGTTCATATAAAGACATACAATAACATAACATTTATCCATATTTTTTACATAAACACATTTATCAATCTTATTGATTTTAAATTTATTTGACAACATAACCTTATCAAACTTTTTATACAATTATTTAAGAGCTTGTTTCAAACCATATAATAATTTGACAAGTTTAAAAACTTTATTTTCTTTCTTTTAACAACAAACCCCCCAAGTTAATCCATATAGACCTCTTTGTTAAGGTTACAATTTAGAAACATTATTTTTACATCTATTATTATATTTGGATGAAAATAATATTTTGATATATTAATATTAAAAATAAATTTTTTAAAAATAAAAAATATTATTTTAATATTTTAAAATAAAAAATATTTTAAAAAATAAATGTAGCACATAGAAATAACATGGATGGTTAAAAGTTTTCTTTCCCTTTGATTATCCGTTTTATAATACAATTCAACTTATTTTGAAAAGTATTTTTAGATGTATTTTTTTTATTTTAATATATTAATATTAAAAATGTAAAATATATAAAAATATTAAAACATAATTTTAATATATTTTTAATTAAAAAATGTTTTTGTAAAAAACCAACACCATGCACCACCTTACTAAATACACATTTATCATTAGGTTTGAATGGTCTTGTTATCTTTGATATGAAGACAAATCATTCTTTGTCCCCGTTGTTTATATGACAATAGTTTTTTTTTTGAAAAGTTAATTAAATGGAACGGAAAGAGAATTATTTTTTTATATGTTTAAATGTTATGAAAAATAAGTTGAAAAATAATTTTTGATGTTTGTCTATGATATAAAAAATTAATTAAAAAATAAATTATTCATATTTGTTTTGTTTTTTCAAATTTATTAAAAAATAAGGACTCAATTTGACAGATAAAAAAATTGAAGAAGGATAAAATTGAAAATATTTTTAATTTTATAAATTATTTGAAATAAAACAAGTAATAATTAAAAGAATGAGATTCGACGGATAAAAAAATCTCAATCAAGAAAAATATAAGAGAAAAACAAATAACAATTAAAAGAATGAGAATCAAAATTAATATAAAAATAAAATTAAATTAAATTTTAAATGATGAATTAAAAAAAATTCAAAACAAAGTATATAACAATAAAAAAAATTAAGAATTAAATTTGATATAATCAACAAATAATATGATATTTTATTTTTTTAGTTTATAAAAATGTTTTATATTAAAAATAAAAAGAAAATATTTAGGGGTACAGTTGTTTTTTTTTATATATATATAAATATCCCACCGTTATCGTACTTTCTAGGAACGCAATCAAGATTTTAATTGATTGCACTCTAACGAGTGTAAAATCTAAGAAAACATTAAAATATTTCCCAGTCACGCAACCCTTAAAATACAAAAAATATTCAAAAGTTACTTTATTCTTTGAGATATTTTTAGTATTCATTTGAAAATATCATAGTCCGGCTGATTGTGCTGCTGAGAATACCGCAAGTAGCGCAACTAATAACGCGACCTACTGAAATTTTAAAATTTCACGTATTGGATACACTAGTAGAATTAAGTACCGCAACTAGATGAACTGTGTTATTTTTTTAAAAAAAATTAATATATTAATTTACAAATTGTTTTTACTAACTATGCTATTAAAAAAAATGTAATGTACAGGCAGGGATGGATCCAGGATCCATGATCCAGGATCCAGATCCAATTTGAGTAGGGACAAAATAATATAATTATATAACTAAATTAATTAAAATTCATAAATTATAAGTTTTAAATATAAAGTTAAAAAATTTACATATATATTATAAAAAGATACTCCATAAAATTTTATTTTTATATTATAATTCACATATGGTCCTTAGTTATACTTTTTTAACTTCATATGTTAAAAATATTATAAGATCTTCTCATTAACAACACTCTCGAATATCTTTTTTTTTCAATATAAGTAATCAAATAATCATTCAACTAATCATCTTTATAAGTAACCATAAATTATTTATTTCAATCAATCAACACATAATCATAAATTATTTATTTCATTAATTTCTCACAGTCTAAATTGTCGGCTCCACTTCATCATAAACACCCAATTTTTTTTCTTTAGTTATACTTTATTTAGAGTTATTCACATCCTATTCCATCCCACGAACATCACATTTTTACAATTTCATTTTTTTTAATTTAACATTTAAAAATCCTAATTCAAAATTTAATAATTTTGTATTAACTTTGTTAATCTTTACTCAAACTTATACAATCAAGTTTATAACATCTTACCCAATAATGATATGAACTTCCAATATTAACCAATCAAAGTTTTTTGCTCCTCCTTTATTTTTTCCTCTTAATGTCGTGGGTTTTCTCTCTCTACTCTTTTTTTCTCACTTGATTTTCCCTTTAATTTTTGAGTTGAATGTGTTCAATACTCACTTCTCCATCCATCTTATCTTAAATCTTAATTTCTCTCTAGGGTATTAGTGAGGAAGCTCTTAATTTTTTTTTCTTTTCTATTTTTTTTTCAGCACTGGTTGACATTTTAAAAAGGAAGAAGAAGCTGAATTTCTAATTTTCCTAGCTTATTTATGAAAATATCATTAATGAGCCTGCATGTTATTTTTTGTTCGACTGTTGATATACCCGCATGGCCTTTCCAAACTTAAATTACCCTA
>Ga0307517_10006847_pt1 | contig 16764 bp, 12 predicted proteins | sample 23_EM_MG_FD_194515 | JGI IMG/M metagenome (GOLD analysis project Ga0307517, IMG submission 194515) | Populus trichocarpa ectomycorrhiza microbial communities from riparian zone in the Pacific Northwest, United States - 23_EM | ecosystem: Host-associated > Plants > Roots > Unclassified | place... | reverse complement strand
CATTTTTAGTAATAGGTATTTTATGCATTTTTAGTTATGTTATGGTGAATTTCAGATTAGATTTAATAATATTCATACCCTACCTCTTATTTATTAAGTTCAAAAAACATTCACTCATTCATGTCTGGTTAGTATTAATCAATTTCAAATTAAATTATCATTCCTATTACACTATTTTAGTGAATAGTGATCTTTGTCTTGTGTCTTATGCTAAAGTAATTTCACCATGACCTTCAATTTTTCTTTCTTAATTAAATTTTTTGCGTCGAAATAAATTTGATCCGAAATGCAATAAAAAGCACAGGACATGTAACTACTAACTAGTATATCTCTGTATATAAACTAGAACCTAAATAACGGGAAGACAGTCATCAACTAAACACGATGTAATGGCAAAAAATTGGAATTTTCATAGAAGCATACGAAATTGGTAATTACGTAATCAATGATACAAGCGCAACATGTCAAATGGCAGCAGAAGCAACTGAAATCCATGCAATCTGATGGGCAGGGAGAGGCATATACTTACCTATTTTAAAAATATATATTTATGGTCACCTTTCATGTCCATCATAATTGGGAAAAACATATCAAGCATTTTTTTCAGCGTGCAAGATATTTACAAAGAGACATGATAATAAAAACAATCATGTCAACAGATTCATTTTGCCAAGGAAGCTTTGGGATTGATGCATTTGATGCCCTATGTTGGCAGAGGAACCAATTACGATGTAATTAATTCCCACTTTGAAATCGACTTGTGCAAGCAAGAACGTGCACATGTAGATACATCGTTTCAACCTACAGAAGTATATATCTAAATCACTGACCACGCTTGCCGACATCTAACAGCTTCTTGACGAACAGCCCTCTTTGGATCATCAAGAGCTTTTGATACAGCTTGCAACACCTGAAAATTATGAATTGAGAAATTCAGGCATGGACAATGGAGAAAGAAGCTGCATCGCGAAAGCCTCGTCATAAATTGGTATACAGCAAAGAGGTCAGTGTCATAATTATCATGACTTGCTCCCTCCTGCTAGGAGCATATTAGCTGATGGCTCCACCCACTAAGTTGAGCGGGAAGCTCAAGGATGAAAATTAGAAATAAACCTACTGAATTTGTTCGACTCAAAAGTTTAACAAACCTGGATTCGCATGGGGTAAATCCTTGTGTGAGGCAACTCTGACATGGCAACAAGACATTGAATTGTTGTCTCTCGGACAAGCTGAGAACGTTAGCAGAAGAATCCAAGTATCTTAATTGTGGGTTTTGATAGCAACGATCAGAAATTTATGACAGAAAGGCAGGAAATAAATAAGTAGACTAGATGTTAAAGTAAAAGGCAAACGGACTTTTAATTTGAATTCACATCCAAAAATGCACATTAGGGCACAAATTAGCAGAAAATTAGAATTTCTTTTGAGGAAAGCTGTTACCATCGTATGAGGGTAGGTGACAAACCCAATGAGGTAATTGATGATAATATGAGCATTCTCTATTACGCCTTCTTGTCCTGCATGTGCAAGCATACAAGAGATTATAACCGTAACGGAGACTCAATTTACACATAAATCATAACCTGATAGTCCCTATTTGACAATTTGTGCATAAAAGGAGACAACTTGCATTTTCCACTAGTTGGGAAAACAGTTTTGGTTCATCTTTCATGGATTAAAGACAATATGCAATAACAAGGATTTACAAAGAGAGCTCAAGAAGAATTCCGAATGCTTAACAATAAAGGCCCTTAATGTAAATGCTTTGGGAGCTTAAACGTGATTAATAACTGCTAAACAGTCGATTCTAAGAAGCTTGCAAGTGACTAGTATCCAGATAATCCTTGCAAAGTAAAATGACTCAGAAAAGCATACCTAGTGATATATATGTATGGACCCATATAAGTATATATAAAGAGAGAAAATTTCCAGATTTGCACTAATTAATACATTAATATGGAGAGGAAAAACATGAATTATGTTCAAGTAATTTACAGGAAACACAACCAACAACAGGCCTAAGCATTTATCAAATCTCTTGCTTCAAAATCCCAGCACAGCAATAATTGCACCATGACCCAAGGAAAAACGAACAGTAGTGAAACACATCTTCTTAAATACTTTACCAAAGGTCACAAACATAAAAGAGAAGAATCATTCACTAAAGTACCGGTACCACTGCCCCACAACCACCATGACATGTACAATCTTACAGGAGTAGCAACTAGGCAGAGAGATCACTCACAAAGCCCCAAGAAGAAATTTTAAGAATTAAGGGCCTGGAAGAATAGTTCAAATTTGAATGGAGTACACATAAATTGATATGCACAACTAAAATGCAGTTAAGGTCAGAGAGTCTCACTTCAATTATTTCCTTTACCAAAGAAAGGGTTAGAAAAATTATACACCCCTTTAAAATTAAAGATAATTATGTTGACATACAGAGAGTCTTACCATTTTTATCTGTCAAAATGCCTGACAGGACTAGCAGAAGGCTGTACATTATATCTTTATCCAAAACATCCTTGCTCAACAACTTTAAGCTATCCAGCACCATTGGAATTAACTGGAAAATGGCATGCTTCAGTTTACTAGTAAGCATGCTTGCTAGATGTGAACCAAATATACTGGAAGACTAAGATATCAAACTAACCTTTTTTGCATCATTCAAGATAACAATCAATGGGGTGCCAATTACAACATTTGCAAAAGCCCGATACAGCATAGATCTGAAATCACAGAACTTGCATTATCAATCAAGAAATGGACCAAACATCCCAAATGAACTTGGTCTATAGACAGTTCTCGAGGATCTGAACTTCTCAAGGAATCAAGATACTGCCCAATCAATCATAACCATCTATTTTGGACCATCATGCTATTACATCAACCATGTCACTTGGGATTCATCTGCAAAACTAACTTCTACTATAACTCATGGATGCTCAAGCAAGAGACCCAGATTTACAGGTTTTATTTGGCTTACTATAGCAGATAATTTTCATCATGGTGTGGGATGTTACAATTTGCAACTGCTCAAATCTTTTCCTTGAAACTTCTTGGACCTCCCAGCAACAGGACTAATCCTTTTTTATTTCCCACTGATGGAGCATGACTAATCTTTTCTATTCTCAATATTTCTAATAAATAACCATAACAAATGGACACCACAGGAAAAACAAGTATGATTTAACAACACCGTATTATTTCTGGCATAAAACAGGCTAAATTCTAACCAAGTCATGACAGCTTTTAAACATATGCATAGATAATAATAAAAATTGCAAAAAACATAAAAAAGAAAATTGCAAAAGTTCCTAGATCAATTTGACTAGCCATGCAGCTGGATGTCTGCAAGTAAAATATCATATGAACCATATAATAGACAGTTGAATGTAAATTGTAAAATTAGCGGTGTTACTCAAAACTCTTGAAGTGAAACAAAATTAGTGACCAATCCTTGACACGTCATTTTTTTCTGGAATGATCTGGCATTTATCTGGAACTTTTTGATGAACCGAGTCAACAAATCAATACTACTAGAACAACAAAATGAAACCAAAAGTATATTAAAGTGGGTTCTGCTTATTAGTTATCAAGAAAAATCCATCAACATCTAAAGGAGTACAGGATCAACAAGAGAAGTGAGGGAAACAAGCAATCTGCAATTAGTTTTGAGAAGTTTACCTTGAGAGTAATGAGTCAGACTGAATTATCAAAGACTGCAGGATGGGCATTATGGTGGAGAAAAATCGTTGCTTATAAAGTGGTCGTATTATTGCATGAAATTTGCGGTTTAAGCAAAGCTCAGAATCACTCATAAGAACCTGAAATGCGTCTGCTGCACATTTCATTGCAGACAGGCGCATATCCCAGTTGCAATTATTTTCTTCCAATGGCAAGGCACCCATTCTGCCATTTGATTGCAGGCACTCTAAAAAAACTATAGTTATGTCTTTAACCTTTTCGTGTCCACGCATAAGCAAACCTTTCCCAATCCATGCCAACCCAACAATGGAATGAATTTCAAGCAAACCACTGTTTGCAGCACCAAGGCATAAGTTAGTGAGACCTGTCTCACTCCAATAGCCTGTGATTCCAGATCTCCCAGCAGGAACATGGTCAGAAGAACTTAAATTTTTACCAAAGATTATATCCATTGCTTCTTCAAAGGTACAACCACCTGAATACTCTGTTCCACTAGTCTTTAGATCCAATTTGTTAACTAGAGAACCTAACGCCTGAGCAGCCGTAACATAGCCCTTAAGGAACACAATCATGAGAAAATGCAGTACTGTTCTTATATTCGGAATGCGTGTTTGAGGATGAAGTGCTATAATTACTGATGTAAATAAAGAATGAATCCACTCATCTCTACTGGAAAATTTGTTCGTTTCTTGAGTATCTTCTAACTCTTCTAGTTGAGCTTGAAGAGAGGACAAGGAATCCTTCGTTGATAAGAAAGTGCTGGATGAGAGTACAGTATAAGCTTTATCAATTATTATGTTCTGGTTTTCCACTGAACAAGAAGCAACAGCAAGCTTCATCACTTTCATTGTAGCATCAAGAAGCTCCTGAAGTCAAAAATATTATATGTTAAAGCCATTTCTCAAAGAAAAAGATTTTGCATCTCAAACTAACATCTATCTTCTCTGATGCAAGCCACCACCAGAAATTTCTTTTTAGCACCACTACATATTAAAATGGAAAGTAACATTCCTGAAAGTAGTAGTAATACTCACTTTTTCAAAGATCCCATCAGGAAAGGCCATGCAATTTTCTATTTGGTTCCATATGCTGACAACAAATTGGAGCAAGACTTCCTCAAAAACTTCATATTTCTGAATCCTGAGACCATTCCAAAAAAAATCTACATCAACAGGAAAAAGAGAACAGCAAATAACCCCACCCCATTGCTAACCAAACCCCTGTGCAACCCACCCCTTAAAAAATAAATGAAGTCTCAAAAGGGGAAATATCTTTGCTATAAGCACACAAAAAGGAAAGACGATAGTTAATTGTAGGTAAGTATTCCACCTCCTTACATCAAACGTGCCTCTTATGTGAAAAAGCAACCAACCTCATAATACAATGAATTGATTGAAACAAAAAAGATAAAAAGAACTACTTATTTAAACGCTTATAACATCTTTCATTTGTAAACTTGCATGCACAAAGGTGCGATGTAATGGGCCATGCCAGTATTGACAAGTGACTAGTAGGAATACTTGTAACAGATTGTAGTTTGAGAGGATACAAACACAGATAATGAATTTAGCAAAAAAGGATAGGGATGGTCAAGGTAGAGATGCTGTACCATGGAAGCAACTCATTTGAATAACATTCCAAAAGATGAATTATGACCTTTGCTGATTTCACATTTCCTTGAACCTATGGAAGCACAACAGAAACTTGTACCATCAGATCTATAGGTCCAGATATGAAAATCAGATTGTAGGGAGGAGAAAACTAAAACTAACAGAAGAACCCGGTGAAATGTCCCCAGTGCTAGAGTAGGCACAATTGTAATGCAATCTATGGAAATCACTCACTGAATTTAGAAGAGACATTTTTTTTTGACATTTAAGCGCACACAAAAAGAAAAAAATAAGACGGTGCATGGGTGTCCAAGTATCATGTTCTTTCAATGGGGACATTCCCTGAGCTCTTATAAAGAGTTTAGAGATTGTTGAACATACGTACATAAACCTCAGCCAGATTGGCACGTATAACTTCTTGCAATCCAGTAACAATTTTCAGCATGTATTGAAGCCCACTTGTGCCAATGTCAGAGATGGCTTCCAGTTGGAGTTGAAATGGTATATCATGATTATCAGATGATATCATTGAAACAATCTTCTGAACAACAATATCCATATAGCTCATTGACTTCTCAGACTCGTTACTACCATGAATAAACAAGCCAATCTGAACCAGTGCCTTCACCGACAGTTTCCACAACAATGTCTTATTGAAATCAACAGTGATAATAGATACAAAGGTCATCAAAATACTTTCACAAGTAGATTTTGATACTAGTAAATAGCCTCCAGGGAATGTAGCTAGAATTTGCAAACCCTTCACTGCACATCAATTACAAAATAGAAAAGCATGCAATCAGAATTGTTTATGTTTGAGTTCCTGTAACTGGTCAACAAATTATGCTGAGAGTCCAAACAGCAACTAATGGAAGGAAAAGGCTGATCGGTGCTTCATCTAGGAACATATATCAGAGTTATATTCCTTGACAACTAATGGGAGGCAAAGACTGAAAACAACTATTTTTCTTAAAACCTCAATGGTGCTTTAGTTTTAGCACCATATATCAGACTTATATTCCTTGATTTATAATACCACTGCATATGTTTCCAGGAGTTGTAATATGTCCACATTTACATCTCATAAAACCCAAAAAAAAAAGTATGTTTTCTATTTGTTTCCAGCACAGGTACTGCAAGCATGTTTTCCTTCCTGGAAATGGCAGGCTATTGATGGTGGGTGGCACATTGGACACATGATGCATGTCCAGGTGCATCAGGCAGACCCAAGAGTGGGGAAAATCTTCCTACTCTAAAACTAAGTTTGGATATCAAAATCAAATAGGAAAACGAGAGTTACATTATATGTGGCGATAAGAAACTACATTCTCTTGTTCACGGACAGAAAGGGTTCCTTTCTTCTTGATTTTTATAAAATCCAAAGGGAAACCAACTCTTACAAAATAAATCCCAAAGTTCACACTTTTGAACTCACCCATGGTACAGAATGTGTTCAGGCACTAAAACAAGTCAGCAATAGGAAGATTTTGGGATCAAATATAATTTACATTAGAACTCTCAGGTCCAATTCCTTGTACCCAGATCTAGGTAACCTAAATGTCAAATCTCCATTGGTTCCGAACCTAGAATCAATTACTCGAGTTGGTAGACAACCCAAGGCAAGCTTATTGAGAAATATCCAAAAACTTGCAATTTAAAATAGAAAAAGAAATGGGAACAATGACCACCTCAATAGCACTGCAAACCAAAGCATTTACCTCCAAGATACACATCCGCGTCATGAGCAGGCTTGTCTGTACTTGTTGCCAGGGTTGAACTGAAAATCTTGCTTAAAGAGGTAGAAAATCTCTGAAGCAAGCAGCACCATGTCTCATTTGCAGAAACACATTGTGATGCAAGATCACCGGAACTGATGACCAAATCTCTGCATGCTCCAAGAAGTTCAACACAGAGATAAAGAGATCCGTGATTAGGTCTTTTGGAGATTATGCAGTCATCATTAAAAGAGCAAGTCCCAGATCCATTCACAACTGGAAGCCCCATGCTCTCCATCAAGCAGGAGAAGAAATATTGAAAAATTCTACTGCAGGAAGCAACAGATGCCTTCACAGAAACATAAAGGATACGACCGACTGAATACAGTTTCTGTGTGCTTTGCAAGGGAATTTCATTGTAACTCTGGCAGCCAGTGATGGAATTCAAAACCATATTTATTTCTTCATCACCAACAATCATACTTGAGAACAAATCATTATTTTGGATAACAACCTTTTCCAGTAGAGCCAGTGCTTCAGCTGCTATTTCATTCTCCTGACAGCCTAGACCACCTAGGGATTCTGGGGTAAAGGATAACACAAATGATTGTCCTGAAGTAAATATTACATCTTTCAGTGAAGACCAAATAGCTCCAGCATGTTTTGCGATTCTTTCTGCTCCATACTTTGATGTGCAATAGCTAAGGTACTTTAAAGAATCAACCTGGAAACACATAAACAGAATACATATTTATGCATTCTACAGATTTCAAAAACAAGTACCTTTTTGGAAAGTTATGGAGAAGTAAGAATTGGAGTTTATTATTCAAATATTATTTTAAAACACAAAACTCCAAATCTTGATTTGCAGTTTTCCAAGTTTATATTGGGTTTACGAGAGCACTATCAAAGTTGTTTTCAACATTTCCCTCATAAAAACCAACCTTATTTGCTCGTGTTTACCACGTGGAAAACAAAGAAATATCAACAAGGCTTTCATTTATATTTTTTTTCCTTTTTTTCCAAAGGACCCTCCACATTATGAATCAACTTTGTGCCTGCTGTTTAATATTTTACAATTTGAAAAAGTTTTCTATTTTAACAAAATGAAAACATTTTCTAGTTTTGCATTGAAAAGGAAAAACAGAAGATGGAGATGGAAAATCACGTATTTTGACTAAGCAGTGGACCTTAACATTCCAAAATCATGTTCAGCTAGCATACAAGTAAGCCTATCTGCATAATCATCAATTGCTAAAATCTAGCTTAAGTTAAACAGAACTGACCTTCGCGGATGATAGGGAGGAAGAAAGTTTCTCAAGAAGCAACGGAATGACAGATGGCTCGAAAAGAGGCGAGGATGAGAATGCAAGCTGTAAAAAAAAGAGTAGAAAATATAGTCAAGAAAGGTCGCTCTTTCAACATGATCTCTGGCAGTTTATACAATATTTAAAGTAAAAAAAAAAAAAAAACCCAAAGCAATAAACCTAATGAAACATCATAGCAAAGTAGGATGGAAATTATATGCAAACTTTTACCACGTTCGTTTGTGGGAGCTCTCTCACCTAATTAAAAGTTTCAAGTGGCAAATTACATCTGTTTAAACCACACTTCCAAGGAATATATCACTTGGTTTCACCTTGTTATCAGAATATCTTCCAAATGGAAGGAATTCAGCTCCCTTCCAGGATAAGGTTTTATTTCCCTTTCGCAATTAGACAAACTCCTTTCGGCAATAGTCCAACAGCCAAAAGCATCAACAGGCATCCTCTATGACCCCCACCATTTGCTATTTTTGTTCTCATCGTTGTATAATTAACTTTCATAGGACATGTAAGATTTGCATTATTTGAGCATGAAAGCATGTTCTTAGATAATTTCTTGTATGTTGTTAGTTTTAAGATGATCCATTTATTTTAATCTTAGTATCGTCATATTTTAAGAATCGAAAGTTGAAACCCCACCCCCCCCCCACAAGACACCAAAAACAAATTCCTTCAAATTCATAAACACATGCACTTTACATCATTGGCAAAATGATTTCCACAAACCTTGTCTAGGACATGCAACTCTAGCATATAACTATCCTTCTAAAGGCAGAGAACAACATAAACATTAGTAAGTTATTTCTACTACTCCCAGAAATTTCTATGAACAGCAATTTTGACCTGCAACATCTTCTAAGAACCTGAAGAGATTGTATACACAATCAGGGAAGGAGATATCCTCTGTTGAGTAAGAAGCTAAAAGTAGCGACATTAGGGCTTCTGATCCTGCTATCCAACAGCTAAAGAGACTCCTACCAGAGGCCAAGAAATAGAAGTCCGCAGTGTGGCACAGACAACAAAAGAAGAAAAATTAAAGTGTATTTGTAGTCAATGGTATCTATCTAATTTCAGATTTTCTGGAAAATCTGGACAATTATTTAAGTCTAGGTTTTATTTTACATTCAGTATTCTACCAGTTCTAAAGTAACTAGCTTTATTAGGTTTTTCCTTTTCTAAATAGACTTAGTATTTTCTTATCTAGAATAATAAGTGTCTTGTTGGGCTTGGAGAGCAACTCTATATAAAGGTTATGTAATGTTCAATTTTTTAATTGAAGTTTAAGATTAAATTTTCAGCAATTTGCTTTTGATTGTGCGATTCAATTTTCCCTTAGGTGTGACTGCTAAGAATCCCAGGTGTGAAGCTTTGTTTTTTCTATCCTAAAGGTGTGACTCCTAGAAACCTTGTTAGTCTGACTATCACTTTCCACAATTTCCAGCAAGCAAATCCCATCAATCTAATCTTAAAGCACTCATTAAATTCCCTAAACAAACTCTCACACATACCTAGTCAACCCTAAAACAATTACCAATCAAAGGTTCAGCCTAAAATCTCCTAAAGCACTGTAAACTGCACTGTTCACAGCACCAAACATCTCCTGAAACTCGTCCAGAACAGCCCCCAAACTTGTCCTGCATCACAATGTGGCTAAGAGAACTATTATGCCTCAGAAGAGTATGGTCATCAAAATATCCATAAACTCTGCTCCTTCCAAATAGTCTATTCAGCTGCAAGTGCAGCAAATCTCGATACAATCTACACAGTGCCTTTTCACTACAAAATGCTATCTAAACTCAACCATGAAATGTCCAAGAAAACTGGGCAAGGTGTGACCACCATATATTTGATACGAATAAAGCTTAATTGAGTAATATGAGCCTGCCAAATATTTACTTTCTTATGCTCTTGCAGGCTTGCACAAAAGCACAGTATCATTACCAACAATGGAATTGATGATAGAGATTTAACAGAAAATAACAAAACCAGCTTTACTTTGCAGCCAATAAAATATAAGATTTACTTCCAGAGCAATATAGCTAGGAAAATTTTAAGAGAGAAAAAATCTACTACAAGCCAGAAAGCTTTAACAGGACAGCAGTAGATACCATTAATGCCCTTGAAAGATCATCCCTTTTCACCTCAACATCCTCTTCAGCTTTTGGCTGGAAATGCAAAGAAATAAAATAATGCATATCAGAAATCAATAAATGCAGAACCATAATAATATAAAGAATGAGTAACAGAATAAGATCAAATTCATTTCACATTCACAAGTAGAGCAACAGGAAAGGGCATTTAATAATACAACTTAAGATTCTGCATCAAGGCTCTTAAGTTATTGATGGTTCCAAAACACCAAAAACAAAATCCAAAATTGAAGTTTCTTATTTTCTTTCATAAATTTACGTTCAGGAAACCTCCTCCACTGCACCCAACATGGGCTCAAATCTGTCATTATCCCAAAAAGGCCACTGACACTTTGCTTTATCTGTTAACCCATGCCAGTGCCCATAATGAAATGAACCCCATGAGCTACATTACTTCCTTTCCCCACTGGTTATGCTTATGGATTTATATCGAACACAGTTTCAGAATACCATCTGTTCTCCACAAATTTCCAGAAACTAATTCCACTTTCAAATTATCCCAAAGTTTGATGGACAACAGACCTTAACACAGTAGTATGACTCAAATTGATGTTTTCGTTATAAACATCTGATAAGTTTCATTGTTTAACTTAACTTCTGCAATAACTGCAATTGAACCAAAAGCGAAAGTTAAATATCTGGCAATCAATTGTCAAGTGTTTCAAGCATTTCCAGCTTCCAAAAGTTTTCACGACTTGATTCCAAAGGATCTAAAATGCCATGCAAGTTGACTGAATTCCCTGCTCCTAGTTTCCCTTCTCACTGTATAGCAAATCTCTTGTTATTTATAATTTTTTTTTTTGGGTTCAGTGGCAAGCAGTAGTCCTCCCTCACAGAACACAACCTCCTCCCCAACAATTATAGTGCAGTTGAATTGAGAAAATTTTACCAACTATGGCAGTACTTTGTAGGCATCTTAAAGCTTAAACATCAATATCCTTTCCAAGTTGATTTATTATTAACAAGAGATGGGTTTTTTTTCTTTTTTGAAAACTTGAGCATCAAATTCATAGACATGTAGAAATACATGTTAGACTTTAGCATAATTCAAAGTGTTGGTAAGAAATAGTAGTTGAACTGCTGAAGCTATTAGATATTCTTGTTGTGGTGCAGGAACCAGATGATAAAGCAATCACATTCTACAATTTTATTTTATTTTTGAAAGTGTCTTAAGACCAGCATTGGTTACCGATGGAAACAACATGAATTAGAGATCATATCCAAATAAAACCATGCTTAGCATCGTTACAAGATTTAGAACTATGATCTTATGCATCAACATAACCTTATTGGCAAATGTATGATTGACTGCAAGTAAAATGGGTGTACTCACAAACACTAACATTTGGCTGAACCAAAAACTAATAAAATATCCAATACAGCAAATAACTACTACAGGCATCTCATCCAGCACTAAGAGAACAAGTATGGCTACATAAGAAAAGATGAAGGCACTTTCTACAAATCTAATACATGAGGCCTCTGAAACCTCTCAAAATAAAGATTCTGTGTCATGAAAAAAAAAAGTTGTCGAGGTAGACAATAGACCAGAGAATTTAACTAGATGGTAAACTCCCTATACTTCAAGCGGTCACTTAAGCACCCCCATGAAAAGAAAAAAGAGTTTACGACATCCAAGTAAAACAAAAAATAAGCCTAAGACATGCATCACTTGTCATTTAAAAGGCAAGGTCCAAAAAGGCTCCTTGAATATCATGTATATACATGTAGACACAATGCAAAACCTGAGACTCTTAATAAGGCAGCTGCAGAAGGGAAAAAAAAACTAGATAAGTGAAAAGCAATCATATCCAGACAACTGGTCCATACAAAAGAGTGATTGGTATATGAAGCTTACATGTGTAAAATGAATGGGAAAGTAACTGCTCAAAATGCCAAATAGATCGCTAGCAAAACTTTCTATGGGACCACAAGGATCAGGAAACACTTGCACTAGAACCTCCATGATGTGAAATGCTAGCATTAGGCATTGAGGATCCTTTTCTCCATCAATAGCTTCACAAATTCCATAAATAAGATCATCACCCTAGAATCACAATCAACAATGTGATCATATCAAAACATGAAAAGTACAAGACATTGTAAAAAACAAAATCAATTACAACACTAGGTGACAGACACCAGGTGGTGTTTGTATGTGCTTGTAGGTATGAATTTATAGAGACCTATCCCTCAGCACTTTCGCACAAAGTTGGTGCTATCAAGACTAACTTTGTGTTTGCAAACATAAGGTTTTCGTAATTGCATAAAGATGGCTACTGACCAGTAGCTTAAAAGATTTTGATAGAGCTAGAAACAACTCAAGTAAGCTAACATTTAGGATAATACGAGGATCTACTCTGCCAATCATATTTTAATTGACAACATACCCAAAATTTCAAATAAATATCGTTCAATAAGATCAGTGGGTTGCATCTAAAGTGTTAATGTATGGATCATAATAACTATGAATTTCACAGGTACAACTAACATTGATTTAAGCAAGCAAATGGATTCCATGGTTATGTTTCATCATGAGCAATATCCTAAATAACCTTGTGCTGCTTATATAAAAATCATTTTGAACCCAGCAAAACCCTTGTTCAGCTTCTCATATTTTTCTACATCATAGAAAAAGTTATTCCCAGTTACAACTACATCAAAATAGGTCATAAGAGGGGAAATGGGAGACAATACTACTCTTCAATTCTTTCATGAAACAGGTCATGGGACAAAAACCTGAAGTAGACATTTCCCAGAACATCACCATTCCACCAAGCAACAACCACTGATAAATAACAATGACAAAAGGCCATTGTTCGGGAGACAAAATTTGGCATCTCCCCTATTACACAATTTTTTGTTTCATTGCACAATTAAGATACAAGCTTGAACCTAGTTCCAAGTTTGGCTGAGGTTGAATCCACTTTTATTCTTTCTCTTTTCTAACTTTTTCGAGTCATTCACTTGAAACTGGAAAGTATGAGTTAAGGGAAAGTGAGACTGAAGAGATACCAGAGAAGCAACAGCGTGGGGATAGTATTCTAGCAGACATTCCATAAGTTCAAAGCAAAGCTGCAAGAAGAATTTAATGGTAAGTTCTAAAGTTGAAATTTCACAAAGAAATTACTAAAAAAATTGGAGAGGAAAACCAGGGTGCAAAGTTAATCCAGACAGAAAGCTGTTGTAACTTCTGGAAGAGTTGGAATTAGAATTACATGTGTAGACAATCCTACCTTCCTGTCATGTTGTCCTAAAGACTGAACCTGCAAGTTTTGCAAAAAAGACTCTGCAACTCCTTTAGCATCACTGCTAGTGACCATACCACCACTTTTCCTTTTCACCAATGCCAAACAACCAACAAGTGCACCACGTAAAGCTCTCCAATCTGCCTGATATAAGGATAATATCATCTTTATAATTTTGATGCAATATAATAAAGAATATAGCTAATCACTACCTGGCCAAAATAAAAAGAATGAAAAAAGGATTAGATTGTTGAAACCCATACTAATCAGTACTCATAGTAATGAGCGTGAGCATGGACCATCAAATAGGTTTCAAAGTCTAATCTGGACTTTATGGATGAAAAGAGAAGCGAGGCCATAACAAAGAATGCATTAACAGGACCTAAATATATGGCAAGGACATAGTAAGTAAAATAAACCACCAATTCAGCATTTCATAACCTCCTAAAGACCTGGTAATCACTACAATTTAGAAAACTGTAGTCTATAACTAAGCTTTAAAGCCCATTACATAGGGATGACTCTAGCATCCACTCTATCTATTGATATAAAGCTATTTTAAGGAAGTGTAGTACAGTTACCTACAGTACTCTTCCATTAGTAACTCAACTCAAACGCTACTTTACCTTCAGCCAGAAGGAAATTCAATCCTCCTAACCAGAAGAAAGAAGGGAAAACTCCTAGCTTAAGAGCTCAAAGCTGTGGACTGCCCAGCTTTCCTTCTAGCCAATGCCATTTCAAGCTTCCCCCTTTTCTGAAAAAGTGTGGTTCTTACAATCCCGGCTTTTGAGTGCGTACCCAGAGCATATACCAAATTGGATCTATTCTTTCTATTCATATGTGTACCATAATTGAATCCTTGTAAGGAAACGATGATTGAGTTCTCTCTAGAATTGTAATCAGTAACCATACCAGCATAAACAAATATTCCTAAAAAAAATAAATGACTAAAAGGATTTTGTATTGCACCAATAATCCAGCATTTGTGCTTGCAGACATCTTTCACTGGAATGACTCCATCCTTACCACATTGAAACTCAAAGAAAGGCTTCAAAGTAAAACCAAGACTCATCAGGAAGGAGAATCTAAACATAGAAAAAACGAGTCCAACAAAACCTATCCAACTTTATAGGAGGAACACGGAACCAATCACATGGCAACATAGGTAAGAATGTTTCCAGAATAAGCAAACCTTAGAAATACTTCATTTGACTTGTTCTTTAAATGTGCATAATCTCATGTATTCTCTAATGGATTCCCAGATCACCAGTCAAGTGTATTGTTACAATGGACAAGACTTTGTGCAATATAGTGGAACCAAGAAGAAATTTCTTCATGCATAGTATCAAAGGTGTGCAGCTAATTTTACAGGGTAAAATGAAACAAAACAGCAGATAAGCCATAAACACCAGAAACACCTAAATAACATAAAGTTAAATTATTACTATATTGCAGCCTCTTCCATGTGATAAGCCATAAACACCAGAAACACCTAAATAACATAAAGTTAAATTATTATATATTGCAGCCTCTTCCATGTACATGTATATGCATTGCAAAATGACAAACTCACCAGTCGCTCTTTGAAGAAAGACATCAAGCTATGAATAGTAGCAGCATCCAGCGGCTTTGATGAAAGACATTTAAGTGCTTCTCCAAGCAGAAGGACGCCTGATACAGTTAAAAAAAAAAATTCCAAGAGCTTCTCAGAGTATGGTGTTTCAAAAAAAAATTAAATAAATAAACAAGAGGATAGCAAAATTTTTACCAGCATGCTTGAATTAGTTTAAAATTACCTATCGAAAAACAATCACAAAATGTTTACCCCATAATGCCGTAAACATGCTCCAAAATGAAAAAATTGTCCCCACATTATAACCATATACCATATAATTTGCTTAAGAACCATTTTTCAGAAAGGATTGGTACTCATCATTTATTTGCACATTAATCAACATAAGCAAACATAAAGTATTACAGTAACAAAAAGTACCTCGTGCACGGATTATGCTATCTGTTGTAGTCAGATACATCTCCATCTCCCTAACCTAAGCATAGCACAAGCATCAATACAATAGTTCACCGAACGACCATAACTAAGAAAAACATTGTAAGAAAAAAAAAAGTGAATTATACCAGTGATGATATAGTTACTACATCATTCTTCACGAAGGAAACTATTGCATCCAAACTTGCAGCCTGCACTTAAGACACAAATTATTAATTAAATACATTACAAACAAAACCAAAACTATTCTAAATTTGGAAAAATATCTGATTTTTTTTTGTTTTTTACATTTTGTTTTTTAAATATTCAACAATAATTGAGAAATTAAGCTTTCTATGAATATATGGTGCAGCCAGTTGAAGAGTTTAAAAGGCTAAAAAATGAAGAGGTAAAAATTCAAAACTGAGGAGCTTGTGCGGTTAAGAGTAGAGTAGGCCTTGAACCTGCTGAGTAGAGGAGCATGATGAGTCAACAAAAGATTCAATATGCTGAGTCAGCTGACTCGGTTCTGCCATTGTTTGTGAGTGGAGAGAATTTTAGGGTTTTGGGAGCTAACAGAAAAGAAAAGAGGTTTATACCGTTTTGGTGAGTTTGAAGGAGCGACTGAGCGTTTCATTATATCACTGTTTGGCATTGCATTTTAATCATATTTTAAAAAAAATTGAAATTTTATTTTAATTTTAAATTAATTTTTTATATATTTTTAGATAATTTTAATATATTAATATTAAAAATATATATTATTTTAATATATTTCAAAGTAAAAACAATATTTTAAAAAACAATATTTTTCACACTTCTAAATAAATTCTAATTAAAAAAGTTTAACAATATTTTTCTATAAATTTTATCTATATTATTTTTCCACAAGTTAATATATATATATATATATATATATATATATATATATATATATGTGTGTGTGTGTGTGTGTGTATAATTTTATAATACATTTTTAAAAATAAAATTATTTAAACTTAAAATTTACACGATTTTATAC
>Ga0307517_10006845_pt1 | contig 16769 bp, 19 predicted proteins | sample 23_EM_MG_FD_194515 | JGI IMG/M metagenome (GOLD analysis project Ga0307517, IMG submission 194515) | Populus trichocarpa ectomycorrhiza microbial communities from riparian zone in the Pacific Northwest, United States - 23_EM | ecosystem: Host-associated > Plants > Roots > Unclassified | place... | reverse complement strand
AGTATTATGGACAATTATCTAGTGGCACACTTTCATTGTATATAAAGACTAAGTACTTGTGTAAATAAATTATCTGAAAAACCTTCGAAATATCCGTTATAAACTTCAACAGTAAATCGATAACAGGTTGTGGGTCTATGCTCCTTAAGAGCTTGCTCCATGATAAAAATCATAGGGCAGCTGCGACTCCGCTGCAATAGGATGAGCTTGGGGCTCAGAACTGACAACGGCCACAGTAGTACTTGTATGGCACTGGATACCCATGACTCTTTGATGCCTCGGTTTATAACAATGAAAAAGGAGGTCTCAATAGTAAGAGGTATTGATACCTCAGAAAAAATAAGCGGTTTACAACAACAACAATAATAATAGGAGGTTTCGATGCCTCAGAGGTCTTTAATGCCTCAGTTTAGAAAAAAGGAGTGATCATGATCGGGACGATGAGCGACACATAGTCTAACTCAGGTCAATACAAAGAGGAAAAATAAATGGAGTTGGAGTTGGAGCTTGGTTTATGAGCAGCCAAGCGAATTCAGATGAAAAAGGAAAAGAGGGTCCAAAGTAGGAGGATGAGAGGTGAGCCATCAGGAAGCAGTTAGCCACAACTTACAAGTCTCAGGAAGAGTACGGCTGGGTGCAATAGTTCTTTGAACTGGAGATTAAGCAGGCAAGGCAGTGTATTGCGGAAGAAGCAGAGAAAATTGGGAATGGTAGTGTTGAATGTAGTCCAAACGTAGAGAATAAGGTCATCAAGGGATAAGAGTTATTTCGAGTCATCAAGAGGTGTCTTGGATGTGAATTTGTTGACTAGGAAAAGAAGAAAGAACTCGCGCGGTCCGTGTCACATGCGCGTCGTATCACAAGAAATCACTCTCGTCAGTATCCATGTTCGGTTTCATTTTGTTTCAATTTGTATATAGTTCGACTCAGGTCAGTTCATTGTTATGTTCAAATTTTGTGGTGACGTCGTTGCTTCATAATGTGTCTTCTTAAGGTTAAAGTTCATTCTACCCCTTGGCCCACGCGCAACATGAGGTGGTCCGGTTGAAGGCTCCGAGATTTGAATGTCTGCATTTGCACCCTGCAGCTACACGATGTAAACACGACTTCATGGAAGGATTGAGTCTTCAATAAAACCTCTTTAGGAATATTGAAGTTTGAAACATCTTGACGCACCGTGGGGTTCGGTCATGACGGGCGCTTGCTGTGGATCAATCTTCTGTCCTAGTAAGTCGGTCGACTTTAGCTTCCAGAAAGAAAATCGCGATGGTAAACTCAAAATTTTCAAGTATTAGAAATTAACAGGCTTTTTTCCCTCTTTTGACTGGCTTAAGCACGTGTATCATTTCCTTGCCTCCCGCGATCATTCCGGCTGCACCTATTGGCGCCCATTCTCGAGTTGGAGTCCAATCTACGCGGAGTAGAGGTCATGCGTGTAACATATCGGTAGTTATTGGACCCTTAGGACTAAATGTCTTTCGCAACGAGATAATGGTTGAGCGCTGAGCGCCCAAACAATTCAAGATCGGATGGTCAGTCTTCAATATGTCGATATGGAAAGTCACACACAGATCGAAGGGGATGAATTCTCCCGAAACGTTACAATTGTAGAGATTCACGAGCTGAGGGACCAGAACTTCCGAAATGCGACGGTGTGTTCCGTGCTGTCATATATAAGACGTCGACGTCTCTTATCGAAGACCATTGTCTCAACCCCCGTTTATGGCGACAAACAAAACTCCCCCTCACGACAAGGTTCCTATGAGTAACACAGCGAATGACGAAAACCCACGACGACGGCGCAAACACGGAAACAGGGATAAGTTCTATGGATCTATGCAAGGTTTTATCAATCGCGCACATAATCGTGGGGACGTCGTTGCATACGACGAAACTGTTTACATGGAAAACGCAGGGGACAGCTACGAGCCTCCTCAAGTTCCGAGCAGCAGTAAATTTCCCTACACTGTACTGAGAATGTGAACTGAAATACTTTACGCGAAGGGCCCAGGCCGCAGGAAGAAGAAGACCCCAGCGACTCAGGTAAAAGGCATTCCATCCCCATCTCTGAAACCGCAGCTCACATGAATAACAACTCAGAGTGTTCGGACGATGATCGGCGTGGCGGCGGTGCATCATTCTTCGGGCCTATGACTGGTATAGTGAATGAGGCACGAGGCACTGGAAACGCTGTTGCTTTTAAGAGGACCATCCATCATGGCCCCAGCCGGGAAAGTACGTCCTCTGAGTCTGGCGATGGTTTGCAAACAATTTATGTTTTATAGGTACCTTGATTGATTCTCCTGTTGCAAGCCGTGATATTCAGCAACGCCAACGTTCACAAGGGGAAACCGAAAGGAATATCATTCGAAGTTCGAACCAAGAACTCATAAAGTATCCCGCTAACGGGTTTTCGAGAACAAGCGAAAGTCGTAGGTCTCGTTATATCCGTAATGACCATCCTACCGTTGACCCACCATCTTGATAGATTATCCACAACAGCTTGAGTTTAATAGAAACGGTGCTGCTGTTGCGAATGCCAGCTATGTCGGCTCCAGCAGAGAAAGTACGTCCTCGGAGTCTGCTGCGATGATTTGCAAACAATTTATGTTTTATAGATGCCTTTATTGACTCTGGTGCAAGCCATGGTGTTCAGCAGCGCCTACTTGCACAAGAAGAAAACGAAATTGCCGAAAGCAGGAATATCACTCGAGGTTTGAACCAAGAGCCCATTAAGATTCACGCAAACGGTTTCCCGAGAAAAAGCGAAAGGCGTAAGTCTCATTATATCCAACTGTTTCCGAGGCTCCAACTGAACCGCATTGGATAGAATACGTCCAAAACCGGGCAGGTAATGGTCATGACTCGGACCGTCCTACCGTGATTTTAATCGACTCACCATCTCAATAGGTTCTTCATCAATGCAAGAGCTTAATACGGACGGATTAAACCAAGAATTTGATACGGAGAGACTAAACAAGGAATTTCAAAAAATGTCCTTTGAAATGCAGAATTTCGTAGCTGGCTTGGTGCGGCAGAGTACGTCAGCGAGCTTCACAGTAGTATTCATGATAGTAAACGTCTTTTTAGGCTCTCGGTCAGCCGACGACGACGACGAGAGGTGACAGCGGTCCTCCACAGATCGATGAATCACGAAACCTACGACAATTCTCGAAACGATCACCCATCCGATCCGACTTTTCCGTTGAAATTTGTGTTAGATACACTAGGTTCTTTGTTACTTACTGATATTCTGGTCATCTGCTTTGCGTACTTTCGGCATCATTACCGATTGGTCTATGTGGAAAAATAATAACGTTCTTCTCCATGTATCAGCCAAAGTCGGAGTAATCGCTAATCGCGATCGGCCATCAAGCATCAATTTTCACTGACATCGCATTTGGAAACTCATCAGATGGATAATATGGTGGACCTTCAACGTACTCTCATTATGCCACAAATACAACCACGGGCCCGCCCATGCAGTTCGATCTTACTTCCTTCCTCATTAAAAGGCTCGTGATAAATGAGAGAACGCTGAACAGTGGCTTCATTTGGGGGCAAATTTTTGATAGCTATGAGCTGTTGGTTGGTCTGTCCATTAGTTGACAGATTTGCTCTAGGATCCATGCCCACTGGCATCGTTGCATGGAGAGAACTTCCGATTTTCCGTTACCTCTCGGAAAGGCATATCAGTCAGTCGTCTATTTAATCTCGGGAAGGCCATGTTGTTGACTCGAGGGATCCAGGGGACTGCCTCTTTTGAACTAGTGCTGAAGGGCTGAAGGGCAACTGGAAGTTACAAATCCCTCCGTGTTTGTCGACTTCCTGGCTTAACTAAGTAGTTCTGAATCCTGATTGTGATAGATTCATGAAATCTGGTAAGTCGTCTGATATTGACTGCTGGTTCCGCGATTGGGATTCGGCGCCGAACATTTGGCCGCGTGTTGTAATATATCTTTATAGAGTACAGATCAAATGGGGACTTTGACATAAAAGTAAATCAGCCGTTTCTCGAGGTTCGTGTTCCAAGAGGACAATGTATTGGACTGGGCTTCTAATGCCACCCCCTTCGCAGTGATCTCTTTCAGATTGAACTTCCAAAGATCAATCTCATTAGCCAAAAAATCCGAAGTGGCCCCATGTCGCTGTCCTATTTAAACATCTTTCGCCCTGTTTCAAAATACAAGAAATTCCCCCCCGATACCGGAATTTAGACAAGCACCAAATGTACCTGGACAATAAAAGCACTATGAACATGCTTGGTCAGGAAACCAAACCGACGGGGCCAAAGAAGCAGCCACGAGGACGCTTTCATGGAACTGTAGAGGATTACATCGAATGCCGCAACGATGGAGAAATTGTCGCCCTCAGCGAAACTATTTACCTCCCCAGCAGGGCAAAAGTCCCGAATCAAGGTCCAAGCCATAGTAAATTTTTCCTCTACTGTTTGAGATTGGCCATTGACCGGTGTCCACTGTATAGGCAGAGCCGGTACGCACTATGCAGCAGAAGCGGATCACCCCAAAGCCAAGTTCAAGTCAGACCCAGGTAACGCCCTTCCTCCTCATTCCCGGAAGTCTGGTTCACATTGCTTGGTGAAGTCAACGAGACCGAGTTCCCACAAGGTGGTCATGGTGGTCACGGTGGTCGGGTGTTTGACCAACACATCATTGGCCTTGTTAGAGAAACCAGAGACTGTGGAAAGGTTATCGCTAATAGAAAAGTGGTGCATTATGGCACCAGCAAAGCGAAAGGTATCTTTAAGTTTCCTATCGTGATCAGCAAGTAACTGATACACTTCTTCCAGCGAACGAGGTTTTTCGAGAAGAATTCGGCACTTTAGATAACAAAGGTGTCCTTCAAGGTCAGGTTGGCCGCGGCAAAACACCAGAACCGAAGGCCGACGAGAAGAGTCATGGTTCTACAAAGACAGATGAACGTCGAGGTAATATATATTTTTCCAATTATCACTGCCTCACCAACTGAACAAGTCAGTAGAACTTGGTCAAGTCAAGGTAGCAAGTAAGTCACTTTGGGTAACATTGATTGCGATAGTAACAAACATCTTATTAGGCGGATCTAAACCAAAGGACTAGAGTCAGACGTCAAGCATTCACTCCTGGAGCCTTTAATTTCTTGTACAAAGAGATCTCTATTGAATGTACCATCGTCCACTAACTTGAAATTTCATAACTCGATTTAGTCAGGTTCGCTTTAGATATTTCACCATTTGTTATCGAGTGTATGAGGGCAGTGGACAGTAGAAACCCGGGCTGCTCTACCGTACAACTCTCAGAGGCGGAGCCCGGTGTAAGGCCGATATATCGAGAGCATTAGTCATCCATCACTTCCTATATATATAGTACGCTCCGGATATACCATTCTCTCTCTCTCTCTCTACTTCGTCCTCCCATATACACTTCGGTTCACTTCCCCCGCGTGAGTCTCCTTTAGTGTTTTCCTGCCACATCAGGCAGGTTTTCCACCCGGGTGGCGTCGATGACTCGGAGCAGATACGCCTACCCACCTATTAAGTTCATTTTCAACGGTAAGGGGGAAATGGTGGGCTCGCTTCATTCTGGCAAGTCAAAGACCGGTACGACGGCCGCCTGTGTCACCTATGCAACCCCCGCCTGGCGTCTTCTTGAATGCGACCTAGCGTTACAAATTTGTGTCACGGTCACGGTCACTCTTAGAAGCCTGGCATAAACTTCGTGGCCACCCAAGTACTGCCATGGACCTAGAAGGCTTCTTTGATCGGCCCTAGTGCTTGAGGCTGGTGGTTCGACATTGTCTTGAACCATCACAGCCTACACTATGGAGGATCGTAATCAAGAGTTGAAAACTACTCGTCGAAGATCCCGTAGGGACGTCTTCAAAGGACCTATCCAAGGCTACATTCATCATGCTGGAGGTCGAGGAGAAGTAGTTGCGTACAATGAATATGTAGAAGGTAAACTACTTCTTCATTCACGATGTTCAATTGGTTTAACGGGAGTTCACCAAGTACGGGGTACCTCTTCAACAAGAGTCGTTCACAAGTCAGGTAAAATGACGCCCACACAACAAAAAAGAGCTGAAGCCTCACCTTATTATACAGACACGCCCTTTCGTGGCGTTGAAAGATTTGGAGGCACATATGAAAATAGAGGTGTCTATCCTCTCCGAAAATTTCCTGCACCCTTGTGTTTACAGATAGTGTAGGTAATCCCTTGGGAGAGCGCCGAGGAATACAGCAAGCACAGAGACCATCGCAGGTTCGTGATCCTGCAGAAAGCAGGGCGATCTTCGAGGATCTACTACGACGTGCTGCGAGAGCTGGACCTGGTCGGTCCACGAATCAAGTTCGAACTAGCCCCGCAATAGAATCCGGGAATCCAAGTGAGCAATGTTCGTTTAATCGCCATTATGATCTAAACTTTATTGAAGGATTTCGGGGTTTGGATGAAAGTAAGTTCTTGTTGTGTTGTAATTGAACTTATTCACGAGACTTTTACAGGATCCGAGAACACCCCAGTTTTTAACTTCCGTTTATTAGAACAAGAGTTTCTAAATCTGTCCCCCGACATGCAACGGTATCTGATTTGGCTTCAGAATACGACCAATAGCGGTAATAACGAGCGATTCTATCAGCATTGCACACCACTTACCACTGGCACTGCTTCAGAACATCTATTTGCTCATCGTGATCAAACAAATGTGAGCGAGGAGATATCTCAGAGATGATGGACGTTTTGGCAATGTCACGGATACCTTTCTTGATAGCTTTTATCTGCTGGTCGGATTTTTTCTTGCACATAGATCATTTTTTATTATACAAATTTATGGTTATTATTATAAATTATTTTCACAAATGGAAACTGATGGTTGCGCGATGCTTGAGTACAATGCTGTCTTTGATGAAAATGTTTTCTAAGAGGTACCGAATTATTTAATCGAACAAGTCCAGTCCACTCATCAATCCCTCCCGAGGATGCTCTCCAAGATTCCATTCCGCAACTTCTCTCTCCAACTACTACCTTTTATCCCAGATATATCGCTCTCCCTCACTTTCCTTTGCACAACCAGACTTGGTACAATGCTAAAGGCCTTGATTCTGCGGCTTTCCACCAGCCAAGCGAATGCTTGGTCAATTGCGCGAGAGAACGCGAAGGGCGGGTAGCGAAGGTGCGAAAGAATACGTCGTGCGCCTTGGCGGGACAGGGCATAGGCATGTGTGCATTGCGGTACTTGGGACGGATGGATGTTGTGAAGAGGATGGGGGTGGTTTAACGGAAGAGGGGGATGATATGATTCATTTGACCAGCAGTGACCTGAGGGTAGTCAGAATGTAATGCCAGGAGGTAAGGGACGAAACAATGTACCTAGGAATACGATGTCCCAATGTTGTGGTAGGTACTTCCAAAGTAGCTTGAGCTGTTCCGAGATGTCGGACTCCATGTCAACATCGTCTTCGAGTATGAGGGCCGTTTCCTCCGCGCGCTGATCGGGAGAGTTTGCAACTCTCTGAATTGCTTCAAGATGGGAGTACCAACAAGCCACCCGTGCTGGTGTTAGAATTTTGTGTGCTGGAATAGCCGCACTTCGCTCAGGATCTTTAGGGAAAGGAAAAGTGATGTTTTTAGTCATGCAAGGCACGAAAGGAGGGTCGGTGTTCAGGTTGGGGCCGGAGAGAGAACCAGAACTAGAGTCCATTCCGAAAGCAAAAGGTGAGATCCATGGCTTCGTATCCCATAAATCGAGTGGTGCATCGGAGTCAAGTTCCTCTTCGTCTGGCCAGGAAAATCGATACTCGGGAGTACCCAAAGGTTTGCCATCTACAATGGTCGACCTCACATATTGTACCCACTCCAGAACAGGCAGGACTCTTTTGTCGGTGCTAGCGATAGCGTCTGTGTACTCCCAATCCGATTCGGGGAGCCCAAGTGAAAGTCGAAGCGTATCCATATCCTGACGTCGATCCAACCGTGCAGGAAGCGATAAGATCGTTATTGAAGATGCAATGCCTAAGCGTTTAGGTTGATATAAGGAGACAATCCGAGTCGTCTCGTTCTCGAATTTAGCATTAGGTCCCGAGAGCCAGGACAAGAACACAGATTCAAACTGAGATCTATAAAGCTGAAGACACGACCAGAAGAACGTCAGAAAAAGAGCCGCCGTAAGAAAAGCCAGAACCCTGAGGCAGACTCGTCGGACTGGAATCACATTCATGTTGTGGAAAGAAATGGGTTGGTCGGCATAACCGGGCCGTCACTTGACTCTTCCCGCCGCAACTTGAACTGAACCAGATCATCCAATGGATCTAAGCAATTCCTCCTCCAAACTAGAGCCGTTCTTGCTCATTGCAAAGTCCGCCAAGGGCGCTGCTGCTGCCAGGCTTGTTGAAGATGCTACTGCTGCACCCGGTGTCTTTGTGTTTAGTGAATTGTTGGAGTTACCTAACATCCAGGAGGTAACGATTCTTACGACGGATATCCACAGAAGACAACTCACCATTAGAGATAGTTGGGGAAGAATGAGCAACACAAGAAGCACTTTGCGTTGTTAGAGTTGTTCGCGTATGGGACATACGTAGATTATTTGAGTGAGTTTCCTGTTCATCAACTCCGAACTGTCATTGACATGCAGAAGAGAACAAGGAATCTCTTCCACAGCTTGGTAAAGCTCACATAACAAAAATTAAATACCTCACCATCGTATCACTTGCGACCGAACGAAGGGTGCGTTCAGACATTTTTTCTGCGAAAGAAGTTTCTCAATGCTGCTCTCTAGATTCTCCCATACGCCGATCTTCTCCAAGCACTTGACGTCTCATCGGTTCGCGAGCTCGAGGATCTGATCATCGACGCAATATACCTTGACATCTTACACGGAAAGCTCGATCAAAAAGAGGAGCAGCTGGAGGTGACATACACGATGGGGAGGGACCTTGAGCCTGGCAAGTTAGAGGGTGTGTTGGCGGCCCTTAGCGATTGGTCAGTAATTCTATTTTGTATTGCAGGAAGAAAAGGCGGTGCTGACTTGCATTTCCAGGGCCTCGACGTCATCTTCCGTTCTCTCCGCACTTGATTCCAAACTCAACGCCATCGCTGCTCAAACTGCTACGCTCAAACAACGTCAGCAGGAATACGAAAAGCAGTTGCAAGCCAACCTTAAAGACGTACATGACAAACAGAAAGAAAAGAGCTTGGGAAGTGGTGCAGGGAGTGGAGGAGCAGGATTAGGCAGAAGAGGGACACTCCAGTTCGATCGTGATAGAGAGAACATGATGGAAGTGGATGAACATGATCCTCGAGGAAAAGGTCGAAAGTTTATGTATGTACCTTTTTTCTGACACCCATTGGGGATGCTGAACTCTTTCTCAAGGCCTCAAGATCTGAAACCTCCTCTCAGAAAAAGGAATAAATTCTAAATTCAACGTTTGATAGCGCGTTTCTGCAGTCATCACCCAGCGACCAGTGTATTACTACGCCAGTACCAATCTTGGTAGTCGCGTTTTCAAAATTGACAAGTATTCAACTATCTGGCTTCAGTTTGTCACAGTAAGAAGAAAAGAATGTTATGGTCCCAGTATTTCGGAGCCCAAGGTGTGCCGCAAATAAAATCTTTCAAGCCCTTGGATTCGGTTCCATAAACGTTAAAACATTAAACATTAAAACTTTAACCCTGTATTAGATAGCATGTCTGTTCAATCTTCATGGAGATAGTTTTGTTTTTCAAGTATCCGGTTATGATGGTGAGATCTCTTCTGATCCGAGCATAATATCCGATCTCGCCAAATTTCCTTTTATGGGTACCGCAATACCATATTTGGTGACAATTCTGCCTGCGAATATCCTTCCTTGCCCAGTACAAAAAATAAATACAAAGAAATTACAAAGATTTTTAAAGTCCTGACATTCCTACTTTTTAATTACCAAAACTGGAATCCAGATCTTTCTGCTCCCGTTGGTGTGAAGATGGGCAGTGGGTGAGCTTCGGTGTTGAACACATATTCTTAAACTCCGTAAGTACAACGACAACCAAGGGGAAAAAAACATACTGTCAAGAGGAAGAACGCTGTCATCTGAGAAGAGCAAATAGAGGTACTTCAAAGTCTCACTCTACAAAAACCATTTTTAATTTCTCTACAGGTGGTGTGTGTGATAACGTACCAGGAAGAACGTTTCCATAACGTCCAATTTTTCAGTGTTCACGTCATCCACATTCAACACACCCGAATACCCTCCTCCTTCTAATCTACAATGTTTCTCGATAGACTGGAATATCTCCCAACCTTGGTTTCGATAGGTCTCATTGCCTGTGAGCCGGTAGGCGAGAAAGAGGGATTCGATAGTCTCTGGTCGGAGAATGTACCGCGCGTCGTATGAGGGGCTACTTGGGTTACTGACGAACAGTCCGAGTCAACGAAATGATGAATAGGAAAGAAAGAAAGTGGTGGTTTACTGGTTATGCTTGATATACCAATCTCTATCTTTGTTCGGTTCTGAACTGTCTATCTCGTCGGCCTTGTAATAATGAATGATCTCAGGAGAGAGCCCTCTAATATCATGTTAAACATTCAAATGATCAGAGATAATAATAAAAAAGACATACGTCGCAGTATTATGAGTTTCCACACACGTCCTCAAGAGTTCCTCCCCAACCGTCCATTCAACTCTTGCAGCCACCGTCAACTCTGCGCTTACCGGCGGCCTGGAAACATGGGCTCCACGCATACCCGTCGTAGCGGCTCCCAACATCAGTGAACCGGCAAGGAAACACACGAGGTGGTCTTGCTTTGGCGAGAGGTGCCATTCGCTAACAAAAGGGCGGAAATTTGAACACCAAGAGCGAAACGACCAGTATAGGAAACGTACACCTCGCCTTGGCCGTTGCGCCATGGTTGGAGTTCGGCTGTGAATGTGAGTCCTTGTACGGGACCCTGTTGAATGAGACTCTTGAGAATTGCTGTCATTGAATCCGAGTACATCTGTAGTAGATGATTTATCAATCTCGGATCGCAATGGGGACATATGATAACATACGCCAAGATACATGGGCTCTGTTTTGTTCTGCGACAATCAGCAGAATTCGGAGATGATAAAAAAAGGGTGATCATACCGTTTGTAGGTATTGCTTTCTAAACGAAGATTGAGTTGTCGAAACGAAAATTTGATTTCATGACTCACAGTAGATACTCATAATATGAATCTCCCCGAGAACCTAATCGGACCTCTGAGATCATGAACTGTCCGTTCCGTGCGCTTCAAGGAAAGATGTCAGCCTTCATAAGATGTAATGGAAGAAGACCTACCTGAGATATATTGGAGCAAGGGCCGAATTTGTCAATGCGCGTTTAATAATTTCAATGACCTACACGAAAAAAATTGGGTTTAATGTCGACGGTATTTCCACAGGATAAACTAGCCTTTTCTGATTTATCCCAATATTCAGTGTTTTCCGTCAGATAGCTGAGATACCGAAATTCTAATTGCAGCGTTGACACTTCAGCGGTGCTTACTAGTCCTCGAAGGTTTGGGTCGTCTACACCTTCGGATTTTCCGAGATTGACCATGGAGAGAGGTAATCCTGAGGGGGTGTCGAAGGCTGGGAGCATGCGGTCGGCCAAGTCTGTCGCCTTGTTGAGGAACAATGGATCGGAAGAGAGATGGTAAGCGGAAAGGAGGCCACCAAGGACGCGTATCGTTGTCTGAAAATTTGAGTGAGAAGAATAGTGTGGAGTGAGGGGGTGGGTTGGTACCTCGAATGTGTTGAAGTTTCCGTCTCGATCAAAGGTCAACTCGTTTGCAATCCACTCTCGGGCTCGATTATATTCTGTTTGCAGACCCATTATTTGCATGGTGTCAATGGCATCTATGATTGCATATCCGATTCCGCCTGAATCTGTGAGATTCATGCCCTTTTTGGCTATGGGATGGTATTCATCACAGCCCATTGCGTCTCGTTCTAGGTAGCAAGGGTTAGAGAAGCACTTTTATCATGTGTCACGCCAGACTGACCATACGCGTTCCAAGCATGCTATTTAGGTCGGGTCAGTGACAACAACGAAGGAGTTGAATAGAACTAACTTTGAAGGCGCCAACAACGGCATCTCTTCTTGGGATGTCTGCTTTTATCTCCACCCGGCTCAGTTCAGTCTCTAGAAATGGTTCGGGCTTGAACCAGTATAAGAAAAAGCCTGCCTGATAAAATCAGAATCATGAGAAGAGAAAGAGAAAGTTAATAAATACACACCTGATGCGAATAGACAAGAGATGCGAGGAGTGTGAGGAATGCCAATTTGCGAAATGCTGAGGGTGACGAGCTCTTGGTAGGTACATTCTGTGGCAAGGCCTCTGTCTTCTCTTCTGTCATTCTGACAATGTTGGATCCTGCAGGTACGAACGGTCAGTCACACAGTGTCACAGTCCGAAATATGGGTGAGTTTGAAACTCCGAGCGAGGTTGCTTAATTATCGTACTTAATTTTTACTAATTCTCGCAAGTCGCCCGTTCCTATTCCCGCCCTCCAATGTGTGCGCTGGCTGTGAGCAATATTATTATACATTTTCCCCGCCGGAAACAGCAGCGGAGAGCAAAATGTTTGACAGAATGCGGGGTTTGTTTGATTAAATGATGCCATCAAAACAATGGCAAACAAGCCTATGCCAGTGTCTGAAGTAAATGCAGCTTGAGATCGTGTGTGGTTAGTAGGTATTTGGAAAGTATGATACAATGAATGACTAGTGATTCCATTAAGAGGAAGGTTGAAAGGAGTTGGATAATAAGTTGAATGGGATAGAGTGGAACGGGTGCGGCTGGGACTGGAGCTATAAAATACAAATGACTGCACTGATGATGATCTGGAGTGTGGCTTTATGCGTCCATATATACAATTGGCCTAGACGTAAGCCAAATTTCGCAATTGCATGTGTCTGTCCACTGAGAAACTACTACAATGTTGAGTCACCCCATTGACTGACTTGAGATAATACTCAGCCTACATACCGAAGTGGATCGCCAAGGTTCTGGTCCAATTCAGTTCGAAATGGTGGGGTCGGCTGACATAGTGAGAGACCGGCAACTTTAGACATGTGCCATGTGACCAGAGCAACCTGCCCAGCTGACCCACAGCGTCTTTCTATCCGACCACTACCACCGACCGACGTTCTCCTCCCTGCAATAGACTCATAGAGTCCATAGACCACATAGTCATATCGTTCTTCTAAATAACTGTAGATCCGTAGGAGAATTCAAACGGAGTTTAGGTGGGTCCTTTCCTTCCTCTCCACATCTCTACCAATCTCTGCACAGGATTTTCGACCGCAGTAGACAACTTAGATTCACTCCATCCTCCCCATTATCCACTAAAACTGGCTTCCGTCGACCACTTTTTGGACTCTCGTAGTCGCCAGGCGATGAATCGCACCCTGTCGACTTATGAGTTTTACGACGACGACGACGATTACGACCACCGACGCAGCAGATTCAATGAGATGGGCTCAGAGAACGGTTCTGCCGCCCTTCGTGAACGAGCCACCTCCCAGCCCCCTCGTGCGACTGGCGATACTCATCCATCGTTGCTCCCTTCACCTCCCCCCCAACACCATCTCCCGTCTTCCTTAGGCGGTCCCTGGTCAACTTCACGCAACTCTCTCAACCATGGTCGTGGTCAGCCGACTCAGATCCGTAGCTCATCCTACACCTCCCAGCCCCTGTCCAATTTCGGGTCTGCGATGCGAGATCGCCCCTTCCCATCCACCTTTGAAGACGACGAGTCAGAAGCCCTCTCTGACACCTACGACGACCGATTCCTTCCACCTTCAAATCGGGGCCGCCCTATTCTAAACCACGACTCCAGCAAAAGCCGTTCTCAATCTCTTGCGCCCAAGCAGGGTCCCATCGGCAGCATCCCTCTCCTTGACACCACCACCGCTATGCAAAGCTGGAATGAATCATATCTCTCTTCTACGGCAGTCAGACCATCCGGTACCAGCCGACATGGACCTCTTGGTATTAATATAGCCGTCGGTCGGCCCGACGTCTCGAATATAAGCCCTCTCACTCGGGATGTACGTCAGATTATTCTTGATGACGGTCCCTTTCGCGAATTATGGGCCGGGATGAACCCTCCACGGGACGAAATCGCAGGTGGGGGCGGTAGCGGGACTACAAGCAGGCGTCACAGTGTCTCTTTCACCCAGCGCCGTTCAAACATCGTCGGATTCAATGCTCCCAGCCCTTCTGAAGAACAGAAGAATCGAGCCATGTTCGTATCCAGCTTTTCCAAGTCACCCCCAGGAAACGGTGCCAGAAGCGGAGGGCTCATGCTGTCGGACGATGACCTTGCCAGTGACTTGGGAATGATGAACCTCAGTCCGACTATTGAACCCAAATCTCATCAGCAACCTCTCAGCCAGCCCTCGTCTTTACCTATCTTTGCTCCTCACTCAAGAAGCCCGACAACCAGGGACATCTTGTCACCCTACCAATCCATCAATTTAAGCATACCTGGGAATACCTATTCTCGCCAAGTGATCGGCACCCCGAGCGACAACGGCTATGACCCTGCCGATAGTCCTTCGATCAGCACCAGCGTATTCGAGCAACGGCTAGCAGATGCGAGAACAGCACATCAGCAGCAGCAACAGGCCGAACTGCGGTTCCAGATACTCCAGCAACAGCAACAACAACTTCAGCAGCAGCAGCAGCAGCAGCAACAGCAACACCTTCGCTCCCGTGCTCCATCGTACTCTGGCTCCAGTGGCGGATTACAGTCCCCTATCTCGCCTTCCGCGTCGAGGGTCATCAATCCTCAACAACCGCCTTACTACCCCCAGACCCGCAAATATTCTGAAGGACACGTCCACCAGCAGCAACCTCCTACGCCCTCGACACCTCTCCATCCGCACACGCCTTCAAATCTCGCAGAGTTGGGCAAAGGCCTTCCACTACACTCCGTTCCTCCCTCGTGGCCACTTTTCATCGTCGAGTTCAAGGCAGGACGCACAGACTTGTTCTACCTTCCTCCTCTTGGAACGCACTCCGGCTCGGAATGGGATAACGTGTCTCCCGACCGCGATATCCGTGTTGGTGACTTGGTCATCGTCGAAGCCGACCGAGGAAAGGACCTGGGAAAAGTGGTCAACGATCGTATCACTTTAGAGGAAGTCGAGGCGTTCCAAAGATTGCAAGCCGAGAAGGCGGCCGTTGCAGCTGTAGCTGGCATTGGTAGCCAGGGAGAGCCGACGAGTCCTGGTGGAGGTAGCCAAGGTGATGGAGGAAGCTCGCCTCATTCGCAGAAAAAGGATATCAACCCAAAGTTGATTTATGGCAAAGCGGGTCCACAGGACGTCCAACTTTATGCGGCTAAGACGCAGGATGAGATAAAGGCTCTTCAGTTCTGTCAGAGCAAAGTTAGGGCGAAGAAGCTACCGATGGAAGTTATAGATGCTGAATACCAATGGTGTGTTTCGCAGTTAGGCCCTCGATTGCTCTGATCCCTTTTCCTTAGGGACCGGCGAAAACTCACATTCTACTTTGTCGCCGAAAAGCGAATTGATTTTAGAGAACTCGTTAGAGAGTTGTTTAGGTAATGCCTCATCTGTTATCTTCCTTCTCGTTTCCTTGTTCATTCAAGTTTTTAGATTGTACAAAACTCGGATATGGATGGCATCGCTGCAGGGTGGGGTGAGCTTCGAGCAATGAATGACGTCGCGACTGTCCTTCCCTTTGGAATGACACGTCTCCAAGAACACGAATGGAAGTGAAAGGGTGGCCCTCTATTGACAACCGAGGGTATCCATCTCGCCCGGCCGATCTCACTATCCAAGCCGAAAGTCGTCTTTCAAGCTGTGGGCCCAACCAACATTATCGGCACCACTAACTTCAGACAATCCCAGACGAACCCATTCACCGGCAAAACCGACAAACCGAAAAAAAAAACTACTACCAATGAGCTCTTTTTATGTAGCTCCCACTTGTACCACCACAACACCCTGCTCAACGATCTGCGAAACCATCCCATCATTTATTGATTGTTACCGCAAGCGAACTCTTTCCCAACTGCTTCATTTTTCGTTTCCTTTTCCTTTCTTGTAGTACTAGTTGTGTTCTTTATCTTTTTTTCAAAAGAAGTTATTCGATATCGAATAAAGTTTTTTTTTTCTCAATGTATTATACGATTTCTTTTTCTTTGTACACCCCATTTCTTACCTACGGCGCATGCTATCATATGACTTTTTCTTTTCTTTTCCTTTCTTTGTACCAACAACTAACCTGAGTTATTTCGACCCACCACCATGCAGAAAAGCGCCTCAAACTTTTTTTTTGTTCAAGTTGTTGTATTATTTGTGTTTCGATTGCTTACAGTTACATATACATTTTGTATTATGACACATGGCTGTTTATACCAATTCCTGTTATAATAACCCCCCGCTTGTTTTTAAATGTACATTACTTTTTTATTTTCTTTGTGTAACCAATCAATTGGTTTCGAAGTTTTACTTTTCGAGATGAAACTCACTACTAGAAAAGGAAATTTGCCACGAATTTCGCTACAGCAACCAAGGACGTAGTTAGATAATGATTATTTCCAATTACATGGATGTACGAATTCTCGTCTGCGGGCATAAATAATTGCTGCGAATCCTATCAGAAGTGTGTGTGTGTAGATATATAATGTGAGACAGGCCAATTCGGGTGTGTCTGGCGCAAGAGATCAAAACATGTGTGGATAGAACACTGTCCAGTTGATGTCAACGAACGCAGTTTGGGGCAAGTGCC
>Ga0307517_10006844_pt1 | contig 16769 bp, 10 predicted proteins | sample 23_EM_MG_FD_194515 | JGI IMG/M metagenome (GOLD analysis project Ga0307517, IMG submission 194515) | Populus trichocarpa ectomycorrhiza microbial communities from riparian zone in the Pacific Northwest, United States - 23_EM | ecosystem: Host-associated > Plants > Roots > Unclassified | place... | reverse complement strand
CTAAAAATTAACAAGATCATGATTTCAAACAGATATTAGCCTTTAATTTCACTGAATGGATTCATTATCTTGCTTAATTTTAGAGGCTGGTTCTGTCAAAAAACCATCCCGATCCAATAGCTTAAATTGTTAGATAAGATATCAAAATATTATATATATTATTTTCTAACATACCTTCCCTAATGAAAGTTTTTTGAAATTGAAATTTACACAGATTCACTTTATCTTATACTTAATTTTTATCAAATAAATAAGAATGGTAAATTTCGAACTCGTGATCGCTTGGTTTTCAAAACTTTGATATCATATTAGAAAATAATATAAATTATATATTAAAATTTTATCTAAGAAATTAAGTTATTCAATATAAATTTGTTTTATAAAATATAAAGTTAAGCAAACAAGTGAGATTTTTAGCTTTAGTGGGGAGAGAATGTCATTGTGATCTGATGTGAAGTGTTTGGCAGTACAGAATCTTTTTCAAGGACCATCATCTTACAAGGTAGGGAATAAAAGTTGAAGGAGAAAGTCACTGTGATCTGATGGTTGAGAATTCGATTGCCTTTGATGCCATTAACAAGGAAGAAGTTTTTGACAATTTGACAATCTCAATTGTACAAGAAGGTTTGATCGCTAATGAAGTTCAAGAGTGGTTGGATTTGTTTGGATACAATAAATTTAAAATTTATATTATTTTATATTTAATTTTTATTAAATAAATAAAAATAATTAGATTCGAACTCGTGATCGTTTAATCATCAAAACTATGATATTATGTTAAAAAATCATCTTAATCCAATAACTTAAATTATTTAATAAAATTTTAAAATATAATTTATATTATTTTCTAACATTTTTTTCTTGAAGAAAATCAATGTCATTTGTCGAATGGCCATGTCCAAATGACTTGATGTGATCATTGAGGGATCTTTTGTGCTTGAAATCGGATCCACAAGTACAATACCAAAGCTTGCCACAATTCTTCTCGTGGGTTCTCCAATCACCTTTCACGGCAAATGCCTTGCCACATTTTCTGCACAGGAAAGGCTTGATTCCATGCTTTCTCTTGTAATGAGTTTGAAGGGTTCTAAAATCTCTGAGAGGCTTTGCTCCTGGATGATCAATGTTGTTTATGCATCCTGTTGCACAGCAGTAGCAAGGGAGCCTAAGCATTGCTGTTGGCTGCGTACCTCTTAGAGAATCTGGGCCTTTCTTATACTGAGATCCATGCCCCCACATATGCATCTACACATGCATTCAAGCCATGCTCACATATGAAAAACCACCAAAGAAGAAAAACCAATATATTTAAAAACAACAAAACTATCTTAACACATAGTTGCCAACTTGATCATATCTTAAAGTAAAGACAGATAGAAAGGAGAATCCAAATTTAAATAAACTGGGAAAGATGCATGCTACAAGCTTGCTGTAGATATATCTGCGCTGACTCAAAGTAAAAGTTATATACTGGAGTTGCGCTTCGTTAGCGTTTCAGGATAGACGATGCAAAGAGAAAAACAAAAATAATTTTAGAGTGAATTATTATCATTTCAAAATAAAAAGATCAGAAGGACATATCTCATATGTCCCAACTATCTTTATCTTTTTTATATATTTTAAGAACTAATATTCATCGAAATAACACTCTATAATTATCATTATATATAAACATAGGTTTTCTAACCTGAAAGTTTGATTATGATCATAACCTAACATGGGCTTAATTATACTTTCAAAAGTCAAGATTAAAAAAAAAAAAGGCAGACCAATGCATTTTTTACTTGAACTGTAATGCTAACAGACTAGGCAAGGTACACTGCTTAGGCTTTTCATGTGCAAACACTAGTTTGCTGATCAGGGTTTGATGAATATTCATAAGACCCTTGTTTTTTTTATATATTTTTTTTTATATATACTCATTGAGAGTATATTAAAAAAACCATAGTGAAATACAAGGATATAAAAAAAAAATTAATTTAACCATAATTTAATGTCATCAAAAGATCTTAAAAAATCATTTTCGGTATAAATAAAGTTTGAATCTAGAATTCATATGACCTTGTAATTTCAGGTTCTACATTCCTGACAATGTGTGAAACACATACTCCAATGAACAAAAAGCATAATGCCTTGGTAGTTCAATCACATAAAGAGAGCTACTGATCTTATTCTCAGTCAGACCAGGTTGATTTATTCTTATTTTATAAATCCCAGAGCAACAAATCATGCAAAAAGGAGAGAAAGAAAGAGGGGAACAAGAGAGGAGGAAAGATGTGTGTTAAAGTAGAGAAAAGAAAAGGGAAAACCCTAGTAAGGTCCCATTTTTACTCTTCTCTTCTCAAGAGAGTCTAAATTAGAATAAAAGTGAATTGTTGAATCAAAGGATAAGAATTGAATTTTCTCTTTTTCTGCAAAATCAAAAGGAGAAACATAGAAAGGGATGGGAGATCGAGGAGTAAAAGGTAAGCTTTTTGAAATTATCATGGGTTTCGTTTGATGAAACATACCTGCATGTTGTTGTATCGGTTGAAGGTCTTGAAGCAAAGTGGGCATGAAAACTGTGTAGGACCAATCAGAATCTGAGAAGGGGTAGGGATCCAATACTGACCCTTGTTAAGAGTACGACTGCTTGTTTGATAGCCAGAAGCAACAGTTACTTCTTCGTTGTCTGATGAGATCTCTGTGGAAGACACCAAATCAGCAGAATCAAGTCTAGGTAGCCCTAAATGTAGAGCCACAGTCACAGTTTTATCATCATATAGGCTTTCTTCTCTGTCCTTGTTCTTGTCCACTTCCATGGCACTACATGAGGAGTACTCCCGTTGATCTTCATGATGCCTTGTTGGGCTAATTAAACTAAGAAGTGGAAGAGCTTCTCTGAGAGGAGGAGAAGGAGGTGACGTGGAATGACTCTGAATAAAAGAGTTGTCATAGATAATATTATTATCTGAGTACATATTGCATCCATGGGATGCATGTAGTGATGAATTGGAAGAAGATGCTGAGGCAGATAAATGGTGGAGGTGGTTGAAGTTGTACCATCCATTGAAGTAATTGGAATATGGATCAGCCATGATTGAAAGTGGGAGGAGAGAGCAGTTACTTGGGTAGATAGATAGGTTATTGGAGAAAGAAAGAAAGAGAGATAGCAAAAAAACTAAAGATGGCTAAAAGTTTTGACAAGGTGGAGCCTGAACAAGACCACCAAATTAAAAGAAGTGTATGAGGGAAGGGTTGAAGGAAAAACGAACAAGGTTAAGGTTGATTGATTTAGCCCAATTGACTACAAAAGGAGAGGCAAGATATCATTTGTGAGGTGTAACTAATCAATAGAGAAATATGCCAAGGCAAAGAGAGAAGTGGAAGAGAAGAGAGTAGTACTAATATTAATACTAGATAATCTTAGTGCAACTCAATCGTGTGTTTCGCATTTAAAATATTGTTTTTTTTTATGTTTTTTATTTGAAATATAAATTGTTTAATAATTGCATCACGTTGCCAAACAATTTTATATCTCTACTATTATTATTAAAACAAAATTCAACATTCAACATTCAACTCAACTCAACTGATCATACTTAGGGTTTGAAGCTTGTCTCTCTACGTCATCCCAACCCTAGCTAATACAATATGTATATATGCTTGGTTGTATAGTACAGCCTTTTTTGACTTCATCTTCTTGCCTTGCTGATTTGTTCTCTGATCCTGGGGAAGCATTCAGTTTGATACCAGCCCAGCACTTGCTTTGGTGGGCACGCCCATGTCGGCTTGGCTCAGTACCTGCTGAGAAATGTTCACTGTTTAAGATCTTACAACAACGGCATCTCTCTCTATGATCTCTTGTTTCTGACTTGCTCTAGCTAAATATATACAGACATGCTAGCTCAGAATGGTTTAAGAAACCTTGCCTTGCGGTTAAGGTCCTTCTGCTAAAAACGCTGCGTGCTACATCAAATCACAGGTCTCCATTTGACCTATAGCTGTGGCTCATATGAATCATAAGATAATTAATTCACAAAGAGCCTCCTCTCTCTGACCAGATTGTGTGCACCAATCCCTCCATGTTTCCAATACAACACGAGGGGATATAATGTGAGTTCTTTGAAAATTCCTGTCTTGTCTTGTAATGGCATTTTCAAGCATCTGCATCTGTTTCCTCAACACTAACAAAACTTTGTCTATTTTATAATAATCCCATTTACATTTTCTTGTGCAGCATAATTTCAGGACATTGACCATGACGGTGCTTAATTTGCATGGAATATTTCCCCAATATCCCAAAAAATAAAATTCCTACTAGAAAGCAAATCTCATATATAGCTATACACTAATTATATATATATATTAAAACCAACAACCAAAATTAATAAATCTAAATTTGTTGCCCAATATAATTGTGTTATAGCTCATTATGTCTCACCTATCTACCTGTGCTTGCTTCTTCAATTATTTTTCCAAGTACAATTTTAACAAGCTACATTTATTTCTTTGTGATGTCTCTTGCATTGGCGCCTTCATTGGTCTACTTGAATTAGTCGTGATCCTCTATACAATGTTTTTCAATTTTTTTTTTTTGTTTTTTTATACATAAAGAAGGTAGGAATTAAATAAATGTGGAATATTGGAGTACTTTTGCTAATTTTTTTAAGTTGGTAAAAGAACATGATTTAAAAAAAATTAATGAAATAGCACATTTTAATACATATTGCGATTAGAAAATGTGATAAAAATTAGTCATCTGGTGCTATTCATTTACCTGTTTCTTTGAAATGTTGTATTTTCTAATCATGGCATGTATCAAATTATACTATGTCACCAATTGTTTTTTTTAATTTTGTTATTTTTCTAAAAAACAATTAAAACAATGCTAATTTAAAAAATATATGGAAAAATGGTAGTAAAGGGATCAATTTTTGTAATCGCGAGGTTTTATTTGCTCTTTATTTTTTTAGGAATACAAGAGACAATGATGATTTAAAATGTTGGAAATTTGTTTTAAAAACATGGATAATAAACATGTTTGAGATTAAATTAAAAGTGAGATACGTTTACTTTTTGGGCTAAAATTTTATTAGAAATTATTCTTCAAAAAGAGTTTTTTTAACATGAAATATTAATATGATTAAAATAAATTGTAGGTGAATATAAGATTAATGTCAAATAATCCTTGGTTAGCATGTTTTTATGAAACTCAAGACTCTCTATCCCACATAAAAAAAATACAATATCTCTTTATAGTTTATATAGTGAAAAGTTGAAAAGTAATGAATACGCCTAAGCAAAATGGATTTGGACTTAAACCACGTGCTCGCTTATCTCGAGCACCAGATCTAACATGGGCCCTAGACACTGGCAGTAAAAAGCATGGGGGATTCATTATGCAAATTGCATTATGGATTTTATCACAAAACATTGTGGACCTGTCCCTTTTTTTTTTGTTTATTTCACCCTTATATGACTAAATTATAGGCCAATTTAGGTTAATTTATTAGGAATGGGTAATATTTAAAGATAGGGGACCAAAGTAAAAAACAAAATAGAGGAAATGAGTGGCTTTTTTAGAAATTGGATGAAATGTTCATTGTACTCCTTATACTTTTCAAATTATAAATATTATGTTCCTCTAATTTCTAAAATTTCAAAACAAAATCAATTTTAGTCCAAAACTTTATTTTCCTTGTTTTTAAGTTCCTAAATTAAGAGAGGAGGGAGAGAGTTGTCGGACCCCGGTGATAGAGAGAGAACATTAGCATTGACGCTAATCTCGACCACTAAGATGATTGATCTAGATGTCAACGAATTTCATTTAATAAGGAGAGTTCCACTTAAATGTTTTTTTCATCTTCAAATCGTCTAAAATACATATTTAAGGTTAGGAAGATTTTTTATTTCGGATTTTTGTGTGATTTTTAAGGTCATTTATGGGTTTATCAAGATTTCTAGATGTTTTGGGTCAAAAATAGATTGAAAAATAAGTTTCTACATAAAAAAACCAACAACCATGATTTTTTGGTCACAATAATAGCCAAAATATAAGGAAAAGCAAATGACACGTCATTTTGACTTTATTTTTTTGAATAAAACTTGAGACACGTAAAGAGTTATCCGCAATTAAAATAATAAAGATTGACGCGCACATGCTTGCTCTTACAAGCCAACAAACGTGCCTTTCAGCGTGTCAACCTGACTTGTCAAACCCAGCAACACCTAACCTAACCTTTTATATATATATATATATATATATATATATATATATATATATATATGATTTTTTTTTTAATGTGTTTTTTTAAAGTAATTTTTTAATTTTTATTTAAATTAATACCCCTTCTAATTTATTTAGCCTTTTTTAAATAACCATGTTTCTTAATTATTTTGTATGTATTTAAATTTCTAAAAAGATTATTAATTCTAATTCATCTATATTTTTTTAATCTTTTATATCAATCAATTTTATCTTTAAAAATAAATAAAAAATATTTATTTATGAATAATATCTTTAATCTGTATAACCTTACATAATTCCTCCCTTTTTTTTAATAATAAGGGCTCCACAATATCAATGGAAACTGTGGTTATTGAATACACAATTACTAAGCCACTTTAGGTGGCTTATCTATGATATTAAACAGCCCCAACCACAGGCAAACGAAGATTTCCTTCCATGACAAATGGCAAGTTTTCCTTGTGGTTTGGACAAGAGCCACACGCCAAGACAAAACATTGAATGCAAAAGACAATGGACGGTGAAAGGAAAGCATGAGGAGATGATCCTATTCAATGTAAACTACACCCCATTGTCGATTTGATTTGAAGGTGACCACCCATAATCAATGCACAGACAAAACAATAGTGCATACAACGACCATACAGTAGAAGTAGTCCTCTTCTGTTTCATGGTACCGAAGTAAATTAGGATCGCTAGGGCTCGAGCTTGCTTCACTGAAAAAAGCTACCGGGTATACAAACTCAGCATGCCACTGGGTTTCAAAGCCAGTGATGATACGATAATAGATCGATTTTGAAAGAAACCGAAACAGGGCCTCTTTAAGTAAGCAATAGAATTGATTGCAAAATATGATATGAAGCGAAGAACACTAATTTCGGTGACCTACTCCAAAATGAAATCTCTTCATGTTCTTGTCATTAAATGCGTATTCAAGACGAAGAGGGCCCAACGCTGAGTCCACACGGATGCCAAAGCCATACCCGTATCCACTTCCAGGTTTCAGCCTTGCCCCAGCGGGATCTCCTGCAAAGAACAAGAAAAGGCAGAGGTAAAGGTGAAATGTGAAAATCATTCAAGTAGTAAACCCCTGGCCCCCAGCAAAGATATTCGTCACCCTTTCATGCACGGCCTATTTGAAGAATCAAAACTAATTAATTCAGCAATCAGGGTTAATATACATTGGCCAGCAAGTTACTATCTCAAAATAAATCATGTTGAGGTACCCTGCCCTACATGAATGCTCAATGGTAAGACTGTCCTACTCGGAATCATTAATGCTTGGCATAAGCCAGCTCTGTATGTCAGGACACCCCACTCCAGGAGCGATTGTCGCGTCAAGTGCTATCAACTTTTAATGCAAGGAGAGATCAAATAACTTCGTGCCAATTTTCCCATCCTTTTTCACACAAAAACATCATCTATACAGACAGAACCACCATTCTAAATACTGGATCAAGAAATCACAAAAAACATACCAGGCACTGTGGGTCCAGATCCGAGATCTGTTCCATAGTCAGCAAAAATAACTCCTTCCACTGGTCCCAACTGCAAAAGAAAGAAAAGCAAAAGACAAATTAGTAAGCTTCCCCTTAACATTTGGATTATGTTGGCATTTGGTGTCAAGCATGCACAGAAGTCATCAAAGTGGACCTCATTACATTTAAAAATAAACGCATGTATAAAACTGCCAGTGGCGCAATGTTCAGAGACCAAAACAGAAAAGTTGCCCGCAATCACCTACCATAGGGAAAGAAATTTCACCAGAGCCAATTACATATGATCTACCAGAGCTCACAGCCCCTTCTTCATATCCTCTCACACTGTTTGTTCCACCAATGGCAAATGCTTCATGAGGAGAAAAATTACCCACCACATGACCGCCAGACAAACTGGAAATAAAAAGAAAAGAAGCAAGTCAGCCAGCAGTACCCGATTATTATTTGCATCATCTTTGAAGTAAATAAGAATACAGGCAGGGATCCAAGAAAAAGATGTCCTATGATACAGAAGCATAGTGGACTTTAACATTGTGGATAGCATGCACTGACTTACTATAAAGCTTTAAATAATTTTGTAATTTTCCCTAATATATAAAAACATAAAATTTTCCAGATTGAATAGCCAGCAACTTGGTACAAAGCTTTTAAGGCTTTCCAACAAATGCTATTGTTTATCATCTGAAGCTTTCATCCTTTATCCCCAAGAAAGGTCATTTAAGCTTACTTTACAGGCCTGCTCACAGACAAAAAAAAAAAAGTAAACACCATACCTCAGAAGACACAAAGCAGGACCAATTTGTGCACCCTTTCTAGCACGGGCATTAACTCTGTTGAAAAACAGCCACTCGGGCCAAAGAGGTAGTCCTTGTTCCATGTTAAACACAAACTGCACCGACAAAAATGCTAATCCATAAAACAGTAAGAGCCAAAACTGAAAACTTTTCCTTCTTTTTTCTTTCTTTTCAGTGTTTAATAAGCATATCATAATAAAATGCCAGGATAAGGAATCCCTGCTTAGTTATAGATGACTAACCATTGAAGAGCCATGATCACCAGAACCTGTATATACACTTTCAAATTTGGCAAGCAACATATCATCATGAGTCTTGCCGCTGCATGACACAAATGTAAACAGAACAGTAAATCACAAGGTAATATTCACAATTGATAACCAATAAACCAGGCAATATTCACAATTGATAACCAATAAACCATTGCAGCCAAACATCGTAACGTTTTAAACCAAAGATGTGTACCTTGCAGTAAGCGGGCTGCTGTAATGGTCCTTAATAATAGGATTGCCATTTTCATCACGAACACCAGCATGCTGAGATATCAAGACCAATAAATGAAAGTAGGTAATACAGCTTATGCCAAATGGTTATCTATCAAAGGGAATAAAACTTTCAAAATCATCGTAAGGAACCAGAATAGGTATTGCATATGTTCCCATACAGCCCCGGTGCACCATAGAGATATCAAAATTCCTTGAATTATTTTGAATCACTGGTTAAAACATTATATAATGGAACAAGCATCCAAATAATTATGGGCATGGAAAATATAAAATAACAAGAAACAGGTGACTAATCTATGAACATATGAAGACATTAATTCACAACATCATTATTATTGAGCGAAAGCTACGGAAAGCCAGGTACAGAATTTCACTTACTCATTAATGCTACCAAGTTTCAATAATCAAGTACCTGAAATATAAGTCCGCCTGTTCCACTCCACTTTGGCCTGAGTGGTCTGCTAAATTCTAAACCTGCTGTAACTCTGCCAATGGTCAGGCTACTATTGCCAGGTTGGTTACTGTGAACAAGATTCCCAGGGGTTCTTGAATTCTGGTGCAGTAAGAATCAGTTCGCCCAACAATGAGCACTTTTACACTATCACCAAGAAGTAATTGTAACTAGAAGCTACATAATAAAAATTACCTGAACCATAATTGTTCTAGAAGTCCGTTTGTCATCCCCTTCAATCCATGGGTCTGTGTAGTTTACGCGAAAGATCGAGTCAATTTGGCCTCTCTCAAGGGAAATATTAAGTTTCCGGTTTCGTCCAAAAACATTTCTATGGGAATATGCAAAGCTGCAACAGAAATAAAAGCAACTGTGAGGTAAAACAGCATTCCTTGCAAGTTTCCACATAATGACAGCCAATAATTAAGAATTAACGAGCATATTTGAGAGAAAACTAAACCAACCACATCGTGTATTCTTTAAACTTACCTTCCAATAAGTCCTGATAGAGGGCCACTTGTGATCCTAGAAATTGCAAATTAATCAGTGTATGATGTTTCCAATCCACCAAAGATACAATAATATACATGTAAATTAGGTGGAAAAGCATGGTATCAGTGCCCTCTAAGTTAATACCACTCACCCACTTGATATCCCACCGCCAGCGGAGAAACCTCCATTTGGACGTTCAACAACATTCATTATCAAATCAACTTTGCCAGTATCTAAAACAAAGAGAGAGCACAAATAAAGTTTCAAAATTCATTGATTGGGATAGAACAGCTGAGGTTTATGTGTGCCCACTAGCACCTCAATTCAATTATGCTTAACATAAATGATTATTCTGAAAATATGTATAGCACAGAAGAGACACTGAATCACTAGCAAAAAGTATAGACCATGTCAAAAGGTATAATCTACAGAACATCAAATCTTCTGTGTTTTGCTTGACACACCAATTGATATCAAGTCACACAAAACCAGATTTATTCAATTGTACTCTCAAGCAGATTCTACCCATGATTCTCCAAGAATGATTTCAATGTTACCGCAACAATCCACAGTATGCAATGTGCATGTGCGGAATGTGGGCACATGTATGTTCATAGATGTATATTTCAGTTAGCATTTCTCTAAGTATGATATTTTATTAGACTATTTAAAATGAAAAAACATCTTTTTTCACCTCCAGCAGGTTGGGGAATAAAGCTAACATCTTCCATGATTCCCATAGTTAACACAGTATCCACATCTCTTTTCCCTTGAAGCATACTGTAGACCTACAAAGGAGCCATTTCAAATAGAAAAACATTTGTCAGTGAATATGTTAAGCACTAGCTCACGTTTAATTTCCACAAATGGAAATTTGAGTAAAGATCCTTGTAGGAAAAAAAGGAAGTAAGGTGAAATAGAGTTAAAGAGTTCTTTTTTTATGAAAAGAGGACTTTATCTTTCATAGACCACAGAACAAAAAAAACAAACAAATGCTAGAAAATACAGAAACTAAAAGAGACTCTCAAAGCAGAAAAATGCTGAAGCAACCTTTTCAGTCAGAAATCAGCACTATATATACATGGGGTCTTGAGGACATATAGTGTGAGAGTACCCAAAAAAAGCTGTTCCAGAATTACCTGTCCCTTTTTGGTTGTAAGTTGCCTAAGTATCGTTTCAGGCTTTGTCTTCCCTTTGGTTGGTTCACCACTGAAGAGCAATAAAACACATGCTAGTCATGAGTCTCTCTGTCTCCATGTCAGGGTGTGTGGGAGTGCAGATGAGATTGTGCGACAAATTGAAAGAAATCTCTTACGTTTTTCGGTCAAGAAAACATATGGAAATGTCGTTCACCTCTGCCTCTGCAACTTGTAACCTTATAATACCCCCAGAGAGAATCTCAGCATTTGAAACCTATAATAATGTAAATGAAGATGTTAGTTAATTTAAAGTTGTAATAAGAAACCATGGAGAACCTAACAGTCCAATCCCACATTAGCCAAAATGTGACATGAAAATAATATCATGAAAGATGAAGCACAAACCATGCCAAAAAGGCCACGCTCCATGTACCAGCCATTGATGGAATTTATTACTTCATCCAAATGCTTAATATTTACCACTTTTCCTGCACAGCTTGACGCCAAAAATAAAATCAATGAAAGTATCCTATTATAACAGTTCACATGAAGCATGACAACACTCATAACCATACGCATGGATAGATACCAAACAATTACTGTACATTCAAATTATACCATAACTAAAAAAAGACGGTCTATACTTAGCATCCGCTTAGATCGAGACATTATACATTTATGAAAAACGTGCAAACAATATAAGGGCCAAACAATTTTCAAAATTATGAAAGAACGAGATGGGGGAGGGGAAGAGATAAAAAGGGGCAGCTCTACAGACAACATACATTATTAAATCTCTATATTTGCAATGCCAAATACCACCTACCATAACCGCCACGAAAAGCATCCTGTATAAACTTTGTCGGAAGAACACTAGCTCCTTCACATACTAGACCATGAAACTCCTGGTTCGGTTCTACCTTATGCCACAAGAAAGCAACATTAGTCATTGATTCAACCCATAACACTGCGATGCCTACAAAAACAACACTTGAATAAAACCACTGACTTGTCTGCTCTCAATCAAATATCCTCACCCTGAAGCAATGCACCAATGCAAACCACAATACTCAAAGACTTGTACTTTCTATAAGCACAATAACATCCCAATTATAACCAAACAACACTATAACAAAGGGTATTCTCAGGCCAGCTTTCGCGCAGCAAGGCGAAGTATGGTGGGTCCCACATACCTGAAAAACCAACTGAATCCCATCACGAGTGTCAACAGCAACAGGCATACAGGAGGAAAAATATCCACTACTGATAATCCTATGCACATCCTCTTGAACTTCACGAACGGTAAGAGCCGAGTTAGCACGGCAAGCTTTTAACGCCGCTAAAGCCTCACCTTCTAAATCCTTCCTCTCCAGTTCCTCCCCATCTTTATTCTTCACCAGCACTTCACTGATCAACACCCTCTCCTCATCGTTCCTACCCGACCCATGAACCCCACTCGCCCCACCACTCTTCTGCTGGGCGGTAACCACCGAGTCGAGTTGATTCGACTCACCGAGTTGGGACTGACTCAGCGACAGCGACGCGGAGCCAAGGATCGGCAGGGGTTTGGGGTCTGAGCAGGAGGAGTGAGAAAGGGAGAGTGAGGCGGAGCAGAGGGGGGGTGAGTTGGGAGTCCGAGTTGACGGGCGGGTTAGGAGTGAGTCGAGGAAGCTGGCGAAGGTGAGTTTGGTTTTGGCGAGTTGAGAGAAGAGAGGGAGAGAGGGTTTAGTTTGGTGGTGAAGGAAAGGGGGGGTTCTGAGAGAAGATGAAGTGAAGGAAACGTCGTCGTTTTTACTCATTGTGGTGGAGGAAAAAGAAATCCCCAATTGAAGAAAATTAATTTGGGGATTTGTTTTCGGAGAAGGAGAAATGAAGGGGTAAAACACCCCAGTGAGAGGTGTATCAGTTACTTACAGCATCATCAAGCAAGAAGCACCTTATTTGACCATATCAAAATTAAAAGGACCAAAATGTACTTTTTCCTTCTAATTTTTGTCTGCCTTTTAGGTGCAATTTCCTAAAAAAATTGAATTTTTTTATTTAGAATTAATTTTTTATATTTTTGAATTCTTTTGATTTACTAATATTAAAATTAATTTTAAAAAAATAAAAAATATATATTATTTTAATTTATTTCTAAATAAAAAACATTTTAAAAAACTCTTTAAAAAGCTGACGTTATTCAAAAAGCAAATTAACATTACCTTTTTTTAGGGGTAGGAAAAAAACCAAGTACCTAAAGAAACTAAAACAACTCAAAATACCTAAACTAATAGAAAAAAATAGAAAAACCTGGTTTGAAAATTTAAAAATAAATTTTATTTTATTTGATTTACTTGGCTTCTAATATTTGCAACCGAGTAAATTGAACTGAACCGAAACTAAATAAAACTTTAAAAAAATAATATAAAAAAAACATAATTCAGTCAAATTACAAAACCACAGCAGCCTTGCATCTACTTCCCCCTCTCTCTTATCCGTTGCAAAATTTAGATCCTAATCCTTAACTTAAAAAATTACAAAAAAACAAAAACAAATTCAAAGGTATAAAGGAAGGATTGAGGACAAAAGGAAGAAACCTTTTCTCCTTCAGTTCATCGATGTGCATTATCCTGCCACCACCTATTCATCCATCCATCGTAAAAATCAATGCTTGAGAGCTTGACGCCCCCCTTCCCGAGTCCGATATTTTTATTACTATTATTTATTACTGTTTACCATGAATAAATAATTATTATTATTTACTATTGTTTAATTATTTCACATCGTGGCCTCCTTTTCTCTTTTTTTTCACCCAAAAAAATAAATTAAAAATATATATAATAAAAGATTAACCATATCATTAAAATCTGATTAAATTAATAGATTTTGATCATGTTAATATTTTTTTAAATTTAATTTAAAAACTCAGTTTAAACTGATTTTAAATCACAAATTTATCATATCAACTCAGCCTGGATTTAATAATTATGTTTTTTATTTTATTTTTTATATAAAAAATGCATGATTGCCGACTTAGTAATTATATTTTTAGAAGGCATGAATATTGACCTTTTTTTTTTCGTAGAATCATTGACCTGGTATATTTATTTTGGATTGTGTTGACTTAGTGTTTATATTTTTATGTAAAAAATGCGTTGTGCCTATACATTAATCTTGCAAGTTAGTATTAATTTTATAGTAGTTCAAAGCCAGGCAAAAGTACAAGCACAAGCTTATGAGGTAATCGTAAGTTTTAAATTGAAATATATATATATATATATATATATATATATATATATAGAGAGAGAGAGAGAGAGAGAGATTAGCTTCTTCATGATTTGTCCTTTGTAATGTCTCTTATTTGATGATAACTCAGTTGAAGAAAACAAGAAAAAACATAAAGACAATTTTGCAGATGTTTATGATGATCTCTTGTCTTGTATGCATTTGGTCTCATCTTAATCAATATTTTTTGGTCATGCATAGTATTTTTATTTATTTATTTATTTTTGTATCAATGTGATGAGACAACACAAATTTTCAGCCAATTGAATGCCTAACACAACAAATGCTATAGCTAGCTTTCCTACTCCATCACTTTGATTTGTAGAGGTGTTTTGTTGTGTGTTAAGTATTTTTTTTATTATTATTAATATAGGTGTTCAGACCAGTTTGCTCGTGTCTCAACTAATTTTATAGGCTCTGAAGATAACGACCATTTAAATCTTCAGTGGCCTTAAGATTTATGAAACTCGAACCGCTAACTTCTATAAAGTAAATTTAAAACCTGACCAATTAAACTACAAATTTTCAGCCAATTGAATGCCTAACACAACAAATGCTATAGCTGGCTTTCCCATTCCATCATCTTGATTCGTGGAAGTGTTTTTTTTGTGTGCCGAGAGTTAATAGTTATTTTTTAAAGTGAATTTTGTTTAAAAATATATTAAAATTTAATATTAAAATAATAAAAACATAAAAAAAATTAATTTAAAATAAAAATAATTATTTATTTCAAAATCACGATATCACTATAAAAACAAATATTGCCTTGGTAGCATTTCACAAGTGCTTTTCAAGGGTAATTTTTTTTTGAAAAATATATTAAAATGAATTATTTTTAGATTTTATTTTTATTTTTAGCATTAATATGTTAAAATAAAAAAAATATCAATTCAATATTTTTTTTTAAATAAACATACTTTTAAGAAACATTTAAAAACAAAAGCCAGCTAAATCCAAAACTTGAATTTGATAAATTCAAGGGAAAATATGCCTTGAACAGTCGCTTGGATCAATGTGCGTGAATGATTTTGCAATGTTTCACTATGCCCCTTATACTTTAGAAATCTATAACATCAGCCCTCAAAATCTTCAGAAGTTCCACAGTGGTATCCTTTGTTGTTAAATAATGCAAAAGGTGGCCATCTTTTGAATTCTTTTTGAGTGATTTTAAGGGTATAAAAACTATAATCAATGAAATATGATCACAATTACGAGAATTGGAAAGGAAAAATTATAAAAAGTAATGAGAAAAGGCAGATATTTCATTAGGAACATTGGGTCATATGAAACTGATAAGAATATGTATTAAAAAAATAAAAGAAACGTAACCTTATTATATTTATATTGAGCTTAAGCAGCTAAGATTATATCTACATCGATCCACCATTTTTACTAAAAATAAACTCTTGAAATAAATAAATAAAATCATAAGAATTACAATGTTATTAATATTATCATATTAAAAGTTATTGTAACTAGCATTTATTATTGGACACTAGATTTTAATGAGAAAAATAGTTTAATTTTAAAGAATCCAACAATATTATAAAAAGTTATGGACTTGAATTCTTTGATGTTATTAAAAAATAACACGATCAGTCGTATTTCAAAACTTACAATTAAGTTTGAATTCAATGATATGGATTTGATGAAGATTATAGTGAGAGGGTCCAATCCAAAAATTATAATTTATAAGAATCTAAATGAAACATTGTTGATTTATTTGACTAATATATATATATATATATATATATATATATATATATAATAATCATCTCACGTAACCACTCGTGGGAGACTATAAAATGGGTTTTTTTTATTAAAAAAAAATTCTTACACATTTAGTTAAAAGTTTTGAGAAAATAAAACAAGTTAAAAAAATATTATGAAAATAACACAGTTTAAACACGATTGCTATTAAAAATAACAGTTATTTCAAAATATATTTCTCATTCAAATTAATTAATATATATATAAAAGTCAACCAAAGTTTTTATAAATATCTAATGGTCAAGAGATAGATTCATTATCCAATGGTTAAGAAAGATAGAAGAGATAAACTATCATGACAAGAGAAAGAATGAGAGAAGAAAAAAATAAAACAAAGAATGGGTCACCAAAGACACACCAGTGCTTCGTTTTCAACACGCTCAATATTGTTAGAAAGATTTCTTGCGAAATGATTTTAACCACATATTAAAAGATCACCAAATAAGATTATAATTGGTTAAATATTTTGTTCAGGGTTAATTATGATCTCGTTTGATGGTTTTTCAATGTGTAATTAAAATCATCTCGTTGAGATTTTTTTAATGATACTGATTATATAAACAAACAAAACCACGGTAACCTATTATTTTTTTTTCTTTTCTTTCTCATATCACATCGTATT
>Ga0307517_10006843_pt1 | contig 16769 bp, 12 predicted proteins | sample 23_EM_MG_FD_194515 | JGI IMG/M metagenome (GOLD analysis project Ga0307517, IMG submission 194515) | Populus trichocarpa ectomycorrhiza microbial communities from riparian zone in the Pacific Northwest, United States - 23_EM | ecosystem: Host-associated > Plants > Roots > Unclassified | place... | reverse complement strand
TGCTGATTTGAAGATTATAGATGTTGATATTAATGTATTATTGATATGAATTTGGTCTGCAATAAAAACTCGTGTAAGAGCTGATGTTGTTGTGTTTTCTTTCCCTTGTGTCTTCAATGTTGAAGGACAAGTATTTATTGAAGGAAACTTTTACGAAGGTTGAATATGAAGACAGTGCTCCAGAGTGTGTTAGCAGGTTAAAACAATGGTTCGTCAGCGTTTGGAAACACGGTTGTATCTGTATTTTTAAAGAATTTAAATTTTTTTTATTAAATTTATTTTTTGTGTTCTAGATCGTTTTGATGCGCTGATTTCAAAAATAATTTTAAAAAAATAAAAAAAATATCATTTTAATTTATTTCGGCATAAAAAAACATTTTAAAAAACAACCACAACTACACTCTTAAACTTATTTAAACGATGAAACCAAATAATTTTTGAACTTGTAATTAATTTAAAAGCTGCTGCAATCTCACCACACTTTTTTATTGTTCAAAATAAAGTATAAATAACTACGAAATATAAATCTTACATAAAAAAATTCAATCCTTCCTATAAATTAGCCTTTGGGAGTTAATACGTGATGAGGGTATATCCTTGTAGTTGTCCTCACAGGTTTTGTCAGGATTATAATTGTTAAATTTGGCATGCAACGTTGATTTGAAAAATTCAAAACTCAAAACTTGATTAAACTGATTTTTTAGTTAAAATAGACAAGATATGAATTTAAAAATAACTAAATTGTGTCTGATGAATTTTTAGTAATTTCAAACTTGGTAGAGTCGATACTAAAAAAAAAAAATTTACTTTTTTTATGATAATTAATCCCATGATTCAATAATTCAAAAAAAATTATAAGTTAATCCTGGTATCAAATTTGACATCTATGTTCAGGATTATATGATTCATCACATGAGTGCATAATTTTAAAATCCGGCCCGACAGGTCGATCCGGGGCTAGAACCAGGCCGGGTTGAAGAAAAAACTGGAAAAGAAAAAATCCGGTGTGATCTGGTTGACCCGGCAAGACTTGGTCAAAAACACGGTTGTAACCCTTTGACTTTTGTTTCTTTTACTAAAACAATGTTATTTTGATTTTTTTTAAAAAAAATTGATCTGAATAATTCGGTAACTAGTTAAAATCAAAACCTTAAACTGGACCGGGTCTAAAAATTATACAAGAGTGTATCCAAACTCAAAATTTATCGTCAAGACAACCCTCCCCGTGTTTATCTTCACTTTGGGCTAAAGCTTAACCATAAAAATCCGGTTGGGCTGAAATGTCCTCCCCTTTGGATCAACTGGGCTCATATGGCCCATGTTTCATATTCCAAGCACACCCCTTACGTTACCCAACTCGACCGAGTCTGCCTCTGTAATTAACCATTAGATTGGGGATACAGTTGGAAACCAGATATCTATCAAACCCTAACCCTAGCCTCCGATCTTTTCCCTTTTATAAACCCTAACCCCCGCTCTTTCTTCGAAACTTTCCTGCTGTTCCCCCCTCCTAACAAACTAGTTTTCAAGTTCCTTCTCTCTCTCTCTGTGTTTTTAGTTCTCGTTTTTTTTTTCTCTTTGGATGTTTAATTGAGATTGCTTGTCTTAGCTATGATGATAAATGCTTATAATCCCAGCTCATTATGAGACCTTTTTGTAAGGTCAGGGAATTTACACTTTCTCACATTTATCTGAGCTTTTACATTGACTTTTACCTAAATTTCTCATCTGGGTTTATGGTCTTACTTATGTTTATTCTTAATTTTTGTGAATTAATGTTCCCCGTCATACTTAATGCGGTGGTATCACTGATCGTACACCGACTGAAAACAGCACCATCAATTTACTGAGGTGACATGTTGTCTCTGTGTCATAACATGTGTGCTTGGATTTAGTATCTTTGGTGTTTTTAACCTTCTGGGGTTGCTTTAAATCCTTGAAAGGCCACACTGGTTTAACTTAGCTTTCTTCTTGTTGAAAGTTTATGTTTTTGCTGTGTCATAAATTTTAGATTTTGCTTTAAATCTTGTTTTTCATTTATTTTAACAATAGATTTTTGTAATGACTTCATGTCTTCGTGTGCTAGTCCATGCCCTGTTTGCTGTCAGTTGGCTTGTAGTAGATTAAGGTTTGCTTATGGTAATTGAAACTTGAGTTGAATTGATAGATGTTCCCAGTGATGCTTAAATATGAACCATGCTAATGCTGATCATTGGATGACTGAAACTCTTTCTCAATCTTGCTGAGGGAACAATTGCTCTAATTTTTTGTTATTACATTCTATTTCTTTAGTTCATCCTGGCTTTTGCATCGTGAACTGTTAATTAACTTGATGAAACAATTAAGTTCCCAATTTTTTTTTCATGAAAAACTGCCTCCAAAGTGCGATGGCAAACTCTAAACATTCTGGTTTAGTTGTCCAAATCCATCTACGAGCATGGCTCTAGAGATATCCTATCATCCTATGGGCTAAGTTTTCTTCTCAGAAAGCCAATATCTTCAGATAGGCCTATCAAGCATTTAGTCCTCACAACTGGCTCTAGTCGGTGCTTGGGGGCAAGGTTCTAACTTCAAAGGGTTTGCTTAAGTAATGATGTCTTACTAATCCAACTTCCAATTTTTCTTTTTTAAAAAAAAATAATAAATATTTTTTTCTTGGAGTGGACTCGGTTGGGTCTGGACTAGGTTGATGATGCCTCAAGATCGTGAATGTTTTGAATTATTGAATACCAAAAGGCCAAAACAGCTATAGCATTTTAGAGATGTTTGAAGAAACCAAACATCTTTTGTTCATCAGCACTCGGAACATATCATTCTCATCTTCAAGGCTTGGGAAATCATACATCTTTAACTTGAAAATTAGTTCAATGAGCAAAGAACATAAAAAGCGAGAAAAGTAACGAGGAAGGCGAAGATGAGAAAGGGTTTGTGACACTTGTTCGTTTCATAGAAGATAATCCAATAGGAAAGCCAACAGCTCTTCTATATTGTAAGATATTGCCTGAAGAAGATGCAGTTTGTGCTCCTTTTGTGCATTTCAGTACCTATAACTGTTATCAGTAATGAGAAAGGAAGATGATGGGAGCTTGCTAATTAGGAGAAGACTGAAAGAAGCAAAACTTGGAGCTAGAGATTGGTTATGTGATCCTTCATCCTTCATTTTCATTTTACATTTTTTCACCTTACCTTCAACCTTTGTATTGGAATGCCATAAAGTTTTTTCACCTTATGAAATCACGACTATCTGATCATAAAGTTCAGCAACTATATTTCTAAGAAAATAATATAAAATAAAAAAATACACGAGATCACCAAATTAGTGGGGTTTATTACTTAAATTCATATTAAATCATGGTCAGATAGTCGTGATTTCTTGGGGGTTTTTTTTCCTTCAATATTTAGCATTTTCGTTGGAATTCCAATCTCTCTGGGTATATCAAAAGTTGCATGAAAAATTGATTGCAATTTTTTTAATCAGGATAATAATCCAGGCCCAGCAGAGAGATGCATGCTTTTTGTCATCAGATGGGCTTAAAAGTACGACACCAATCTTCTCTATATCTTGGTCCATCTTACAGATTGTAGGGATACTTAAGGAGCTTTTCGTAACTTTAAGTTGACTCAAGAAATTAATTCAGTAATTTATTAATTCAAAGCTTGAGTTTCGGATCATCAGCCTGTTTATCTTAGTTAAAGCAATTGAATTAAAGCCATCATGTTGACATGGAAGCACTTACTGCTGCTGCTGTAACACGAAATAACATTCATGCTTGGCTACACAGAGCTCCACAGGAACACACCATCCTCCCTTTGTCTTCTTCCTTTTTCCGTATTCGAACGGGCCTCTGGTTTTGTCCGTTGCCATGGATATTCTTCCACGAAATGCTGCATTACAGTGACATGATGGATGATGCGTCGGTTGCCTTGGCAACGTCAAGAGATTTACAAGTCTTTGAAAACATTGAATTTGGTCTTTTATCGTGCTTCCCGAATGCGCTTCCTTTCGCATTAAAAAATCGTGTTTGAAAATTCTTGATTTTAAATTATATTTTAATAATTTTAGATCTTTTAGTGTGTTAATATTAAAAAATAAAAATAATAATAATTGAAGCACCGACCATTATAAAATAATGCAACTCTCCTAACACTGTGCGGCCAGATTCTAACTGACCAGCAATTTGATAGAGCAACATTTCTATATTCTAAATTCTTTCTCCCCCGTTTCCTTCTTGGATACGAAACAAAAACGTATAACTTATTTATTTATTATTATCATTATTTATTTATTTATTATTGTAATTTATATTAAAAGTATACTAACCGTGAATAGGAGGGACAAATAGGCATTAACCCTGTTTGTTTTTTTCCCTAGTGGACAGGTTCAATGCCAATTTTAGCAATAAAAAAGGGCACAGAAAATAAAAAATAAAAAAATCAATGCATGTGAGCACTAGGTTCTGTTCCATGGGACCCACCGCCATCAAAGGAAGGTAAGCAGATAGGTACGGTCTCTCTGGGTCCCGCGAATACTAACCGTACAAAGGTTAGTAAGAAATCGTAGAAGGTGATGTACTCTTCTATTCACCACACCAGAAAAGGACGGCAGGTAAACTATATCTTTCGTCCCTGAATCTTTATAAAAGCTCACTTCAGACCCTATAGTTTAAGATCTTAACTTCAACGGATTTGATTGATTTGATTTTTGAAAAATATAATCTATCCCCTTACCGACGAGTGTGTTTTTGGTTTGGAGTTTGTTCTTACGTTATAAAATATTTTTTAAATTATTTTTTATATAAAAAAAAATTATATTGATGGTTTAGAAGCTTATGAATGGGTTTAGAGTGTATTTGGTATTGCGGTAGCTGTTGTGGTTGTGGTTTAAAAAAAATTGTTTTATAAAAAGTACTTTTAGTTGAGGTTGGTTTGAAAAAATAGATGTTTGGTTAAAACTGTGGTTAAAATTGAGGTTGAAGAAAAAGTAGTTTAATGTGTTTGATTAATAATGCTTTTAAAATTGAGGTTATAAAATAATTTTAAAAATATATATTAATATTGATGATTTTTAATTTAAATATTGTGGATTTAACTATTTCTATTATATCATGAAATAAATCATACTTTATATAAAATATTTTTTATTATTCCATTAAACTATTTATAATTCCATTACGTACGAAATTCATCCGATAAAAACTACAGTTTCCATAATATTTTTAGCGTGTAATAAAATTAGATAAAATATTATCGGGTATAAAATTGATATTACAGTGCGAGTGAATTTAATTCACTCTATACTAGTTTTTCGAGAAAAAAAAATATTATTCACATCACAGTACAAGGTTTTTTAAAAAAAAACTGTTAAAAAATTTAACACACTAAAAAAAAAAAACTTTACATGTAATTGCATTGTTCAGTGAACAGTGCAATTGCATGAACAGTAACGAAAAAGCATGAATTCTCTGCTTCCTAAATATTGAGTTACAGCCGCAAATAAATGATGGGACCCACGTTTTTTCACAGTTAACAATTTGTAACCAAACGGATAAATACTGTGTTTTTTAAGAAACGCGAACGTAAACGTGTAGACAAACGGATTCTTAATGGGTTTAATGTACTAATATTAAAAATAAAATAAATTAAAATAAATAAATATTTTTTAAAAATATCCTGTACTGTAATATTAAACACATCAAAAGATAATTGCGGTAAAAACTATCATGGTACTTCTAAAATGAGGGAACAAAAACAACATGAAGTATTTTTTTTATATGATGATAAAATGTTTAGCATTTTTTTAATATTTTTTCATATATTAATGTACAATAAATATATAGCATATAATATAAGGCTAATTTTAAATTTAATTTTATCTTTCTAATCGTAGCCTTATCCTTAAATTTTTACAGTGAAATGTTAATGATAGTGTTTCAAGTATTTTTGTTTAAATCATGAATTTAAATAAGGATTGAACATATAGTGAAAAAAAAGAAAGAGTTGCACCTAGTTTGTAAATCATTATTTAAAATATTCATGTGCATTTTCTTATAAATGATTGTATATCAAATCATATATTCGAAGATTTATGAGGAAAAAAGAGGAAATAATTATAAATATTACTAATATATATTTGAAATCATCGTTTGAGCTTTTAATAAATAAAAAAAATCAGTCTATGAATACTTTTTTAACCTTTTTTTTCTTAAAAAAGTAGTAGGTTAGTAAACTAAAAAAACCTGAAACTATGATTTTAATTTTTTTTTCGTTTGTTTAAGATCTGGAATCAAAATCATGGTTATTAAAAATCAATCCTAAGCACAATCACTAGATATCTAACAATCATGATCAATTTCGGGATTTAATTGAGAGTTTAAGACTATAAGAGTTGAAATAGAATACTTCTTCATCTATAGGGTTCAAAAACTAATTTACCTTGAATAGAAGCTTGCTGTTGTGTACTTTTTCCTGAATCTAATCTTTACCCGACACGTGTCGTGCGGTGGGACAGGGAGCACGGTTTTTACGACTTTTAATGCAGAAAAGTTCTTGACTAAAATGACCTGATTATTTCTTCCACGTGGGCTTGTCTGGCTCAGCACATGTCCACGTACATTCGAGATATCAAACAATTAAAGGATGTTTTGGTCAATTCATGTACTCCAAGAGAACCGCTTTGGATGTTTTTCCGTTCTCTGAGTAATAATCAGCTGTGGAAGGCCTGTGAATCTCTAAAATCAACCAAGGAATAAAAATAGGACGTGTAAAGTAAAGTCAAATAGTTGAATTCCTGCCATGATAGTCAAATTATTGAATATAGTTGTTTTTGCGTTTTAAAAATATTTTTTTAAAAATATTAAATTTTATTTTATTTTTTTATTTTAAATTAATATTTTTTTTTTATTTTTAAATTATTTTGATGTACTGATGTTAAAAATAATATTTAAAAGATAAAAAAAACTTTATTTTCATGTATTTCGAGATGAAAAATACTTTGAAAAACAATCATTACTACACTCTCAAATAAAGTAATTTTTGTTTTTATCCAATTAAAAAAAAAAAATTAGCTAGCTAAATAGCTTTTAATTCTTATACTTAATATTATATATAATTATATTTTAAACATTAATTTTATAAAGCTAGAATAATATTCTTTTTATTTTTTTAATAAAAAATATATTCCATAACAGTTTTAATAAAATATATATTTTTTAAAATTATAATTAAAAATATTTTTTAAAATCTATTTTTTTGAAACTACAATCATAAAAACCACCACAACACCAAATACATATTAAATGGGTGTTTAAAAATGTGATAGCAATTGCTTTTCAAAGTATTTTTTTACTTAGAAATGCATTAAAATAATATTTTTTATTTTTTAAAAAATTATTTTTGACATCAACCCATTAAAATGATCTAAAATATAAAAAAAATATTAATTTTAAGAAAAAATTAAAAAATATTTTTTTCAAAAACAGTTTTGAAATGCAAAAATAAAAAGCCCTAAGTTTGATGGGGTGCTGGTAATTTCTTTATTTTTTTCCTTACTGTTATTTTTTAAGAACAATTTTTAAAATTGATGTGTTTTTATTTATAACTTTCAGTGAAATAATATGAATTTATTGGATTTTTCATAATTAAATTTAAAAAATATTCTTAAAAATTTTATGATCCATAAAAGCACAGAAATTTAAAATTACTCAAAATCAATCAAATTTAAATATAATACATGCATGGAAATTTTAAATGCATATATTTGCACATACCATTATCAATTTTTCTTTTTGGAATATGATTAAGTATTAAGGTTGGTAATAGGTATTTACGGGTATAGTTTTTATTATATTATGCACCAATATTTCATTCATTGATTTTTAGATATGCATATAAATGTTAATTGTCCTAATATTATTTACTATTTAATATAAAATAAAATAGCAGTACATTAATTTTGATATTATTTGTACCTTATTTTTTATTCATCAAATTAAATATAAATATCTAAACATTTTCCTATTTGTTACCCATACCTAGGGGCTAGGAGTTAGTATGCTATTGTGGTCGCCCAGACACCAAACCATTCTTCCATCTTCTCCGTCTCTACTTCTTCACTGCAACACAAACATTTCCATCTTCACCAACCTCATCAGATTTCCTTTCCTTCTCATCATCAACCGGTCACCGGAAAAAGAAAATGAATTGGATCTTCAAAACTTGTCTCAGCCTTGCTCGAAGCCTCTCTAAACCCTCCCACCATCCTCTCCTCCACCTCCGCCTCCTCTTCCTCTTTGTCCCCACCTAAACACCTCCACCACCCCAGAAACCAAAACACCCCACAATCCTTAATCCCCTAAAAAATCCCATAAAAAAAACACAAACCTTAATTTCCTCGAAGAACCCAGCTTTCTTGAAAAAAAGAAATCCTTCTCGAAAACTAGAAAATTTTTGCTCAAACTACGTTCTTCATCGGAAGAATCTAAACTCTTGCTTGCTTACAGCGTCGGAAAGAGAACTCATTTCTTAAAAATCAATGTCAACTCGGTCTACACCTATACTTTCTGTCTTAACAGAAGATTTACTCATTCGGGTCAATGAGAAACTCGTTCAAGACTCAGATCGCAAGACATGGAGGCTCGTTTGCAAAGAATTACATCGAGTTGACTCACTCACACGCAAAACTCTACGTGTCCTTCATGTTGAGTTCTTATTAACTCTCCTCAAGAACTACACCAACCTCCACACTCTAGACCTCTCAGTCTGTCCACGTATCGACGACTGGACTATATCGTCGTTACTACATCATGTTGATCACTCGATATGGGCTAGGAATTTGAAGTGTTTGAACTTGAGTAGGGCTAATGGGCTGAAGTTTGCGGGGTTGGAGATGTTGGTGGGTGCTTGTAAGGGTTTGGAGAGTGTTGATGTGTCGTATTGTTGTGGGTTTGGTGATAGGGAGGCGGCAGCGATATCGGGTTGTGGAGGGTTGAGGGAGTTGAGGATGGATAAGTGTTTAGGAGTCAGTGATGTTGGGTTGGCTAAGATTGTTGTTGGGTGTGGAAGATTGGAGAGGTTGAGTTTGAAGTGGTGTATGGAGATTAGTGATCTTGGTGTTGAGCTTTTGTGTAAGAAGTGCTTGGAGTTGAAGTTTCTTGATGTTTCTTATCTCAAGGTTTGTTTGCGGTTTACCACGTTGATTTTGTATTTGTGTTTGATCTTGTTCATCTTGCGAAGTCACTTGGAGATTTAAGATCATAGTTTGTTTCATGAGAAAATGTAGATGCAGGATAATGTGGGTTTATAAGTTGGGGGAAAACAGGGAAAATGGAGAGAAACGTGATTTGTTTTTTTGAATTACTAACATTTTCCTTTTTGTTAGGCAAAAAATTGGATGGGATATATGTTGAGCGAATTTGGGAAAAAATTTCCCCTTGTTGTGTATTTTGCAATGAACTGGATTAAGTTAGTGTTAATGCGTGTAATGAAACTTGATGGGTTGGCTTCAGGTGACGAGTGAATCGCTGCGTTCTATTGCTTCTTTGCCAAAGCTGGAGGATTTGGCTATGGTGGGATGCCCTTTTGTAAATGATGTTGGATTGCAATTTCTTGAAAATGGATGCCCTTTACTGCAGGTATCATACTTACAATGTGATGGGGTAAAATTGAAATTTTCAATTTCTTGAAAATTGAAGTAATCAATTCTTAATGTTCCGAGATTTGCATGTTCTTTTGGCTGCAGAAAATTGATGTTGCAAGGTGTGATTGTGTCAGTTCATATGGGTTAAGTTCCTTGATTGGAGGACATAGTGATCTTCTGCATATTGATGCAGGTCACTGCTTTTCAGTAAGTCAATGCTAACAATCTGTTGGATTTTTGGAAGTGATTATCTTTTCAGGTAAAACAAACTAAATTTAATCTGTCTTGCCGGCAGGAAGTTTCTCCAAGCTTTGTCAAGTGCACACAGAAATTGAAGAATCTGAACACCATCATAATTGATGGGGTTCGAGGTTCCGACACTATTTTCCAGACAATCAGCAGTAACTGCAAGTCTTTAATTGAAATTGGGTTGAGCAAATGCGGAGGGGTCACTAATATGGGAATTATTCAGCTGGTGTCTGGCTGTGTCAATCTGAAGATCATCAATTTAACATGTTGCCGTTCTATAGCCGATGCTGCAATATCTGCTATAGCAAACTCATGTAGGAACCTTCTGTGCCTGAAGTTAGAGTCTTGCAATATGATCACTGAGAAGAGTCTCGAACAGCTTGGATTACATTGCTTGCTACTTGAAGTGCTTGATCTCACCGACTGTTGTGGCATAAATGACAGAGGTAAGCTTTCAGGATATGAAGTCCATCATGTGAAGCTATTAGCATGTAGTTGATTTGATGACTTTGTTATTTGTAATTTGCAGGGCTTGAACGCCTTTCTAGATGTTCCAGGCTTTTGTGTTTGAAATTAGGACTTTGCACAAACATATCAGACAAAGGACTCTTTTATATTGCTTCTAATTGTTCAGAGCTTCATGAACTTGATCTATACCGGTAATTTAAGCCAAATAATTGTTGTGATTTTCCTCCCTAGTAGAAATGTGAGTTGTGATTTTCCTACCTAGTAGATAGTAGAGTTGACTGTATTATTTATTTTTTGGACACAGCTGTAAGAATATTGGAGATGGTGGTTTAGCAGCTTTATCAAGTGGCTGCAAGAAGTTAAGGAAGCTGAACTTGTCATACTGCATTGAGGTCACTGACAAAGGGATGAAGTCTCTTGGTTATTTGGAGGAATTATCTGACTTGGAGTTGAGGGGGCTTGATAAAATCACAAGTGTAGGTTTGACAGCATTGGTTACCAGGTGTAAGAGGCTGACCTATTTAGACTTGAAACATTGCGAGAAAATTGATGATTCAGGGTTTCAGGTACTTGCCTATTACTCACGGAACTTGCGACAGGTATTGAATCGTGACTTCAACCTGGAACTGCTATTTCTATTAAAGTATCTATGCTTTTGTATGCAAATTAGAAAAGAAAAAAAATGCTAGAAGCAGTTTATATATCTCACGCAGGAGGTCACAAGACATATAAATGACATTTTGGGTTTTACTTTTCGGGGGGTTGGGGGAATCAGGATATTGCAATGAATAAAAATGAATGCATAGCCATTTTTTTATGGGAACACTAGGTATTTGAACGAAACTGAATAGAGCTGTCATATTCTAAATATCTACATCGCCTGATTTCATTTCTGTTTCAAGTGGTACAAGTTAGTTTATTTTGGGTGTTAAGGTAGGGAATTCCATGCAAACACAATGAAATGTTTTGATGGTGGCAGTTAAATTTGAGCTACTGTGCTATCACGGACATGACATTATGCATGCTGATGGGAAACTTGACTCGCCTGCAAGATGTGGATTTGGTGCACCTCACAAATGTCACTGTGGAGGGGTTTGAGCTCGTGCTTAGAGCCTGCTGTGTCAGAATCAAGAAGATCAAGTTAGTTGCTGCTCTAAGTTTCTTGCTTTCCTCTGAAGTACAAGGGATTTTGCATGCCAGGGGTTGCAAAATTAGATGGGATTAGAGAAGTTTTAAGAAAGCACTAGAGAGTGATCCACTTGGCTCTATTCTTCCCTTAGGGAGGGTGTTTCATCTTAAGCTTTTGGGTTCATAAGATTTCATGATGAGTATTTTTCATGCTAATCGCTTTGTATAAGACTGCAAGTAATAAGTTGAACTTGATTGGTGAGATCAACAACATTGCAATAAGAATCATTTGAGAATGAAGACTTTTTTACTCTTTGGTGTGCTTTGATTGAAAGCTCAGTTCTGGTGTCTTGACACAAGTCCTTGCTCATGAAGTCATGAGGTGATTGTCTTTCATTTATATGTTGAATGCAGTCTTCAAATAGTTTGATTGGCTGAGGATGCCATGTTTCCTCCTGGGCTTAACATGTTTTGGGTGCTTCCTAATCCCTATATGTGTTGGGCTACATATATGCAAGCCACAATCTGTTCAAATACTACCAAGTCAGTGGGATCCTATCTGGGCTCGTGCACACTGCAAATTTTGCAGAGTGCAACAGACAGTATAGGATTCCACAGATACAGAGAAGCGGTGGGCTTACCTAACAAGGGAAACATAGTGAAAGAATATCGAACACCGTGCCCTCAGAAGTAAGCATAACTTGAACTTTGTCCAAGGAAAAAGGCAGGCAAGAAGGTATACTTTGCAACTCAAAAGGTTAAGCCCTTCCTTTGAAAGCAGACAATCCACATTCCCTAAAACGTTTTTCTTTAAAAAGGGCAACCAAACAACTCCTTTCCCCTTCCTATCTTTGCCCAAATCATGGCCTTAGCTAATTTTCTTTTTATTTTATTTTTCCTACCTTCTCTTGAAGCTTTATCCAATGTAACCTCATCAGAAGAACAAACATTAAATGCACAAGCTTTGATTATGCAAGCTTGTAGCGATGTTGAAAACCAGAGCTCATGCCTATCAAATTTTCAAGCTGAGCTCAAAAAGAGTGGTCCTACTGCACATTCTATTCTCCATGCTGCCCTTAGGGCAACGCTCGATGAAGCGATGCGAGCCATTGATATGATCACCAAGTTCAATGCGTTGTCTGTCAGTTATCGTGAACAAGTTGCGATCGAGGATTGCAAAGAGCTTCTTGATTTCTCAGTATCTGAGCTAGCATGGTCCTTAAAGGAGATGAACAATATCCGAGCAGGCATAAAGAATGTTCACTACGAGGGAAACTTGAAAGCTTGGCTTAGTGCTGCACTAAGCAACCCAGATACGTGCCTTGAAGGATTTGAAGGCACAGATGGACATCTCGAGAACTTTATCAGAGGAAGCCTGAAACAAGTCACGCAGCTAATTGGCAACGTCTTAGCTTTGTATACTCAGTTGCATAGCTTACCTTTTAAACCTCCACGAAACGATAATGGTACTACTACAAATTCAGGTTCGGATAAGTTCCCAGAGTGGATGACAGAAGGTGATCAAGAGCTTCTGAAAGGCAGTTCTCTTGGTATGCACATAGATGCAATTGTAGCTGGAGATGGCACCGGTCACTACCGTACCATCACAGAGGCCATTAATGAAGCTCCAAGCTATAGTAATAGAAGGTATATCATTTATGTGAAGAAGGGTGTTTATAGAGAAAACATTGACATGAAGAGGAAGAAATCCAATATCATGTTCGTCGGGGACGGTATTGGACAGACTGTGGTCACAGGCAATCGCAATTTCATGCAAGGATGGACTTCCTTTAGAACTGCTACTGTGGGTGAGTATCTAAATATTTGTGCATGCTGTTCATTACTTGTTTTTGGCTTACATCTACATGCTGATGTTTGTTCTACAATGATGTTTTTTTTTTTTTTTTTTTTTGCTTGTAGCTGTCTCTGGAAAGGGATTCATAGCAAGAGACATGACATTTCGCAACACGGCTGGACCATTAAACCATCAAGCTGTGGCCCTTCGAGTTGATTCAGACCAATCCGCTTTCTACCGGTGCAGCATGGAAGGCTATCAAGACACCCTCTATGCTCACTCTCTCCGCCAATTTTACCGCGAATGTGAGATTTATGGCACCATAGATTACATCTTTGGCAATGGTGCTGCTGTGTTCCAAAATTGCAAGATATACACTAGAGTGCCACTACCACTACAAAAGGTTACAATCACTGCTCAAGGCAGGAAAAACCCTCACCAAAGCACCGGATTTTCGATTCAAGATAGCTACATTTTTGCCTCGCAACCGACATACTTAGGGCGGCCATGGAAGCAATATTCCAGGACAGTTTTCATGAACACATACATGAGCGCTCTGGTCCAGCCTAGAGGGTGGCTTGAGTGGTATGGAAACTTTGCATTAGGCACATTGTGGTATGGTGAGTATAGGAACCATGGCCCTGGAGCATTACTATCTGGCCGGGTCAAATGGCCTGGCTACCACATCATTCAGGATGTTGCCACAGCTAAATTCTTTACTGCCGCACAGTTCATCGACGGCTTGTCATGGTTGCCATCGACCGGCGTCAAGTTCACAGCAGGCTTGAGCAATTAACCCACCTTATATTATATGCAGTTATTTTTGAAGCTTTCTGTTCGAATTTTTCTTCAACACTACTTAATTTGTATGAAATTGAAGTTTATGGGCCAACCTCGGCCCATCTATCTAGTGGGGATCCAATTGATCCGAACATGTGTATGTTTGGCTATAATCAAGGAAAATAACTAGTTAGTGTTAATTACTTTTTAATTTTAGTAGGCTTTTGGTTAATATTTATTTCAGGATAAAAAGAACAAACACTGACTATGAATTTTGCTTCTTAAAATTTGTGATTTGCAACTTTGGGTATCGATGGGGCCTCTGGACCACTGCTTTTGCTCCCCCAATTCTCAGTGCCATGCTAGATTTTGACTCACTTGTCATTTATTTAAGAAATTCATGATTGATCATACTATACTTGTCAAAATTTATTCTGTAGATTCGATTATTCATCACCTTAAAACCTGATCTAAACATTGTTTTTTTTAAAGAAAATTAATCTAGTTAAATTTAAGTGATTTGACAAGTTGATTTAATGAAACCCAAATGAAATCTAATTATATCAATTCTATGAATTTTTTTTTAAAATATAATTATATCAATTTTATGAATTAAAAAAAAAACATTATATTTAGTTCGCATCTTGATTTCATCGGCCCGCTCATGTCCCATTGTATTTTATATATGAAGACTGAAACCCATGACCTAAACATTAATAAGCACATGTATTTACACCACTCCCTCCACTACATGATTCAACGGCAACAGTGGTAGTAGCGGTGGTGGCAGGAGGAGGAGGAGGAGGAGTGTCTAGGTGATGAACACCTGAGGCAAAATTAAGCTTGATATTCATGGGACTCAAGTCAAGTAAGATTGTTGGATGGAGGTGTTTACATGGACACCACTACCTCAAAACAATTGATTAAGAAGTTGACTTGTACTATGAATCTTAGTTTTCTCTTCGTGGGGCTACATAATATCTTTGTGGGTGGCATTTTATTTAAATACCGACTTAGATTTCGGAAGAAATTGTTGAAATTCGATCTATTTTTTAACCAAAAAACTTAATTTTAAAGACTTTTAATTATAAAATATACATAATTTATATTCTAATTAAGGTCTTATAACTCTCACAGTTTGGCCAAAACCAATAAAATATAAATACAACCTTAACTAGATATATTAAGAAGTCTTGAGATTAAAGGCTAGTAGGTGGCCCAGTAATAAGAGTTTGAGATCAAGAAGTTTGTTTTTCTTGTGGTCTAAAGTTCGAGCCATGTGGTTGCTAATATGATGACTGCTGGAGGCTTACATGGTCATTAATTTCAATGCTCATAGAGCTAATCAAAGTACACGTAAACTGGCACAAATACCTACGTTAAAAAAAAAAATCTTAGAAAATTTAAGATTAAACGCATTTGTGTTCGAAATGATTCTTTTTTTTTATAATTAAGATCTTTAGATATTATTTATACAATACAAACAGATAATATACATATATAGGAAACGTTTTCATGTACTTTACATTTTTTTTAAAAAATTTATTCTAAAATTATTTAAAAAACAAATTTATTTTATATTTTTATCTTTATTCTTCCAATTTTTTTTTTTTCAGAGTGGTAGAGAAGATGGCTGAGGGGCCTACAAGAACTTTTTGTTTTTGCTAACCTCTCCTTGAATAATTTATAGTTTTGGCCATAAAACTAGTAAAATCTAAATTTTAACCCTCCTAGAAAAAAATTGATAATTTTTCCCTCTAATTAAATTTCCTAACCCTGCCCCATTTGTCCCCTTTGTCCTCCTGAAACGCCTACTTAAATGCAATCTTAGTAACAACGGATTTGTGATCTCTAAAAAAACAACAGAAGTATTTTTAAGTTAGCTTCAATTATGTATCAAAACTAAATAATTTTCCAATAAGATCTTTAATTTGTTTATACATTCACAAGAATTTATTTTCTTAGGATTTAATTTATGGATGACAAGCTTCATCTGTCCTCGTAGATTGTCAGCTCTGGAGCTTGATTGAAAGGTTTAAGACAGTTAATTACCATATTCATCAAACTAAACTCTTGTTATAATTGGATCATGTATCTTCCTCACATATTAAGGTGGCAAAAACACCGAGAGAGAGAGAGAGAGAGATACAAAATTACTTCCTCCACTACAGTTGTGGTGGCACGAGCATGAAGATGAACGCGTTTTTGACAGGTAATAATGCAAGATTACAAACAATTCAATGATCTGTATAAAGCTCCATTTCAACATTTCCAGTCACAAAATCTTGTGTCAGCCATGGCTTCCAAGCTAATCACCTTATGCACAACCTCTCTCCTTCTCCTGCTCTTGTGTTCACCCTCTCTTGCAAATTACTCGTTTTCATCCATCTTTAATACACCAGAAACCATTTGTGACAACACACGTTTCCCCCATTTCTGCAAATCTTCTTTACCACATAATAAGCCTGGAACCATACATGACTATGCCAAGATTTCATTTCAACAATCTTTGTCCCATGCTCAAAGGTTTCTTTGGCTTGTTCAACATTACTCAAGGCTTCCCTCAACACTGTACAAATCCACCATTCTTGCGCTTGAAGATTGCCTGTTCTTAGCTCAAGAAAACATAGACTACTTGTCATACGTAATGGAAACTTTAAAGTCTAGTGCTGATGATGCCCTTCAAGGCTACCAAGCTGAAGATTTACAAACCTT
>Ga0307517_10006842_pt1 | contig 16771 bp, 13 predicted proteins | sample 23_EM_MG_FD_194515 | JGI IMG/M metagenome (GOLD analysis project Ga0307517, IMG submission 194515) | Populus trichocarpa ectomycorrhiza microbial communities from riparian zone in the Pacific Northwest, United States - 23_EM | ecosystem: Host-associated > Plants > Roots > Unclassified | place... | reverse complement strand
GGAGGCGGGCGGGCCGGGGGCGGTGTCCCTGGCCGAGCGCGCCAAGCTGCTCAGCACGCTGGGCGGGGGCGAACGGGCCGAGTGGGTCGCCGGGTTCATCGGAGTACAGGGGTTGTCCGAGGCGTTTCAGCTGCTCGGGGTGTGTGCGGTGCCGTGGGCTGCGCCACTTGGGCGGGCTGTCGTGGACGCGCTCAACATCGCGCGGGACGCGGGGAGTTATCCGTGGAGTTTCAGTGGGGTGATGGGGCTGGCCGAGCGGTGTCTCGATCCGGCCGAGGCGAGTCGGCTGGACGGGTTGCTGGCGGTACCGGACGAGTCGGAGGACGCGGCGCCCGGAGCCGGGGGCTATTGGGCGGAGGCATTTCAGAGACTGGTTACTACGTTGCGGTTGCGCGCGGCGATGGCGGAGGAGTTGGGGGAGTTGCAGTCGCCGTAGAAGCGGCGGGGGCTGGAAGCGCCGTAGAAGCTTGGGGGCTGCGCCCCCAAACCCCCCTTCGGCCTGAACGGCCTCGTCCTCAAACGCCGGACGGGCTGAAATGTCACCGGTGTCCAGTAGCGGAGCCCTGTCGTACGTTCTCCCGCACCCAGTCCACGATCGACTGCGTCGTCGCCCCCGGCGTGAAGATCTCTGCGACGCCCTTCTCCTTGAGCGGGGCGATGTCCGCCTCGGGGATGATTCCGCCGCCGAAGACGAGGATGTCCTCCGCCTCGCGCTGCTTGAGGAGGTCGATGACCGCGGCGAAGAGGGTGTTGTGGGCGCCGGAGAGGATGGAGAGGCCGATCGCGTCGGCGTCCTCCTGGATCGCGGTGTCGACGATCTGGTCGGGGGTCTGGTGAAGGCCGGTGTAGATGACCTCCATACCGGCGTCGCGCAGCGCCCGCGCGATCACCTTGGCCCCGCGATCGTGGCCGTCGAGTCCCGGCTTGGCCACCACCACGCGGATCGGACCGGCTGCCACACCCATCACTGCCTCCATGAAGCGACTGCGTTCATCCCTACCCACGGGTACCGCGGTACCCGCTTCAGTGCGGGAAGTGAACGAACGTTATCTCCAGCATCCCGCAACCGGCAGTTTCGCGGCGGATACCGAGGGGGAAATCACACGATGGGACACGTTCGCCGCGCAGCGTTCCAGCGGGAACAAGCGCAACGGGAGCCGCAACGAGGTCGCCGTACCGCCGCGCCGCAGGCCGCGCGGCGCGGTGGTACGGCGCATCGGCACAGGCACGAGGGGTACGCCGCGCGCACCCCTCGCCGCACCGTCGGTGATCCTCGCGGTGGCCTCCCACGAGGGCACACGGGGGACGGAGCTGTCGTTCCGTGTGCCGACAGGAGGTCGGCCATGAAGGTCACCGGGGCTGCACTGCCCTTTCTCCCCCTCTGTCAGCGCCTCCTGCCCAGCAGGCTGGCGGGCCTCTCGATGACCCTCCTGAAAGCGACCGCCCTGGAGATCGTGATCCTCGCGGGCCACCTTCTCCTCTATCCCTCCGGCATGGCCCAGGAACGCCGGGGCCCCCTGCCCGAGCTGCCCTCACCCCAGGACGCTACCCAGCTGCCGACCGAGGCGAAGCCCCCGGTGGTGCTGCTGCACGGGTTCATCGACAACCGCTCGGTGTTCGTGCTGCTGCGCCGTTCCCTGGCCCAGCACGGCCGCCGGCAGGTCGAGTCCCTGAACTACTCGCCGCTGACCTGCGACATCCGCACCGCGGCCGAGCTGCTCGGCCGGCACATCGAGGAGATCTGCGAGCGCACCGGCAGCCGGGAGGTCGACATCGTCGGGCACAGTCTCGGCGGGCTGATCGCGCGGTACTACGTGCAGCGACTCGGCGGTGACCTGCGGGTCCGCACGCTCGTGACGCTCGGCACCCCGCACTCCGGCACCGCCGTCGCCCCGCTGGCCAACGCCCACCCGATCGTCCGCCAGATGCGTCCCGACTCGACGGTGATCGAGGAACTGACCCGCCCCGCGCCCGGCTGCCGTACGCACTTCGTCAGTTTCTGGAGCGATCTGGATCACCTGATGGAGCCGCTGGAGACCGCCTGCATCGACCACCCCGACCTGATCGCCCAGAACGTCCAGGTCAGCGGCATCGGCCACCTCGCTCTGCCGGTCCACCCGGCCGTCGCGACCGGCATCCGCCAGGCCCTCGACACCCCGCTGTCGGAAACCCCGACCGCGACCCACAGCACCGCCCACACCAACGCCCACACGGACACCCGCGCCGACGGCCTGACCGTGGCCTGACCGGACACCGACAGCGGGCTCACAGCATCCCGAAGATCGAACGCTATTCGAACCCAAGGCCAAACCCGTGCCCGTCGTCCCCCGAAACACGGCCGAATGCCCGTTTCCGGCTGACGCGAAACCTGACGAAGATTGTCGTGCCCGCATACTGCCGGGTACAGTCCACCGCACTGCTCTGGCAGCCCCTGTTGTCGAGGCGAATAGAGAAGTTGGTGAACGATCGTCACCCGTCGGGGACCATGACCACCCCGGCCCCGGCTTCCGATGCCACCTCGGCGCACTACGCGTCGTACGGCGGGCAGGACGCCCAGTACGGTGACTTCACCACGTACGGCGACCACACCACCACGGGTTTTCATCCGGGCGCGGACGGCGCCCAGGCCACCGCGAGCTTCGCCACCGACCCCCTCTTCGGCGACATGCCGGGCAACGGCCACAGCTCCGGCCACGACGCCGGGTCGCACCCCATGGCTTCGCAGGCCACCGGCGCGTACGACTCTTCCGGCTGGTCCACAGGTGCCCAACACACCCTGAACTACGACCCGTACGCGGCCCAGCACCACGCCGCCTACGACACGGGCGCCTACGAGACCACGGCCTGGTCGGCCGACTACCAGCAGCTGTCCGCCATCCCGCCGCAGACCGGCGCCCCCGACATCAGCGGGCAGTGGGACGCGAACGCCTGGCTCCAGCCGGACACTTCGGCGCCTGCCGCCGCTCCCGCCGACCAGACCCAGCAGTGGGAATGGGGCACGCAGAACTTCGACACCGGCGCCTACGACGCCACGCAGTGGAACGCCGACGGCAGCCCCGCCGACGCGACCACCACCTTCGAGCAGGCGTCGTACGACGGGACGCACGAGGGCACGTACGACGAACCCGCCCCGGAAGACGGCGAGTTGACCGCCACCGGTGAGCTGCCCGCCCTCGACGAGGCCGAGCCGGAACAGGACACCCCCCAGCCGCACCCCGAACTCCTCGACGACCAGGAGGAGTTCACCCCGAGCGCGGCCCCGGCCGGCTCGCGCGCCGCGGCCCGCAACGGGAGCCGTTCCCGGCGTCGTACGCCCCCGAAGCGGTCCGCGCTGATGACCATCGCCGTGCCGTCCGCGTGTGTGATGGGTGTCGCCGGGATCGCCGCCGCGTCCGTCGGGACGCTGACCGGGGGCAGTGACACCACGGCCTCCGCCTCAGACGCGACCACGGTCAAGCCGTCCGTCGCGAACAACAAGCTGGACGCCCAGATCAAGAGCCTGTCGGCCGGTGCCGACGACTTCGCCGACCGGGCCAGCCGTACGCAGGAACGTATCGACCTCAAGGCCCAGCAGGAGACCGAGAAGAAGAAGGCCGCTGCGGAGGCGGCCCGCAAGGAGCGGCTGCGCCCCAAGTACGTCCTGCCGGTCACGCAGAAGGGCCTCAGCGCCTACTTCGGCCAGGCCGGCGTCAACTGGATGTCCGTGCACACGGGCATCGACTTCCCGGTCTCGTACGGCACTTCGGTGATGGCCGCGACGGACGGCGTCGTCTCCACGAAGTGGAACAGCGCCTACGGCAACATGCTGATCCTCACGGAGAAGGACGGCACGCAGACCTGGTACTGCCACCTCTCCAGCTACCGTGTCGCCTCCGGTACGACGGTGAAGGCCGGCGACCCGATCGCGTACTCCGGGAACTCGGGCAACTCCACCGGTCCGCACCTGCACTTCGAGGTGCGCCCGGCGGGCGGTGCGGCGATCGACCCGCTCCCGTGGCTCCGCAGCCACGGGCTCGACCCGACCTGAGCCGCTCCCGCCGCCCCAATCTCCCTTACAGGCAGCCCCTTTTAGAGGCGACTAAGGGCGGCTAAGGGCAACTCCCTTACGGGTTACAGCTTTTCCACCGGCGCGTACCGCAGTAGCAGCCGCTTCGGCTTGGGCTCCCCGAAGTCGACCGTCGCCTCCGCGTTCGCCCCCGTGCCCTTCACGCCGACCACCGTGCCGAGCCCGAACTGGTCGTGCGTGACCCGGTCGCCGACGGCCAGCGCCACGACCGGCTTCTCCGAGGTGCGGCGGGTGGCGAAGCCCGAGGCACCCGACGCCGAGGAACGCGAGCGGGACGAGGACAGCGAGGACGCGATGCCCGAGGCCGGACCCGTCGACGCCGGGGCCGCCATCGCGCCGGTCCGCTTCCACTCCACGTGCGCCGCCGGGATCTCCTCCAGGAAGCGGGAGGGCGGGTTGTACGACGGCTGTCCCCAGGCGCTGCGCAGCGACGAGCGGGTCAGGTAAAGGCGTTCACGCGCGCGCGTGATGCCCACGTACGCGAGGCGCCGCTCCTCCTCCAGCTCCTTGGCCTGGCCGAGGGCGCGCATGTGCGGGAAGACGCCGTCCTCCATTCCGGTGAGGAAGACGACCGGGAATTCGAGGCCCTTGGCGGTGTGCAGGGTCATCAGCGTGATGACTCCGGAGCCGTCCTCGTCCTCGTCGGGGATCTGGTCGGAGTCGGCGACCAGCGCCACCCGCTCCAGGAAGGCCGCGAGCCCGACGGGCGTCTCACTCTCGCCCTCCCCGCCACTGTTCTCCTGCTCAAACTCCAGGGCTACGGCTGCCAGTTCCTGGAGGTTCTCGATGCGGGTCTCGTCCTGCGGGTCGGTGGACGCCTGCAACTCGGCGAGATAGCCGGTGCGTTCGAGGATGGCCTCCAGGACCGTCGCCGGACCCGCGCCGGAGTCGACGATCGTACGGAGGTCCTCCATCAGCGTGTTGAACTTCTTGACCGCGTTCGTCGACCGCGCGGCCATGCCGTAGGCCTCGTCGACGCGCTTCAACGCCTGCGGGAAGCTGATCTTCTCGCGCTGCGAGAGGGCGTCGATCATCGCCTCGGCGCGCTCGCCGATGCCGCGCTTGGGGACGTTGAGGATGCGGCGCAGCGGGACCGCGTCCTCCGGGTTGGCCAGCACGCGGAGGTAGGCCAGGACGTCCCGGACCTCCTTGCGCTCGTAGAAGCGGACGCCGCCGACGACCTTGTAGGGCAGGCCGACGCGGATGAAGATCTCCTCGAAGACACGGGACTGGGCGTTCGTCCGGTAGAAGACGGCGACATCGCCGGCCTTCGCGTCACCCGCGTCGGTGAGACGGTCTATCTCCTCGGCGACGAACTGCGCCTCGTCGTGCTCGGTGTCCGCGACATAGCCGGTGATCTGCGCGCCCGCGCCCGCGTTGGTCCACAGGTTCTTGGGGCGGCGGGACTCGTTGCGCTCGATGACCGCGTTGGCTGCGCTCAGGATCGTCTGTGTGGAGCGGTAGTTCTGCTCCAGGAGGATCGTCGTCGCGTTCGGGTAGTCCTCCTCGAACTGGAGGATGTTGCGGATCGTCGCACCCCGGAAGGCGTAGATCGACTGGTCGGCGTCGCCCACGACGCACAACTCGGCGGGCGGCAGGTCGTGTTCGCTGGGCGGGACGTCGACCGGGTGCTCGGAGGTGCCGACCAGCTCGCGCACCAGCGCGTACTGCGCGTGGTTGGTGTCCTGGTACTCGTCGACCATGACGTGCCGGAAGCGGCGGCGGTAGTGCTCGGCGACGTCCGGGAAGGCGCGCAGCAGGTTGACCGTCGTCATGATCAGGTCGTCGAAGTCGAGGGCGTTGGCCTCGCGCAGCCGCGACTGGTACATCGCGTAGGCCTGGGCGACGGTCTTCTCGAAGCCGTCGGCGGCCTGGGCGGCGAAGTCCTCCTCGTCGATCAGCTCGTTCTTCAGGTTCGAGATCTTGGCGCTGAAGGACTTCGGGGGGAAGCGCTTCGGGTCGAGGTCCAGGTCGCGGCAGACCAGTGCCATGAGGCGCTTGGAGTCGGCGGCGTCGTAGATCGAGAACGAGGACGTGAAGCCGAGCTTCTTCGACTCGCGGCGCAGGATGCGGACGCACGCGCTGTGGAAGGTCATCACCCACATCGCGTTGGCGCGCGGGCCGACGAGTTGCTCGACGCGCTCCTTCATCTCGCCCGCGGCCTTGTTCGTGAAGGTGATCGCGAGGATCTGCCCGGGGTGCACGTTGCGCTCGCCGAGGAGGTAGGCGATGCGGTGGGTGAGCACACGGGTCTTGCCGGAGCCGGCGCCGGCCACGATGAGCAGCGGGGTGTCGGAGTGGACGACGGCCGCGCGCTGGTTCTCGTTCAGCCCGTCCAGGAGGGTGGCCGGGTCGACCACGGGGCGTGGGGCGCCGTCCCGGTAGTGGGCGTCTCTGCTCGCGGGCACGTCGAACTTCCCGCCGAACAGGTCGTCCGGAATCTGCTCCGGTCCGTGCTCGTCCTCGGGCGGGGGCGGAGGCTCTCCCTCATGGGCCCGAGGGGCCTGGAGATCCGCCAGGAAGCTGTCGTCAAAGAGGCTGCTCATCGCTCTCCGAGTTTAGGGCGCCGCACTGACAACCGGCCGCCACCCCAGGAACTCGGGAAAATTCACGGACCAGAACCGGTCGATCACGATCAGCGATGGCCGGTCTCGCACGTGATCGAGGTCGCTGAGACATGTCGGGCATATCGAACATCAACCTTCACACAAGCCACACGAATTGGTTAGCGTGCGTTCAAGCCGCACGCCCCCGCCGACCTGGGGTGAACCGGTCCAACTCCCTTTCGTGGCACGGACCGTAGGGCACCATCTGGAAGGAGTCGCCTCCTTTGGCGTCGTCGCACCGCAAGCCGCGTTCCGCGGGCTCGCGCATCGCAGGCATATGGACCCCCGCCGCCGACGACGGCGATCGGAGTCCCGGAGAGGTCGAGAAGAAGATCGACGACCTCTACCGGCGGGCGGAGTCGGCGACCGAGACGTACAACGCGGCCAAGCAGCGCAAGCGCGCGGACAGCCTCCTGGGCGACGTGGCGAGGCGCGCGCAGCGGCTCAACTCCGTGCGGGAGCGGCTGAGTTCCTTCACCGCCGCGCAGTACCGCGCCGAGGCCACCGCCCCGGACGCCTCGACCTTCCTGCTCCCGGACACCCCGCCGGACTACTTCGAGCAGGCCCAGCTGATGAGCCGGCTGACCAGCCGCCAGAAGAACGCGGTGCGCCACGAGTCGACCGAGAGTCTCCAGACCCCCGACGGCACGCGGAGCGACCTGAGGACGGCCAAGGCAACCGTCCAGAAGAAGCTCTCCACCGCGCGCGAGCTGCTGTCACAGCCGACCGGGCCGAAGCAGCGGCAGGAGGCCGCGGCCCAGGCGGCGGCACTCGCGAAACAGCGGGCGGAAACGGCGAAGGCCACCCCTTCCGACTCCTCGTACGCCACCAAGGCGGCCAAGGCCGTCGCCTTCGCCCGCGCCCAGGTCGGCAAGCCGTACGTCTGGGGCGCCGCCGGTCCCGGCTCGTACGACTGCTCGGGCCTCACCCAGGCCGCCTGGAAGGCCGCCGGGTTCACCCTCCCGCGCGCCACCACCGACCAGGCCGACGCCGGCACGACGGTCTCCCTGGCCGACGCGCAACCCGGCGACCTGGTCTTCTTCCACGACGACAGCAGCCACGTCGGCGTCTACGTAGGCGACGGCACGATGATCCACGCCCCGAAGCCCGGCGCCTACGTCCGCGAGGAGTCGATCCACCACGACGGCGCGGCGATCATCCACAGCGTGGTGCGACCGGTCTGAGCGGAGTCCGTACGCGCGCGTGAGGGTGTTTTCGAGCGCCACGCACGCGTGCAGGTGTTTTTGACCTCCACGCGTGCGTGGCCCTTCGTCCGCACCAGGGCGGCTCCCTAGCATCGGCCCATGTCCGATACCGGTGTTTCCCGTTTCCGCGCCTGGTGGGCGCAGCGCCCGCCGGCGGCCGGGGCCGTCGTGATGGCGACCGCGATCGTGTCGGTCGGCCTGCTTGTCACCGGGTACGAGGTGCTGTCCCGTATCGCCTTCGCGGTGGCCTGCGCCTTCTGGCTGGGGCTGGCCGCCGACTTCGCCGTACGGCTGCTGCGGGACCGGCGGAGGTGGCTCACGGAGGCGGGGACGCCCGGCGCGCTGACCGCCACGGCGGCGACCGCCGTACTGGGGACGCGGTTCTCGGCGGCGGGCTGGCAGACGGTGGCCGAGGCGCTGCTGGCGGCGGCCGCGGTGCTGTGGCCCGGGCTGCTCGTGCGGGTCGTACGGAACTGGCAGGGGCGGATGCCTGGGACCGTGTTCCTCGGGTGTGTGGCCACCCAGTCGGTGGCCGTGCTGGCGGCGACGATCGCCGGGGCCGAGGCGGCGGCCTGGCTCGCGCACACGGCGTTGGTGCTGTTCTGGTTCGGGCTGGTGCTCTACGGGTTCGCGCTGGCCCGGTTCGAGTGGCGGCAGCTGATCATCGGGGCCGGTGACCACTGGATCGTCGGCGGCGCGCTGGCCGTCTCGGCGCTGGCCGGGTCGAAACTGATCGCCGCCGACAGCGCGCGCCTGTACCTGTGGAACTCCGACGACCGGGGCGTCCTGCGGGCCGTGACCGTAGCGCTGCTGGTGCTCGACGTGGCCTGGTGCGTGGTGCTGGTGGCCGCCGAGGTCGCCTGGCCCCGGCCGCACTTCGACGTGCGGCGCTGGTCGACGGTGTTCCCGCTCGGGATGACGGCGGCGACCATGCTGTCCGTGGGCACCGCCGTGGACGTCTCGTGGCTGCGGACGCCCGGGGAGGTGGTGCTGTGGATCGCGGTGGCCGCGTGGCTGGTGGTCGCGGCGGGGACGGTTCGGCTCTACCTCGCCGCCACGTCCGGGGTCACGTCCACAGGACCGCGATGAAGATGTTCACCATGGTGAGCCCGCCGACCAGCGCGAACTGGCTCTTGTCGACCGTCTCCTCGTCCCGCTTCACATAGACGAGGCCGAGGATCACGATCAGCAGCGCGAGCTTGATGCCGATCTTGATGTTGTTGACGTGCTGATCGTCGGCCTGGTTGAGGCCGACCAGGATCGCGCCGGTGACCAGCATGGTCAGCGCGCCGTGCAGCATGCCGGGGACGAAGCGGGCCGTGCCCTGGCCCATCGCCTTCATCTGGGTGAGGAAACCGCCGAGCAGCGCCGCGATGCCGATGATGTGCAGGCCGACGAAGAGATGGATGAGTACGTCCATGGGGCCGGAGCCTAATCAGGGGCTCGGGGACCGACCGACACCGCCCCTCGTTACCGCCTCCCGGCCCTTGCATATATGCGGCCCATAGCACCGCGCCGTCCCGCCCCGCGTCGGAACCGCCGCATCGGTCAGCGCGCCGCGTGAAGGCGGCGGACCCGGGCCGGAATCACAGTCACCTACGGTCAATTCCCGGTCACCTCATGTCAGTTGCACACATGCGTTACCGCGCCGTCACCATCAGGTTTAGCGTCCTCCACCAGGTGACCGGCTCCCCACCGCCGCCCGGACCAGGGGCGGCAGTCGGCCACCACCGCCGAGAAGTCCGGCGGCGGCCCGCTCCCCCTGTGCGGGCCGCCGCCGGACGCGCAATCGCCCGCTCCCCGGCGGTCGTACGAAAGGACGTGCAGTCCACGTGGCAGCGCACCGCAAGCCCCGACAGCGCTCGCTCAGCGGCAATACAGCCCGTACGGCGGCGACGATCGCCCTCGCGGGCGCGGCGACGGCGACGGGCTTCGACGGGACCTCCCACGCCGAGCCACAGCTGACACCGACGCAGGTCAAGGCCAAGGTGGACAAGCTGTACCAGGAGGCGGAGGTCGCGACCGAGAAGTACGACGGCGCGAAGGAGAAGGCGGACGCGGCCGAGAAGCAGCTGAACACCCTGCGGGACGAGGCGGCCCGCAAGACGGAGAAGCTCAACTCGGCCCGGGACTCGCTGGGTTACGTCGCCGCCGCGCAGTACCGCAGCGGCGGGATGGACCCCGCGGTGCAGCTCATGCTCTCCAGCAACCCCGAACGGTATCTGGACGGCGCCGAGTTCGCCGACCGGGTGGGCCACCGGCAGACGGCGGCCGTCGCCCTCGTACGGCAACAGCTGCGGGAGATCGAGCAGTTGCGCGGCGCCGCGCACATCGAGCTGACCTCGCTGAAGTCCCGGCAGGCCGAGCTCGGCAGGCAGAAGAAGACGATCAACGGCAAGCTGGACCAGGCACGCCGCCTGCTGTCCGGACTGACTCCCCAGGAGCGGGTGCAGGTCGGCGAGGCGGGTGGCACCGGCCGCGCGTCACGGTCGACGACCGCGGCACGGGGCGCGCTGGCCGCGCCCGGTTCCTCCGCCGCCGCGTCCGACGCCCCCAACTCCCGTGCGGCGGCGGCCGTTTCGTACGCCTACCAGAAGCTCGGCAGCCCCTACGTCTGGGGCGCGACGGGCCCCAACGCCTTCGACTGCTCGGGCCTCATCCAGGCTGCGTACAGCTCAGCCGGTGTCTCCCTGCCCCGCACGACCTACGCCCAGATCAACGCGGGCCAGCGGGTCTCCCGGTCCGAACTGCGCCCCGGCGACCTGGTGTTCTTCTACTCGGGCATCAGTCACGTCGGCATCTACGTCGGCGACGGCCAGATGATCCACGCCCCGAACCCGACGGCTCCGGTACGGCTGGCGCCGATCGACCAGATGCCGTTCGCGGGGGCGACCCGGGTGGTGTGAATCCCGAGTGAACTCCCTTACGGGGTACGACCCTTTCGGATCCGGGTCACACCAGTCGCCGTGCCGTCGCCCACCGCGTCAACTCGTGCCGGTTCGACAGCTGGAGCTTCCTCAGCACCGCCGAGACATGGGACTCGACCGTCTTCACCGAGATGAACAGCTGCTTGGCGATCTCCTTGTAGGCGTAGCCACGCGCGATGAGGCGCAGGACCTCGCGCTCGCGCTGGGTGAGACGGTCGAGGTCCTCGTCGACCGGCGGGGCGTCGGTCGACGCGAACGCGTCGAGGACGAAGCCGGCCAGGCGGGGCGAGAAGACCGCGTCGCCCTCCTGGACCCGGAAGACGGAGTTGACGAGGTCCGTGCCGGTGATCGTCTTGGTGACGTAACCGCGCGCACCGCCCCGGATCACCCCGATCACGTCCTCCGCCGCGTCCGACACGGACAGGGCGAGGAAGCGGACGGGCTGCTCGGCGTCGCTCATCAACGGGGCGCAGCGGCGCAGGACTTCGACCCCGCCGCCGCCCGGGAGGTGGACGTCGAGGAGGACCACCTCGGGGCGGGTCGCGGTGATGACCGTGACCGCCTGGTCGACGTCCGCGGCCTCGCCGACCACCTCGACCCCGGTCTCCTCGGTGCGGCCGATCTCGGCCTGGACCCCTGTACGGAACATGCGGTGGTCGTCGACGAGGACCACGCGCACATGACGCCCGCCCGCGCTCCCGCCGGTCGGCTCCGCCGGTTCGTTCGTCTCGGTCGCGTCGCTCATGACGTCTTCTCCGCCCTCTCCATCTCCAGCTCGACCTCGGTACCACCGTCCGGCACCGCGCGCAGGCGTGCCGTACCGCCGTGGCGCTCCATGCGGCCGATGATCGATTCTCTGACGCCCATACGGTCGGCGGGTATCGAGTCGAGGTCGAAGCCCGGTCCGCGGTCACGGACGGACACGAAGACCGTCTTCCCCTCCACCTCCGCGTAGACCTGTACGGCGCCGCCCTCGCCACCGTACTTGGCCGCGTTCACCATCGCTTCGCGCGCGGCCTGCATCTGTGCGCCGATTCTGTCGTCGAGCGGGCAGTCGCCGACGATGACGACCTCGATGGGGACGCCGTGCTTGTCCTCGACCTCGGCCGCGCTGCGGCGGACCGCCTCGGCGAGGGTGTCGGGTTCGTCGGCCTCGTCCTTGCCGGTGCCCTCCGGTTTGTAGAGCCAGGCGCGCAGGTCGCGCTCCTGGGCGCGGGCCAGGCGGCGCACCTCGTTCGGGCTCTCCGCGTTGCGCTGGATCAGGGTCAGGGTGTGCAGCACGGAGTCGTGGACATGGGCGGCGACCTCGGCACGCTCCTGGGCGCGGATGCGCATCAGGCGCTCCTCGGAGAGGTCCTGGGTCATCCGCACGAGGTACGGGCCGGCGAGCAGGGTGATGCCGACGAGGACCGCGAGGGCGGCCTGGAGGACCGAGCCGAGGTGGCTGGCGGAACCCTGGAGCACGAAGATCGCGGTGGCGCCGGCGGTGACCAGCAGGACGCCACCGCCCGCGCGCAGCAGGCTGAGCGTACGGCGGCGGCTGCCGACCTCGGCCCAGCGGGCCCGGCGGGCGTTGTCCGCCTGGCGCCAGACGAGGGCGACGCCCGCGCCGACGAGGACGGTCGGGAAGAGATAGGCCTTGGCACCGCTGCCGAGATTCACATTGCCGACGAAGACCAGCGCGACGACGACCATGAGGAGCAGGGCGACGATCTGGCCCTTGTCCGGCTTGCGGGCGACGAGTCTGCGGCGGCCGTCCGGCGAGGTCTCGGTGGAGACGAGCGACGGGGGCCGCTGCCCGGCGACCCCGCCGACGCCGAGCGGCACGAAGAACCAGAACGAGGCGTACAGCAACGCGCCGAGCCCGTCCGCGAGGAACAGCCCCACGAACACCAGCCGCACCCAGATCACCGGCAGCCCGAGATGCCCGGCGAGCCCCCGCGCCACACCACCGAGCCAGCGTCCGTCACTGCTGCGGTAGAGCTTGCGCGGCGGCCGCGGGTCCTCGACGGGCAATGCTGCGGCTTCCGGCATGCCACCGATGTTCACATGCCCCGCCGTCCGGGGCATCAGGGTCGACCCCCGAGACTCCCCTGATCTTCGAATTCGGCGCGCTCGGACCTCCAACACAGCGCGCTCGGCCCGCGAGAACGGCGTGCCGCGGGGGTTCTGGCGGGTTGCCGGAAGGGGAAGCGGTGACAGCGGTCCGCGGGTCGGCTGCGGCTGCGGCTGCGGCTGCGGCTGCGGCTGCGGCTGCGGGGGATCTCAGCGCCACCGGCACACGAGCCGGTCGCGGTATCGGTCACGGTGGCACGGGAGCCCGGCGGGCACCCCGGCCGCCCACGGCAACCACGCCCGCCCGGCGAACAGCTCGCGGCACGGCCCACCGGCGCGCACCACAGTCCCTCGAACACTCCCCCGGTCCGGGTCAGGGCGGAATTCAGGGTTCGGCCAGGGTCGTCCCGACTGCCATCGGCGGCTCGCGGCGGGCAGCATGGACGCATGACAGATCACGAGCACGCCGCGACGGGTCCGGGACCCGGCTCCGGCCCACGTCCGCGAGCGGGCGGCGGGCCGCAGGACGCCGTGCCCGGCGCGGGTGCCGCCTCGTCGCCGGGTGCGGTGCCCGGCAGCGGCACCGCGACCACGGCTCCGCACCGGTTCCGGCGGGACCGGCGGTCGAAGGTGCTCGCGGGGGTGTGCGCGGGGCTGGGGCGGCAGTGCGACATGGACCCGGTGATCTTCCGGATCACGCTCGCCGTGCTCTCGGCGACGGGCGGCATCGGCCTCATCTTCTACGGCTTCGCCTGGCTCTTCGTCCCGTACGACGACGAGGAGGAGAACGAGGTCCGCAAGCTCTTCACCGGCCGCGTGGACGGCCAGGCCCTGGCCGCCGTGCTGTTCGCACTGGTCGGCTGCGGTGTGTTCCTGTCGATGCTGAACAACGCGAGTGTGCTGACCTTCGCCGTCGTCCTCTCCCTCCTGCTGGCGGGCGCGGGGTACTGGTCGCAGCAGCGCGGCGCCCCCGACCCCGACCCGCTGGCCGCGCAGGCGGTCGCCGACGCCCCGCCGGAGGCCCAGGCGCCGCCGGTGCCCGCCGCCTATCCCTCCTGGTGGCGTGATCCGATCGTCAAGGACGGCACGCACGTCGGTGGCACCGGCTATCTGTGGGGCCCCGGCGACTCCCGCGACCGTGACATCACGGACGTGCTCGACATCCGCCTCGGCCCCTCGTACCCGCACTGGCGCGAGGATCAGCGAACCCCTCGCCCGGCGCCCCCGAAGCAGCGCGGCCCGCGCTGGATCGGCGGCTGGGTGTTCCTGCTCGCACTGTGTGCGGGTGCCCTCGGCACCGCCGCGAAATGGGACGACCAGGCGCTCGGCACCAGCCTGCAGGCGGGCCTCGCCTGTGCGCTCGTCGTCTTCGGCCTGGGCATCGCGCTCAGCGCCTTCCTGGGGCGCACGGGGGCGGGCTCGGTGTTCCTCGCGATCGTCACGGCCGGCCTGCTCGCCGCCTCGGCGGCCCTGCCCAAGGACCTCACCACCCACTGGGAACACCTCACCTGGCAGCCCGCGGCGGTGGCGGACGTACAGCCGAAGTACGACCTGGGGAACGGGGTGGGCACGCTCGACCTGACCCGGTTGCGGCTGACCAAGGGGCAGACGGTCGCGACGGACGCCGAGGTGGGCGTCGGGCAGCTGAAGGTGATCGTGCCGTCGAACGTGACGGTGAAGCTGAGTGTGGACGTGCGCGTCGGGGACATCCAGTTGCCCGGTGACGACAAGAAGGACGTGGACGTGGAGCCGGGCAAGCACCAGCAGGTCACCCTGACCCCGGCGACGGGCGTCAAGAGCACCGGCACGCTGGACCTGGACCTCCAGGTCGGCGTCGGACAGGCGGAGGTCAGCCGTGCTGCGTCATGAGTTCCAGCCCGGGAAGCTGGTCGCCGGTCTCTTCCTCGCCGCCGCCGGCGTGCTCTACGCCGGGGACGCGGGCGGGCTGTGGGTGACCGAGTGGTTCGCGGTGATCCCGCTGGTCACGTTCGGCCTGGTCCTGGCCGGAGTGGTGGCGGGCGTGAACGGCGCGATCCGCAGACGCCGAGGGGCCGGCCGCAGGAACACGGCCGACCCTGGTCCGGACATATCCGGCTGACGATCACCTACGAACTGGACCGGCGGCTACCGGTAGCCGCCCGCCCGGTGCCTTCGCCTGCCGCGGATCGCCGCGTCCAGGGAGAACACGGAGGCGCCCGCGAGGACGAGGGGCAGCCAGGCCATCAGGTAGGCGAGGTCGTTGCCGTAGTAGTAGGGGTCGTTCGCCCAGCTGATGGTCAGCCACAGGCTGAGCGAGATCAGCGCGCCGCCGAGCGCGGCGAGGCGGGCCAGCAGGCCGATCAACGTGCCGATGCCGACGGCTAGTTCACCGAAGGCGATGGCGTAGCCGAAGCCGACGGGGTTCTTCAGGGACAGGTCCACCAGGGCCGGGATCGCCGACGAGTCGCGGACCGCGCGCATCGTCTCGCCGATCGAGCCGGCGCCGGAGGACTTCATGAAGGCGCTGTCGGTGAGTTTGTCCAGGCCCGCGTAGATGAAGGTGACGCCGAGGAAGACGCGCAGTGGGAGCAGGGCGTATCGGGTGGCGGTGTCCCGCCAGTTCCGGTCGCCGTCGAGGTACGGGGTTTGCGTATCCATCCGAGTGCTGTGAGTCATCGCCCTTAGCCGCCTCTCGCCCGCTGTGCCGTGACCCCTCAACAGACCATACGTACGAAAAGGAGGACCCGCTCAATCATGCTTCGACGAATTTTTGCGACTTCGGCCAGGTTCGTACGGTGGTTGGCTCATCGAGGGCGTCAGTCCGTCACGTCGACCACGCAGGCGTTCGTCTCCACGCCCGCCGCGGTCACGACCTGTACCTCCACGCGGCCGGGCTCGACGTCGGCCGGGACGGGGACGGTCAGGAGGGTGTCCGTGGGGTTGGAGAAGCCGCCGGCGACCGGGACGAGGGGGACGTGGACGTTGACCGGGCCGATGCGGACGACCATGCGCGAGAGGCGGTCGGCGGTCTGGGCGCCCGGGGGTACGAAGCCCGCGCCGCGGATCTCGATGTCGTCGCCGGTGCGGATGGGGGCGTCCAGGTCGCCCGCCTCGCGGGAGCGCACCACCGAGAGGATGACCGGGCGGCCGCCCTCCGCGTACTTGCCGGCCAGGTATGTCGCGGCCGAGATCAGCACGACCACCGCCAACCCCCAGGGCAGGTCGGGCAGTTGGTCGGGGCGGCGGGCGAGACGTACGGCGACGAAGACGAGGGCGACGGCGCTGATCGCGACGTACTGGATGTCGGCGAAGGTGCCGCGGCCCGAGTCGTCGGTGAGGAGGTCGGCGGCGCGGGGGCGGTCGGCGGGGAGTTTCTGGAGGCGCTGGCCCAGCACGCGCAGGCCGACGACCCGGCGGACGAGCACGGCGATCGCGCAGACCACGGCGAGGACGGTCACCACACCGGCGCCGCGGGCGAGTTCGAGGCCGGTGATGAGGGCGTCGCGTTCGGCGTGGTCGGAGGCGGCGGCGAGCCGGCCGGCCAGGACCAGCACCGCGTACGCCACGAACAGCACCCAGGAGACGGCCACGGCACGGGAGGTCGACAGCCGGTTGTCCTCACCGATCACCGGGGCCAATGCCCCGCCCCGCGCGCGGTGGAACCAGGAGGCGGCCGTCACCGTACCGGCGACCACGAGCGCGGCCAGCAGTCCGGCCGTGCGGGCCGCGGTCCAGCCCGCGCCGATCGCGGTGAGCGCCTGCACCAGGAGCAGCACCACGAAGGCGCCCCACACCGCGAAGGCCGTACGGCGCCACAGGCGCGCCAGCCAGGCACCGCCCTCGGCGCGGCCGCGTTCGGCGACGACGTCGGCGGACTGGGTCAGTTCGTCCGAGACCCACTGCCGGGAGGCGGACGCCGAGTGCGCCACCGCC
>Ga0307517_10006840_pt1 | contig 16772 bp, 12 predicted proteins | sample 23_EM_MG_FD_194515 | JGI IMG/M metagenome (GOLD analysis project Ga0307517, IMG submission 194515) | Populus trichocarpa ectomycorrhiza microbial communities from riparian zone in the Pacific Northwest, United States - 23_EM | ecosystem: Host-associated > Plants > Roots > Unclassified | place... | reverse complement strand
CATCATTAGAGTGGAATTACCCCTGGAACCGGAAACTTTATAATTTGATTATGGCAGTAGCAACAAAAAAAATACAGGTAGCCATCGTAGACGACCACAATCTTCTGCGTAAAGCCCTGGCTAAACTGATCTCTTCTTTTGAAGACTACACCGTTCTGTTCGAAGGCGACAGCGGTAAGGAAATAAAAGCCCGCATCGCCCAGCACGTCATCCCCGACATCATCCTGCTCGACGTCAATATGCCCGATATGGATGGCTACGAGACGGTGCGCTGGCTGAGTAAGAGCTACCCCCAGGTCAAAGTGCTGGCCCTGTCCATGTTCAGCGACGAGAATACGATCATACGCATGCTGCGCCTGGGCGCCAAAGGATATATCCTCAAGAACATCGAGCCGGAAGAGCTGAAGCTGGCCCTGGATTCCATCATGAAAAAGGATTTCTATCTTTCCGAGTTCATTTCCGGCAAGATCATCAGCGGTCTGCATAAGGACCTCGGCAATCCCGACGAGCAGATCAACCTCACCGATAAGGAAAAGGAATTCCTTCGTCTCGTCTGCTCCGAGCTCACGTATAAGGACATCGCCGATAAAATGTTCGTAAGCCACCGGACGGTGGACAATTACCGCAATACCCTCTTCGAGAAGCTGAAGGTAAGGACCCGCGTCGGCCTGGTCATGTACTCGATCAAGAACGGCCTCGCCGAGGCATAAGGCTCATCAGCAGCGCCGGCAGGAACACCAGGTTCGTGATCGTAGCGATCACCAGCGTGAGGGAGGTCAGCCATCCCAGGGCCTGGATCCCGCCGAAATCACTGAAACAGAATATGACGAATCCCGCGATCAGCACCATGGAGGTATACAGGATGCTGATGCCCGTCTTATTGATGGTGTCGATCACCGCCTGATGCGGATCGAAGTCCCCCTTTCCGGCTTTCAAAGCTTCCTGCTTATAGTTGACGAGGAATCGGATGGTGATATCGATAGCGATCCCCAACGCGATGCTGAAGATGATCACCGTCGAAGGCTTCAGCCGCACGCCCGCCCAGCCCATGATGCCGGCCGTTATGATGAGGGGAATGATATTGGGGATAAGGGAGCAAAGGAGAATGCGCAGCGACCGGAACAGGTAGAGCATACAGGCGGCGATGAGCACAAAGGCCCAGGTGATGCTGTCCTTCAGCCCCTTGATGATAAAGCTGCTGCCTTCCAGGTAGGTGACGCTGCTGCCGGTGAACTCCACATGGTATTTCGAAGAGTCGAATAAGGCCGCCGACCGCTTGTTGAGATCGTCCAGGATCAGGGGCAGCCGGTAGCTGCCTACATCGGCCATATTGATGCTGATCCGCACCTGTTGCTGGTTGCTGTCGATAAAGCTCTTCAGCAGATTGCCGAGACTGTTTTTCTTATCATCCTTTCCCTCACCTACCTCACCACTCACCACTGACCGCTCACCCGCTGACCGCTCACCCACTGGCCGCTCACGATCCGCGTTCTGCCGCAGATAACCTGCCAGGAAGGGCAGATCGAAGGAATTGGGCAAGGCATAATTCGTGCTGTCGCCGTCATAATAAGCCTGCCGCACGAATTTCAGGCCTTCCACCATGGAAAGAGGTCGCGCCATATCCGGCTGGCTGGCGATATACCGGGAGAAACTATCTATCAGGGTCAGGGTCTGCAGCATGCCTGCCCGCAGCCCATTCTTCCGTCGGGTATCCACTACGATCTCCAGGGGCATGACGCCTTTAAAGTTCTTCTCGAAGAATTTCAGGTCGGTGTAGATAGGATCATTTTTGGGAAGGTCGTCTACGATGAACCCTTCGGACTTCAGCCGGAACATGCCTGCCACGGCAAAGATCAGTACGATCAGGGTGATCGCGTAGATGGACCGGCGGTGGTTGCGCGCCCAGGTCTCCAGTCGTTGCAGGATGGCCAGCAGCCACCTGTTCTCCAGGTAACGGGTATGCCGCAATTTGGGAGCCGGCAGATAGCTCAGTACGACAGGTATGAGGATGAAAGAGATGAAGAACAACAGCATGATATTGACGCCGGCCACCACGCCGAACTCGTTCAGGATGGCGCTCCTTGTCAGGGCAAAGACGCCGAAGCCGATGGCCGCCGCAATATTGCAGAACAGGGTCACGATGCCCATCCGGCCGATCATTTCCAGCAGGGCGGCGTGCTTATCACCCGTATCCCTATACGCCGTATGGTATTTGTTCAGGAAATAGATGCAGTTCGGGATGCCGATCACCACCACCAGGGAAGGGGTCAGGGCATTCAGCAAGGTGATCTTATAACCCAGCAGGTGCATGGTGCCGAAGCTGAAGATCACACCGATGATCACGACGCTTAAGGAGAGCAGCATCGTGCCGATGCTCCGGAAGAAGGCCAGCAGGATAATGGCGGATAAGAGCACCGAACCCAGGAGGAACCAGGTGGTCTCATGCGCCACCTTTACAGCCATTTTTGTCCGGATAAGGGGCAGGCCGCTGTAATGGATCTGCAATCCATGCCTGGCGCCGAAGGCGGAGATGGTCTCCGTGATCCCGCCTACGACGACGATCCGCCGGGCCGTATTCATCACATCTTTATTGACATGGATGGCCGTCAGCCAGGCATGGGTCCCGGGATTGTACAGGAGCCCGCGGTAGAAGGGTAGGCCGAGGAACAGGGCCTTGCTGCTATCGATCTCCGCCTGAGACAGGTGGCGGCGGGGGAAGATAGGAACGCCCTTCAGTTTTTCCGCGCTGTCCACTTTTACGAGGTTGATGGCGGAAGATACGCCCAGCACATCGTCCACCCCGGGGGCCTTGCGCAGCTGCTCGATCAGGTCCGTATAATCGTTGAATATATTCTCTTTAAAGAGGCTGTCGGTCTGTACGGCCACCACCATCAGGTTGCCGTCTTCCCCGAATTTCTTCCGGAAAGCCTGGTAGGCCACATATTTTGGATTATCCGTGGGGACGGTACGGGTGAAATCATAGCTCATTTGCACCTGGGCGGCATGATAGCCCATAAAAACGGTGACGGATAACAGGAGGGTCGCTAATAATAACCGGAATTTCAGGACTTGACGGGCAATGGATTCCCACATGGAGCTGTGATTAGGTAAACGAATGTTCTTTTACGGCACAAAGAAACTTCTTTTCAATGGCTTTTCCAGTGCCCTTCCTAACTTTGACCATCTTTTATGGTAGTAAGATCCCTGCTGAGCGCTGTATTTTCGTTGCTTTCCTTGTTTGCCTTTGCCCAGATCCCGGCTATCGGCAACTGGCGCGAGCATTTGCCTTACCACCAGGCCATCGGCGTAACGGGCTCCGGGGAGAAGATCTGGTGCGCCACGCCCTATAGCCTGTTTTCCCTCGATCTGCAGGACAACAGCATCAGCCGCTACAGCAAGGTCACCGGCCTGAGCGAGACGGGTATCAGCGCCCTGGGGTACGATCCCGCCACCGGCCAGCTGATCCTGGCCTATGTGAACAGCAATATCGATATCCTCGACGCCCATCAGCAGGTGCATAATATAGCCGACTTGAAGCGTGCAGCCGCCCCCGGCGACCGGACGATCTACGGGATCTTTCCCTATAAGGGCAGGGCCTATCTGTCCACCGGCCTGGGCGTTATCGTGCTCGACCAGGATAAATATGAAGTGAAGGACACCTATATACTGGGCAGCAACGGCGATACCGTAGCGGTCCGGTCCTTCACCGCCGATGATAATTTTTTTTACGCCGCCACCGATGAGGGCCTCAAGCGGGCGCCCCTTCTTTCCGGCGGGCTGGCCGACTTTCATAACTGGTCCCTTCCCGGCTCCCTGCCGGGGCTGCCCGCCGGTCCCTGCCGGCAGGTGACGAACTTCGGAGGTAAGGTCCTTGCCTTGCAGCAGGATTCCGTTTTCCTGTTCGACGGCGCCGCCTGGAATTTTTTTTATGCGGATGGCTGGACCATCAACGATCTGTCCGTTACCGGCGGGAAACTCTTCGTCTCGGAACAAAAGGCAGACAGCGGGCGGGTGCTGAGCCTCAGCGCCGCCGGCGCCCTCGAAAAATTGCTGCAAAGGCCGGACATCCTGCAAAGCCCTCGCGGGGCGTTGTTGGCCGGCGATCAGATCTTCGTGGCGGATTCCCTTCGGGGGCTGTCTTCCTGGCCGAACGGCAGCGGCGATCCGCAGCGTATCATTCCCAATTCCCCCGCATCCCTGGCCAGCGGGGAGATGACGATCGCCCCCGGCTCCTCTTCCGGTGATCCCGGCGCCGCCGGCTCTTTTCGTTCTGGCGTCCTCTGGGTGGCATCCGGCGGCGTGGACGATAACTGGGATCCGATTAACAACCGAAATGGCCTCTATCGTTTTTCCTCCGATGGCTGGGCCACTTATAATGCGGAACATTTCCCCCGGCTCGACAGCATTTATGACTTTGTCAGCGTAGCGGTCAGTCCCTTGGATCACAGCGTTTGGGCGGGATCTTTTGGAGAGGGGTTGCTCCGCATGGGCGCCGATAGCGCTATGACCATCTATGCAAAGAACTCGCCCTTAGGTCCTGTGCAGGGGCAACCTGATGTAGTTCGGGTGGCTGGCCTGGCTTTCGACGCCACAGGCAATTGCTGGATCGCCAACTATGGGGCTGCCAACGACCTGGTCGTCAGAAGATCGGATGGCAACTGGCTTTCTTTCGCCATTCCTTTTCCCCATACCGATCATGCCGTCGCGCAGATCGTCGTAGATGATCTCGGACAGAAATGGATCGTTTCGCCGAAAGGCAACGGCCTGTTCTGTTATAATCAGGGCACGTCATTGGATAATGCCTCCGACGATCAATGGAAATTTTACCGCGCGGGTAAAGGCAATGGCAATCTGCCGGATAATAATGTTAACTGCATCGCCAAGGATAAGAACGGGTTTATCTGGGTCGGCACGGTCAATGGCATCGGCGTGATCCAGTGTCCCGGAAGCATCTTCAGCGCGCAGGGCTGCGAAGCCCTGCTGCCCATCGTGCAATTCGATAATTTCGCAGGATATCTTTTCAGCGGCGAACAGGTGCAGGCGATAGCCGTGGATGGCGCAGACCGGAAATGGGTCGGCACCCGTAACGGGGTCTGGTTGCTCAGCCCCGATGCGAAGAAGATCATCTATCATTTTACGGAGGACAACTCCCCGCTCCTGAGCAACGGGGTGCGGCGTATCGTGGTAGATCCGCTCAGCGGCGAAACTTTTTTTTCGACGGACCTTGGCATCTGTTCCTTTCGCAGTACGGCCACGGAGGGTGGCCAAAGTAATTCGAATGTGCTGGTATTTCCCAATCCCGTACCACCGGGATATAGCGGGACCATCGCCATCCGTGGACTGGTGGACAATGCGATCGTCAAGATCACCGAACTGAATGGGCGTCTCGTTTACCAGACCCGGGCATTGGGCGGACAGGCCGTCTGGAATGGCCAGGATTATAAAGGCCGCCGCGCGTCCACAGGTATTTACCTGGTATTGGTGAGCGACGATACACACCAGGAGAAGTTCGCCACGAAGATCGTGTTCATCGGGAAGTGAAGCGCCTTATACTTTTACGTATTTTACACTTTTCGGGATATGTACAACGCCACTGTTTTTACTCATGAGCGAGGCTAGAGCCGAGCACTATACCCACATTCAACGGGGGTGTCATCAGCAACAGAATGAGCTCGTAAAAAATGTGGCTTATGCACATACCCCGCAAGTGTAAGAATACGTATAAGATATCCGTGCGGCACGCTCTCGACGGTCCTTTACTCGCGACTGGCGCTATTCGTGGGCAACTGCGGTACGATGCCTCAAAAGCGGCATTTCTGGCGAGCCCGTACCAAAGCTGAAGAGCGCAATGGCGGAAAGAAGAACAAAAGCCCGGCTTTGCAAAGGCCCATGAGCCGGAACAGCCGCGTTGAGGTCATCGTACCGCAGAAGCAGGTAGGAGGTCACGGTACCACAGAAGTAGGTAGGAGCACATCGTACCGCAGCAGTAGGCAGGCAGGAGAACAACATTGCACCAGCATAAATAACAAAAGTGGAGACCCACAAAACAAAAGGCATTATCTTAAAGACAGTCAAATACGGCGAGACGAGCCTCATCGTCACCGCCTATACCGAGCTATTCGGCATACAATCCTACCTGGTCAACGGCGTCCGGACATTCACGAAGAAGGGACCCGGCAGGGCCAACCTGTTCCAGCCTCCGGCCATCCTCGACCTGCTGGCCTATCATAACGAACTGAAACACCTGCAGCGCCTCAAGGAATTCCGGTGGGGCTACCTCTATCAGCAGATCTTCTTCAGCGTCCTTCCCAATACCGTGGCCCTGTTCATGGTAGAGCTCCTGCAAAAAACGTTGAAACAGCCCGAACCCAATCCCGAGCTCTTCTATTTTATCGAAGATGCGTTCATACACCTGGATCAGAGTTCGGAAAAAGTAACGGCCAACTACCCTTTATTCTTTTCGCTGCACCTGGCCGGCCTCCTGGGCCTGCTGATCCGGGACGACCATTCCGGGCAGCGATCCATCCTCGACCTGCGGGAAGGCGCCTTCGTAAACGAACCGCCCGACCACCAGGATATCCTCGACGAACCCTATAGCACGATCACCTCCCAGTTATTGCGGGTAAGACAGCCTAAAGAGCTGGAGGAATTCACCCTCAACCAGGAAACCCGCAGGACCTTACTCCTTGCTTACCAATCCTTTTACGCTCTCCACACACCCGATTTCGGGACCATGCGGACCCTCCCCGTATTGCAGACGGTTTTGCAATAATATCATATACAGGTTTACACGTAAATATATATCTTTATCACAGCTACAGAGATCAGGTACAGACCCTTACCAAATGACCCTATCGCGACGCTCTACGCCTAGCCTTTGATAAACCCCGATTTAACAAACTACCCTTTCATTTATCATCCTCCATGCCTATCAAAAACTGGTTACTAACCGGTTGTTTGACCGTCTCCTTCTATTCAATGGTTTTCATTTGCAGGATACAATTTAAAACCAACTTATATGAGATGTACTAATTGCGGATGGAGCAACAATGAAACGGATACGCATTGTATCAAATGCCGCAACCCGTTGAAGACCTCACAGGCTGTCAACGAGCCCCGCCCCATGGGCAGCGAGTCCCGCCCGTCGAATGAGTCCCGCCCGTCCCAGGGCACCATCTCCGGCAAACAGGCTCCTGCACCTCTTCAGGAAGCCGAACAGGGAGCAGCCTCTGCCCGGGAGACCATCAACGACATCCCGGCTGCGGAAGGATCAGCCAGAACGGCGACCTCGCAAGGGCTTGCGACGGAAGTGACCAACTGTCCTTCCTGCGGATATCTCGTCAGCAAGCGGGCGGCGCGTTGTCCCCGCTGCGGCAGGGAACTGGCGGGCGCTGCCACCGGGACCTCCGGGACTTCCGGCAAGGGCAGCGCTGCGGGAGCCACCGTCCTTTCCGCGGGACCGGGAGGACCTTCTTCCGCTCCTACGGTGGTCAGCCGCCCGGACAAGGGGGACAAGGAAGAGAAAGGGGACAAGGGAGCAGAGATAGTCCCGGATGACGCTGCTGCGAAAGGCGATCTCAGAGGCAAATCCATGACCATCGATCCCTACCGGCAAAAAGCCGCTCCGAAAAAAGAAGCCTTCTTCCTGAGAATGGATAACGTCGACGAGCCGCCGGTGCTCCTGAGCTTCGGGACGAAGGAAGACACCATCGACCTGAACAGGGATAACCTCGATGCGTTCAACAACACCATCACCGGTAAGGTGCAGGCGCAGCTGAACTTCGACGGAGAGAAATGGCATATCCGCGACGGCAGCGAACAAAAGACCACCTTCCTCCAGTTGGCGGAGGCGCATGAGCTGAAGGACGGAGACATCCTCCTGATCGGCAATAAGCGGTTCGTTTTCTACTCAAAGAATCCTAACCTCTAAAAACCCCCCGCCACATGAAAAATGAATTTGCAGAATACGTCAGCCCGAAACGATTCTATCCTCAGCCGGGCGAATACATCGATAAATTTCGCATCCTCTCTGTCCTGGGAGAAGGCAGCTTTGGCATCGTCTATAAAGTGGAGGACGCGGGTAAAAAGATCCTGGCCCTCAAGCTCCTGAAGTTATGGGAGATCGCTTATGAAAAAGAAAGACAGATGCTGCTGAAGCGGTTCCAGCGGGAATTCGAGATCGCGGGCATCGAGTCGAAGTACATCGTAAAGAGCCATAGCTATGGCCGTATCAAGGGCAACCCCTATATCGTCATCGACTATTGCGAAGGCGGCAGCCTGGGTGGCTACATCGGGAACCCCGACAGGATCAGGGACATGAACAAACTGGGATTCGAGATCCTCAGCGGCCTGGATGAGCTGCACCAGAAGGGCTTCTTTCACCGGGATATCAAGCCGCAGAACGTGCTGGTGCACGAGGACGGCAGCGCCAAGCTCTCCGATTTCGGGATCGCCGGTCACAAGAATTCAAGACTGACGGAGCGGAATATCTTCGGTAAGGTGGAGCATATCTTCGGCACCTGGGCCTATATCGCACCGGAGCAGGCCAATAACAAGATAGCCTTCAAGGCCCTGGATGCGGTGGCCGATATCTTTTCCTTCGGCATCATGATGTTCGAGCTCTTCACGGGACGCTATCCCTTCCCACCCTATAAGATCGAGACGGAAAAGGACCTCCTGGAATACCTGGACAACGCGAAAAAAGGCAACTACAACGGCCTATCCCTTTACCGGGACCGGATCCCCGAGACATGGAAGGCCATCATCCAGAAAAGCATCGAGCCCGACTTCCAGCACAAACGCTTCAAAAGTGTACAGGACATCATCCGCCGCCTGGGCTATGTGCCGCAGCAACGGGTGCATACGATCCATACGGGCGATAAGCTGAAGAACAACCTGGCCATCCAGGTCACCTACGGAGAGGAACTGAATCAGCTCTTCGACCTCGTCACCCTCTTTGAAAAAAAGAATGGAGCGGCCAGGCTGCTGACCATCGGCCGGAAGGACCCATCCGTCAACAATGACGTGGAGATCGTGGAAACCCAGACAAGGTATATCTCCCGCCGGCATGCCATCATCGAAAAATGGGAGGAGCCGGCCTGCTGGATGATCCGGGACGGGCAATGGAACGACGGCAGCAGTCAATGGGCGCCTTCCCTGAATGGCCTTTATGTCAACGGACAGAAAGTGAACATCGACGGCAAGGAGATCACGCCCGGGGATATCATCACCATGGGAGACACCACCCTCCGGATGGTCATGGTCTAGCGTCACCCCACGGCGCCGCAAGATCAATAACCGGTTAGCAACCGGTTGCCGTACCGGCAAAGGAAGAAAAGCACTGTTATTTTGGTATATAAATTATAACAAACAAACATCATGGCACAAACAACTGCAAGCCCCGCCCGTCCGACCGAACGTTTCTCCAAATCCGTCGGCGGCTCCCTGAAATCCCTGATGGGAGCCAAAGGGAGAAAATATTTTGTCCTGGAATACAGCACCGGCTCCGAAAAACACCGTGCCGGCGAGACGGCGGAATTCATCGGTGATTATGTGGAGATGGGCAGGGGCAGTAACTATGCGATCAATTTCGGCGATGATTGCCAGACCGTCAGCCGCCCCCACTGCGCCATCATGCGCACCGAAGATGGCTGGATCCTCAAACACCTGTCCCGTAAGAACCCTACCCTCGTCAACAGGAACCCCGTCAGCGACCAGGTACGCCTGCGTAACGGCGACGAGATACAATTATCTTATGAAGGTCCCCAGATGCGCTTCCTCGTCCCCGCCAATAACTATGTGGCCAGTATGGGGATGACCAACCGGATGAAGGCCGTCGTGAACGAAGCCGTACGCCCCTATAAAAAGACCCTTACCGCTACCCTGGTCGTATTCCTCGCCATCATCGGCGGCCTGGTCTTTTACATGAACCAGCAAAAGGGATATTTCGATAGTATGCTCCATAAGATGGAGACGGCCAGCAGGTCGGAAAGGGATTCCATCCTCACCAACAATGCGAAGAATCAGAAAATGATGGAGGAAAGATTGGCGAAGGCATTGAAGCAGCGTTCCAATCCGCCCCTTAATTCTTCGACGACGAACCCTGGTTCGGAAGGTCAGAATGCCGCGGCGCCTGCTTCCCTGAAAGACCTCTACGCCAATGTGTACTTTATCAAGACGGACAAGGTGGTGGCCGAGCTCAACGGCCAGACGATAGAAGTGGAATTCGGTCTCTCCGGAACGGGCTTCCTGCTGAGTGACGGCAGCTTCGTGACGGCCCGGCATGTGGTGGAACCCTGGTACTTCCTCAACGAAAAGAGCAACGACAAGGAGACGGCCCTGAACATCATCGCCAGCAATGGCGGCAAGATCACGCATTATATCACCGCTTTTTCACCCTCGGGAGGAAAGATCAGCTTCAAGTCCACGGACTTTGTCGTGGACAGGAGCGCGGACGTGGTGAAAAAAACGAAGAGTTCCGATGAAAAGGAAGTGCTGATCACGCTGGGCAGCGATAACCTGGGCAATGGGAAAGACTGGGCCGTTTGCAAGACGGACGCCAGCAGCGGCGGACTCGCCTTCAACAAACAGCTCTCCTCCAACCTGGCGGCCTCCACCAAATTATATATCCTGGGCTACCCCTTCGGCATGGGCGTCAACAGCGCTTCGGACATCAAGCCGATGTACAGCGATTGTCAGGTCTCCCGGGACGGACTCGACAACGGGAAGATCGATATCGCCAACAGGGGTTTCGATAAAGGGAATTCGGGAGGCCCTGTATTCGCGATGGTCAACAACCAGTATTATGTAATAGGCATCGTCTCTGCCGAGCTGGGGAACCAGGGCCTCATCGTTCCTCTCGCCTCGATCCAATAAAGCAACCCTTAAAGGACCAACAGACGCAAAAAACAAAGTTATGAGCACGAACAATGTATTATTGATGGTTGCAAAGACCAGTACCGGCATGGTCCGCGAACACAACGAAGACAATTTTATCTCCACGGATAACATCAACGGCGCGGACTGGTATGTACCCCAGGAATCCTATAACAACCCGCCCAACGGGTCCCTGATGGCGGTGGCCGATGGAATGGGGGGATTGAACGCGGGAGAAGTAGCGTCCCGGGTAGCCATTGAAAGCGTGAAGCAATATTTCAGCAAGATCGAACCGAAAGGGTATAAAGATGAAAAGGTCCTCTCCCTCCTGAAAGCCGCCGTCCTGCAAGCCCACAAGGCCATCCTGGAAAAATACCGCCGTAACCCCGAAATGGAAGAGATGGGCACCACCCTTATCATCGGGTGGATCCTCAACGGGAAATTGTTCGTGGGCTGGACGGGGGACAGCCGTTGTTATTACTTCCGGGAATCCACGGGACTCCGGCAGCTCAGCAAAGACCATTCCTATGTTCAGACCCTGGTCGACGAAGGCAAGATCACGGCGGAACAGGCTTTCTTCCATCCACAGAACAATATCGTCACCCAGAGCCTGGGCGACCGCGAGCGGGAACCCGAGCCGGATACGGCCCTCCTGCGCCTGGCCAAAGACGATATCCTGCTGCTGTGCAGCGATGGTCTCAGCGGGATGCTGACGGATGTCCAGATAGAGGAGATCATACGGGGCGGGAAGGACAATATCGCGCAATGCACGGACGAGCTGATCGCGAAAGCCAATGCAGCGGGCGGCGTGGATAATATCACTGTTGTCCTGTCGAAAGTATTGGAAGGAAGAGAGCTGACAAAGGAAGACAAGGAGGAGCAGCAGGTCATCCCCGGACCCATCGATAAAAAAAAGAAGAAACGGTCCCGGCTGCTGGCCTTTGCAGCCCTCTTCTCCTTTATCGTCCTGGCCGCCTTCGGAGTACCCCTGATCTTTTTCAATAAGCCCTCCGAACCATTGACCCCGGGCGGAAAGGATTCGGTCCACGTCAAGAGCAAGACGCCTCCCCTGAACCATGATCCGGGAAAGGCGCCGGGAACAGCAGATCCGAAGGACGACCCGGAGGGCCATGATTCCGGAAAGCACGAGCAGGTCAAGCCTCCGCTGAAGAACCCTTCGGGCAGGCCGCCGGCCTCTCAGCATCCGTCCAGGAAAGATTCCATCGCCCCCGTGCTTCCCATGCAGACGCCCGGCGACTCGACCCGGCCGCATGTCTCGGGAGGGGACAGGAAGAAGATCAAAGATTCGCTGCTACATCTTTTACACGCTGTGAAACCCCAACATGATTCCATCTAAAACCCCACTATAAAAATTATTTTATGCTTAGTTTACAGGAAGGCCAGCTCTTCGACGGCCAATACGAACTGCGAAAATTAATTGATACCGGCGGCTTCACCGAAGTATGGGAAGCCAAGTATATGGTGGCCGGAAATACGGTGGCTCTGAAGATCTACCCCAAGTTGGACGAGGACGGGATCCGCAATATCGAGGCGGAGTATAAGAAACTCTTCGAGCTGCAGCACTCCAATCTCCTGAACGTATTGCATTTCGGCCGGTTTAACGGTTACCCCTACCTGGTCATGCGCTTCTACTCCGGCGGCAACGGTTCCAGGAGGATCGGGGAATACACGGAACAGGAGATCGCCAAATGCCTGCAGCAGATCGGAGGCGTGATGAAATACCTGCACGCCAACGATTTCGTGCACCAGGATGTGAAGCCCAATAACTTCCTCCTCGACCAGTATGGCAATTACTATCTCGCCGACCTGGGCCTGAGCCTGAAAGTCCGCAACACGATCAAGATGCAGACCCAGTCCATCGGCAAAAGCGATATCGCTTCCATCCAGTCCGGGATCACTCCCCCGCCTTATCGCGCGCCGGAACTCTATGACCGGCAACGGACGAACACAGACCCTGTCAAGGCCACGGACGTCTGGGCCCTGGGCGCCTCGCTGTATGAGATGATAACGGGCGATCCTCCTTTCGGCGACCTGGGAGGACTGATGCAGATGAGCGACCCGATCGTCAAGGACCTTCCGCCCCAATACAGCCGGGGCCTGGACGCCATCATCAAAAGCTGCCTGGAAAAGGACACCTGGCAGCGCCCCACCGCCGCGCAGCTGGAAAAGATGGCCAACCATTATGTGGAGACAGGCGAGTGGCCCCCCGTGAAAAAGGACGGAAGAGAGACCATCCTCGATGACGACGACAAGAAAAAGAAAAAAAGGAACAATCCCCTCGTCATTGCCGCGGTCACGATCATCGCCATGGCAGGAGGCGTCTTCGCTATCAAGTCCTTCATGAAGCCTTCCGGCCTTACGGACGATCTCGTGAAGAAGACCGATACGATCCCCCCGCTCAAGGATACCACGGGAGGAAAAGAGGCCATCCATATCATTGCCCAAAATGATAAGAAGATCGGAGACACGACCAATCGGGACAAAAGCCAGGGTCCGAAGGATCCCACCGATCCTAAAGGGAGCAACACCGGCAAGAACTCCGGAGAGAACACGCAGATCGTTGCGAAGCCCCCGGTCATCGTAACCTCGGCCGAGCCCGTCATCAATTATCCTTCCATCCGGGAAAGGCCGCAGAGCGAATGCGCGCCGGAGATCACGAAGATCGTAAAGGGCAGGTCGGGCTTCAAAGTATTCTTCTTCCTGAAGAAATGCAGCGGCACGGTGACCCTCTACGCACCCGGCAACGAACATTCCTTCTATGTGCGCGACAAAATCTCCGGAAGGACCTATGACCTGGTCGCCATCAGCCGGTCCGGCGAAGGCATCACCATACCCAGCGGAGGACTGCCCTTTACGGCGACCTTCTCCCCGGTGGAAAGCGACGTAGCGCAGGTGGACATCATGGAAGGCAAGAATCAGCTGGACCTGGGCATGAGCTTCTACAACTATAAAGGCATTCGTATTTCAAAATAAAACACTAACCACATAAACACCAACTATTATGAAAAAGATACCCCTCCTGGCAGCATTCACCATCGCCTTCAGCTGCCTTACCGCCCGGGCTTTCAGCCAGGACCTCAACCCTGTCATCGGCACGGCCCTGGACAAACTGAAGGAGATCGAAAAGACGGACCATATCATCGAGAAGACCCTGTTCGATTATATCTACAAGGACAATAGCTCGAAATATGAGTACAACTATAAATTCTATGTCCGGCACGCCTACAATATCTCCGTCGTGGGCGACGAATCCCAGGGAGAGAACGAGAACATCAAGGTCTACAAGATCGAGAACGGCCAGTGGAAGGTCATCCGGATCTATAAGACCGTTAAGATGAATTCCACTGTCCTGTTCACCCCCGAGGAGACGGGCACCTATAATGTGGAGATCTCCTGCACGATCAAGGACAATAAGGACAGGGCCTGCGTCGGATTGATCATCGACAGGGAAAATTAAACACCGATCCATTCTATTCACCGTAAAAGCAATGTAAAAATGAAACAGCTGACTTATATACTCATCGTCCTCCTGTTCACACAGGACGCCTGGTCCCAGAAGAAGGCTGAAGACCCGAACTCGGCTTCCTTCCTCAATGCCTTCCTGAAGATCTACGTGCGCAACAAAGAGAACAAGAGCGACAATGTGGTCCATGCCGAAACAGGCATCATCACCATCAACAGCAGCCTGCAGGGCGACTACACGACCCGCCAGCTTTACACCGGCAACACCTATACCGTCGAGACCTTCACCGATCCCCGGATCGAGGATTTTAAACTGCTGATCTGGAAAAAAGATGCTTCCAATAACTGGCAGCGCTACGACTCCGCGGACGAGAGCAATCATGCCAGCCTGAAGGTCGATGGCATCGGCGACAGGGAAATGGTCTATATCAAGCCGACGGAAACAAAGGAATACGCCATCCAATTGCTGTCGAAATCATCCGCCGCGAATAAGACAGGCCGCTATGGAGTGATCCTCATCGCGGAAAAGAACGGGACGACGAAGACCCAGACGAACAATGGCGGCGGTGGTGGGGGCAATGCCGGGAACGGGGGCAGCACAGGCGGCAGTAGTGGCGGCGGGACCGGGAATGGCGGCAGCGGGTCCGGCGGCAATAGCGGCGGCGGCAGTCGCAACACCCTCGCGGCGGGCAAAAAGAACTATCTCAGCTGCGACTACTATTCCGTCGTCTTCCTGAAAAAGGACAATAACGATAGATGGCAGAAAGACGGCGACTGGACCCAGACGAATGAATCCTCGCTCTTCCTGCTCAACAGCGGCCAGACGATGTTCGAGCACACGACCCCGGAGATGAAATCCTCCTATTTCATTCAGAGCAGGAGTAATGACGGCAAGACCCTGACCTTCGAGGTCAAGAGCGATGTGGGCAACAGCTATTCCTTCGACCTGGACCTGGCCAACGATCGCCTGGATATTTTCGGCAAGAATTCCAGCGGTCAGTACTTCATAAAAAGACATCATTTAAGAAGGGTTTGGAGCGAATGATTTTTGTAATTTAGTCAGTATGGGAAATTATAACATTCAGAAGGACGAGATGCTTTACCTCCGGGAGGCCTTGCTAAAGAAATATTGCAGCCTGGTGGGGTATGAATACAACAGCTTCGAGAGCGGCCTGACGGGGACCCTCGGCCACTATGAGCGGATCAGCGATGTGATAGCGGATTATATGGAGGATGAAAAGTTGTTTGAGAAATACATCGACCTGCTCACGGACAGCGCCCTGAAGATCCGGCTGAAGAAAATAGCCCAGGGCCGGGAGGAGGACAGGAAGAGGTTCCTCCGTGACTGGAAGACCTATACTTCCCCCAATGTATTGCGCAAGCTCCTGTTCTACGGATTGGACGAAAAAGAACAGACCTTCAAGGAGGATTTTATAACGGCCTGTTATTATTATATACAGCAGGACCGGTCCCTCTACCTGCGTAATGCGAATGCAGCCGCTCCGGCCCCTAAACGATCGAAGCCCGGCAAAGGGGATACCATCTCTCCGATCCAGGCTCCCGTCCAGGGCGCCAATGGTAATCAACGGGGACATACCCTGCCGGTCTTCGCCGGGCAGCCGGGGTTCTCCCTTAAATTCTTAAAGGATACCGATGAGGTCGACGATACGAAGAAGACGCTGGCTTTTAAGGGCGACAGCGTCCCGCTCAACCGGGATAACCTGGAGCCCGATAATTTTACCATCACCAGCCAGGTCCAGGCGGAAATGAAATTCGTGGACGGCGAATGGTATATCGAGAATAAGAGCCGCCTCAAAACGACCTTTATCCAGGTCCTGACGCCCGTAAAATTGCATAAGGGAGATATCATCATCATGGGGAACAAACGGTTCCTCTTCGAGGGATAGCGATGCTCACAGCAGCCGCCGCGCCGTCACCCCTTCCGTCAGGCGACCTCCTTCCATTCCTTCGATCAGCAGTACCCCCGGCTTCTTTCCCGGCGCGAAGCTCCCCAGGACATTGTCCAGCTGCAAGGCCTGCGCTCCGTTGAGGGTGGCCCATTGTAACAGGTCGGCGGTGGGCAGCCGGGGAAAATGCCGCTGCAGGGTCTTCAGCTCTTCCAGGATGCTGAGCTGGTGATTGGAGGCGAGACTATCCGTCCCGATGACGATGGGGCACTGGTGCCGGATCAGGGTTTCCAGGTCGGGCAGCTGCCCGCCGATATAAAGATTGGCATTCGGGCATAGGCAAAAGTATAGTTTCGGGCCCCGCCGCCCCTTATTACCATACCAGCCTTCCCTACCTACCTCACCATTCACCACTCCCCACTCACGTCCCTCACCACTCACCACTCCCCGCTCACATCTCTCACCACTCACCACTGACCACTCACCTCCCTCCAAATCCCCCGCCCC
>Ga0307517_10006839_pt1 | contig 16772 bp, 20 predicted proteins | sample 23_EM_MG_FD_194515 | JGI IMG/M metagenome (GOLD analysis project Ga0307517, IMG submission 194515) | Populus trichocarpa ectomycorrhiza microbial communities from riparian zone in the Pacific Northwest, United States - 23_EM | ecosystem: Host-associated > Plants > Roots > Unclassified | place... | reverse complement strand
CCATTGTGATACAGAACCGAACTAACTTTTACGATCCCTTTTTATATGTAGCCAGCAAGTGACGTCATCTGGTATGTCATCCTTCTCATACGCCGATGATGCTCTGCAGGAATTCGACCTGTACTATTCCCCCCAACCGCCGCCCCTTCTCATCGTCTTTGTCCACGGAGGCGCCTGGCGTTCGTGAGTGTTCTCTTCCCCACCAATGTACAGCACAACCCTGACACCCTCCAGCGAGGACAAACGCGATCATGAACAGCTAGCCCGCAGCATCGCCAACGCCACAAATTGCCCCATTGCTGTGCCTAATTACCGCCTCACCAATACCCTCCAGGAGCATCGTCATCGTCATCCAGTTCATGCCCAGGATCTCCTTCTCTTCCTCCACTTTCTCATCCACTGGGACGATCCTCCAGTCAAATTCACCCAGCTTGTCCTCATCGGCCACAGCTGCAGCGCACACATGCTTTCCTCTATTTTCTTGGATTCTGATTCCGTATCCCCGACGCTCAGCCCCCAGCCAGCCCTGCTTTCCGCAGTCAAGGGCATCATCATGTCCGAAGGCATTTATGATCTAGAATCACTTCTCGTTCGCTTCCCGACTTATCGTGATTGGTTCATCGAGCCTGCCTTTGGTCCTCATCAGTCATATGCCCCATTTTCCGTCCTAAACTTCCCCCTCCGGCACTCCCAATCAGACTCTATCTCTTGGCTCATCCTCCATTCTAGGGGCGATTCCTTGGTTGATCTTCCGCAGTCGACCTCGATGCACACACACCTTACCAAGCTTGATCCCGACCATTCATTTATCAATATAGACGACCTCATTGGCGAACACAATGACATACTTCGCTCTCCGGTTTACGTTGATTTAGTCAAGGATTTTTCAGCCAAATTTCTATGACGAGTTCCCTAATTTTATCACGTGCATGACATCAGCAAAATGGTCGACCACTTTCGAAAAATGCCTAGTGCGCCCGAGTGTGGCGCAAATACACCGCCTGGGCAATTCTGCAGCCAATATGACGTGGGTCTCGCCCTACACGGCATGGGGCTGTGGAGCCAGGGGACAAAAGTGGGGCTAGGTTCATTGTGGGTGGCTATGGGTGGTGATCAACGACAAGACTCGGTGGGGCTTGGGGCCATGCGCTCCAAATACTCCCAAAAGCAATTGTTTGAGCCAACCACTGGCGCACATTTCGAAATGGTCTACCATTTTGCAGCTGAAAAATGTCTTCTGTCATAAATACTCATCCCAGTATGCAACTTGCTGGCCGTATATGGGACACTCATGAACATCAGCGTCGTCATCAGCGTCGTCATTACACTCACTGCCAAATCACTATACTACTTCTCATTTATTCTCATCTTTTCTTAGGTTGCCTGAGTAACGTGGTCAGCTATGTAATACAACAGTCCCACCTGAGTCATCTCTCTCTAAGCACCGCGGTCCTTTCTTTCTATAACTACGATCATCGTATTGCCCACAAAGAGACGTATACTCCTCGCATACTCATTATCGTTGTGTTGTTTATTATCCTCTCTTATAATAGACCATCCTCTCGTCCAAGCCTCCCCCATCAGTACCTAGCTCAGGTCGACCTTTGAAAGAAAATAACCAACCCTCAGGCCTCAGGATCTACCATGGACCACTCTCCACAAGATCTGCTTAACACATCTGCTGGATTCCACGGGGATCAGCCATCTCGGTCTTCCCATCCTTCGAGTTCCCCGCTTGATAATTCCTCTGATAAAGCTGTTCCAAGCACTCTTGAAATAATCAGACCTACTTCTGCGCCACTCACGGAATCGTTGGACATACATGATTCGCCAGATCGCTTGAGTCCATCGATTGTCGATTCATCAACCTCGAACGCCGTGATGGAGAATGAAGAGGCACTTGAGAGATATGACCCTTGTGTGAGGACTACTTCACCTATCCCACAACCACGGAGAGCAGTGCGTCATACCTACCTTATCTGGGTCAATTTTTTCTGATATATCTTGCCTTGCCAGTGGCATCCATCGGACGATGTGAACAAACTGCTTCTGAGAGAGGTAAGGCAACAAATGTAACATGACGTGTCACTTTCTGACGCCACAGTCCTCCTTAAAACCTATTATCACTCTGTTTCTTCTCACAGAGACCAGCAGCCAGGATGGTGATAACAAGCGATACCGAATTGAATTCTGTTCTTGTGCCTGTGGGTCTTTCATGCTGTAAATTTTCTGATAGAATATAAAGCTCACGAGGGGAATTCTGATTAATTTGAAGACTGACACGAAATACCCCTCGGCTGAAGTACTGCTCGCACGGCTCAAAAAAATGTACAATATATGCGTGAATTCTAACGGTGCGTCCACAAGAACGAGTTGTATGTCCCATGAATTGGAACCTGACTCGTCTGAAATAGGTGTCATACATCTGGAACTAAGAGAAGTCCGTCCCCCTCTATTTCCACCTGTTTATCGGGTAAAATACTGACTATTTCCATGACCTCGCCAGAGTCGGACGTAGTGGGCGGACGCCAGAAGCAGGCTTGACCCTGGATCCCCTTGCCTGGGTGGTCGTTCGTCTAATTTTTTTGCCGTACCAGTTCGGACGGAATGGCTCTAAAATGTGACAGTGTAAAAAAAAATATCCAACGTATCCATGGCCTGGAGAGATAGAACACATTCCGTAATACATGTATCTTTAAATAATGATAACAGAATAGAACTGTACTAGAAGTTCTTTGAAGGCATTTATTCGCGCCTCACTTCACATCGAAGTCGGAAGGGAAGCTGCTAGTTTCGTTATATATAATATAGCCAACCTCTCGGCAAACATCCTCATTCAAAGAAGCATGAAATTTGTCGTAGGCAGAGCCATTTTTCGGACCGTGTATTTGTTTTCTTTTTTCTTCTGGAATCTTCGCGAGTTTACCCCATTGATTTGGAGAAGTTGCCACACCACTAACGTTACTCAACGTTGCGTTCCAAGATAACAACGGCTATTGCACATTTACGGAGCGAATTTCATAAGGAATACACCACCAATAAATAAATGCTTCGGAGGTAATGACAGGCCGTTTGTTTCCAACTCGTGTTGTACAATAAAATACAAAGCGTCCGGGTATTCTAGGCAATAGACCCAAGCGCTTGTTCAAGGACTTCGGCCGCGCGTTTGCAGTCCTTCAGCGTGTTGTACAACGGCACAGGCGCGAGACGGATCACATCAGGCTCGCGCTCGTCCCCAATCACCCCAGACTTTGATAAGTAATCGAATACAACGCGCATCGTCTCCGAACCGACGGGCAGGAATAGCAGTGACAGCTGGGCGCCGCGCGCCGAGGGTTCATCGGGTGTGATGATTGTGAACCCGGGAGGCACCCTCTTCTCAGAGGGGGGCGCAACCTGGCTAGGAGGAACGTAATATCGCGATCTTTTAAGAAAACTGTCGAGTGCAGCAGTGAGCTGAAGGGACCGCTCGCGAATGGGAAGCATCATCCCTGCGCTCTTGAAGACGCGCAGTGAGCCTAGGAGAGCGGCGACGCTGAGTGCGCTGGGGTTTGATTGCTGGAAGCCTTGTGCGCCCTTAATAGGCGAGAACGTGGGCGGCATATCAAACCGCGTAGACAATTCGTGCCCCCACCAACCTGCGAATCTGAAGGATAGTAATTGGCATTGCGTTTATTATTATTATTTTGAGATGAGGACGGGACGAACTCACTTTGGGCGTTCAGTTTCGTGCCATTTTTCGTGGATGAAGAGGCCGGCGATGCCGCCGGGGCCAGAGTTGACGTATTTGTAGGTACAAAATACAGCAAAATCAACACCCCAGTCGTGCAGAGAGAGAGGCACGTTTCCTACAGCATGCGCAAGATCCCATCCACAGATGCAACCCTAAAATCCAAGACCGTTAGCACACGAAGGAAGAACAAAGAAGTCGAAGAGGAGTAGACGCGAGAAACCAGAGGAAGCCGAATTATATCTTGCCTGTGTGGAGAAACACGAAAATCACCTTATCTTGGGCCTTCTTCGTGACGGCAGGTATGGGGAACCATTGTCCAGTGTAGTATTGAATCCCACTGAATAGTACGAGGGCGATCGAGTCGCCCTCCTTTTCGATGGCATCGAGTATGTCCTCTTCTCTAAGGGTAAATTCTCCTTCCCGAGGAGATAGTTCGAGGATAGCTGTCGCGGGGTCGAGACCATGCGCCAAAGCCTGCGATGCAAAAGCATACTAAAATGAAAAGGACGGATAATGAGCATATTTCTTTTTTCTAGAATGCAGGGGAGGGCGCGTTACATACCTGATCCGAGGGAAAAGCCTTTGCTTCGCAAAGGATCTTGTAACGAGTGCTTGTGGGTTTATAGAAGGAATCCATCATGAGATGCAGGTTGCTCGTCAACGTGCCCATGCAGGCAACTTCGACTTCATTGGCACCTGAATGTATGCTCATGAACCCCGCTTGAGGACGGGAGGGTGGATGCCTACCTATGATTTCTGCGAGCAGGAGGTTTACTTCGTCGCAACATTTTGTCCAGGGACGGCCCTGGGGGTGGGAAAAGTGGCCAGTGACTGCACTTTTCGAGGAAATCGGGGTTTCCAGCGGTGTGATAGAAACGGGTTACGGATATATCAGAAGGCAGATCGTTAGTTTCCCAAAGAGAGGCTTACGGCCGAAGCCTACCGTGTTCCCCATGCATTCAGTTCTTCCTGAACGAGCTGAGACGATGACTTGGAAAGGAGCCCAAGGGAGTTGCCACACAGATAAGTGCATCTGTTTTCTAGGAGCCGTACAAGTTAGTTCAGTGGAACGAACGCAGCGAGGTGTAAATACCGCCATCCAATTTGGAAGTTGCCCCAATCTGGGCATGGGTTGGCACGACAAAATCGTTACTCAAGGGTATATCGAGGTTAGCGGTGGCCATTTCTATGTCGTTAGGTATAATGGTAAGAGAAGGACGGTGGTACACGATGCCTTCACTCTTCAGCTTGAACTTAGATCCGGACGCATGAGTGATTAGATTGCATCTAATCTAGTTCGGCAATGATCGGGATTTTGATTACATCACTCGGGGCCAGATCTCCTGTTTTTAAAAAAACATTCCGTCCCGCTTCTACATAACACAGATATTATATATCATGCTGACGGTTCCCCTTAACCCCCAGTATATAGTAGCCAGTTGTTATTATGACTACCACCATACCCACGTCCAAGAAGGCGATCGTCGTCGGCGCAGGCCCTGTTGGTTGTCTCACCGCACTGGCGCTTGCTAAGCGCGGTTGGGTTGTCGATCTCCTCGAGGGTCGTCCGGGTTCGTTGCCTTGTGCCAATTTAGTCTTTTAATTTTACCAGCCCTTACCAATTTTTTTATACTTTTCTTAGACTCACGCGTCACCTCCAAGGCAGCCACGGAGCAGCGGTCCATTAATTTGGCCATCTCCCACCGCGGTATTGCTGCGCTCGAAGCCATCGAGCCAGCGGCTGCCCAGCGGTTTCTCCAATCTTCGATACCCATGTACGGCCGCATGATCCATAAATTATCCGGCGAATTAGATAGTCAGCTCTATGACAGAGATGGACAGGTGCGGAAACTCCTTGATAACCACATCTGTCTGAATGACCCACCCCCTTGTTTTTCTCCGCAGTGTATAAATTCGATCGACAGGGACCTGCTTAATCAAGGATTACTGGAAGAAGCGGATGCTTCCCCCAATGTCCGTGTATTTTTCAATCACAAAGCCGTTGCGGCCGATTTCGACAACAAGTCCATGACCGTCCGCGATGCGACTTCCAACTCGGAATTCACGACAAATTTTGACCTATGTATTGGCGCGGACGGCAGTTACTCCGTGATTCGACGCCAGATGATGCGAGTGGTTAGGTAAGGCACATTTCGTTATTTCGCAGTGTTCTGTTGTTCACGTCGTGCGTGCCGTTTTTCCCCATTGAATCTCGTTAGAATGAATTACCAGCAAGAGTACATCAGGGATGAATATCTGGAACTTAGAATGCCAGCAGGTCGGGATCACAACGGAGAACCAACATTCCTACTTGACCCTAACCATCTTCACATCTGGCCTCGCCATTCGTTCATGCTAATAGCCCTCCCAAACAAAGTAAAGTGTCATGTGTGTGATGTTTATACTTTGTGTTCATTAATACATCCTATCACAAGGACAAAACATTTACATGCACTTTATTTGCACCGACCACCGAACTTGATCGCCTCCGTAGCGCCGACTGTATACTAGCCTGGTTTAAATTATATTTCCCAGATGCGCTCCGCGCTATTGGCGATAAATCACTGGTCAAGGATTTCATGACGAATCCACGGAGTCCTCTTATTTGTACAAAGGTGAATTTATTATTACTGGTTTGGGGGCAACCCGGTTGATTGTAACCTTTCATGTTAATATTATTTCTGGCAGTCCAACCCTTACCACTATAAGGATCGAGCCATTATCCTGGGAGATGCAGCTCATTCCATGGTTCCATTCTATGGCCAGGGTTTAAACGCGGGCCTCGAGGATGTCAGAATTTTATCGACCCTCCTCGATCAAGAGGGGGTTTCATCGGTCTGTGATCCCGAAAATACTCATGATCGACGTTTAGCCACCGTGCTACAACGCTACACAGATACTAGACACGAGGATCTCATCGCCATTTCAGATCTAGCCATGAGTAATTAGTACGTCCTTCCTTGCTACTCGATTTTCGGTCGCAGATGTTGATTTTGACAGCGTCGAGATGCGACATTCGGTAACTCTGCTCAGCTATCTATTCCGAAAGACTCTAGACAACCTATTATACGCATTTACCGCACCCGAGATGATATCTCTGGCGTCTCTAATCCCTACACTGGCCACAGTTCCTTATCCCTCAGGCAAACCTAAAGGTTGGCTTCCATTGTATACTATGGTCACATTCCGACCGGATATCAATTATGCTACTGTAAAGAAAAAGGCAGCGTGCCAATCAGCCATCCTGACTGGGTTAAGCTGGATAGGAGCATCTATCCTTGGGGCGGCGGGAGCGTGGCTAGTGTGGTCAACAGGGGGAATGTTGTTGGATTATTTGCACAATAACTAAATGAACGTCAAACCTTGTTATCCCAGAACAGCGGATATGATTCGGATAAATTTGTCTCCCGAGAGAATTATGCTGTTAAATATGCAAAACCAGTGTTGAGAGGACTTTATGTTAAGGCTGGATCGAGAAGTTTCTCAGAAGCTAATCCCATCAACTGTCGCTGTCGGTCTGTCTTCCCATGACCACCTGTTATTGTTGATTCATGGACTCGGTTGTCATATCTCCAAATGGTTGGTTAACACGACGCTCTCATGGCCGGTAAAGAGAGTCGATTGTACAAACTACACACCTGGTTCTAAGACGATACTAAGATCATATGTACAACCATTAAATACAACGTGAGAAAAGCAAGATAAAACCCCAAGGATTTGTCCGTTCATCTTTGCGAAGAAAGAGGTTTGAGGCGTAGCGACGATATGCGTCGGGAAATCATGTCGGTCATAAGTTGCCTAGACTAAGAATGCACTGCATACGATGAAAGTTCAAGATTGGAACAGCCAAGGAACGGGTTAGAAAATGGAAAGAAGTGGGGGGGGATCGAGAGACGGAAAGAATTAAGGACCGACACAGAAACTAATCGGCTGCCTTTTTCGGAGGCCGCCCTCGTTTCTTCTTTGTGCTTGATTCGCCTGGTTCACCACTCGCTGCAGCTTCATCTGCTGCGGGTTTAGGAGTTTTAGGAGGGCGACCCCTCGGTCGTTTCGGAGGTGGTTCCTCCCCCGTGTCTTCTTTCTTCTCCTGCGAACACACGCCGAAGATCAACGCTGGTTCTCCACAAGAAGACAAGATGCGATGCTTACCTTGGGTGGGCGACCGCGCTTTCTCGGGACAGTGGGCGTGGTTGGACTGTCTGGAGCAGAGGAGGATGCCCCTGCTTTCTTATTCTTGCTACCCTTTGGGCGGCCGCGGCCGCGTTTGGCCGGTGTAGCGGTGGATGTGCCTAGATAAATGGAATGAGATCGCCTCTGCATTAGCATGCGCGTCCTAATCGTCCGACATCACGATGAGATAGAATTTAAATTGCGCACGGGGCACGCGCGGAGAATTAGCGGGAAAGAAAAGGTTGGCTCACCTGCCTCCGCCTCCTCAGCAGTATGGTTGGCGTCTGCGAGCTCGTCCACGGACTGTTTCTCCGCGCCGTCCTCATGTGCGTCGTTTGGGGAGGTAGACATTGGATCTGTTTGGCGCACGATCCTGGCGGTGGGGGACGGGGGGAGAGGATACTGCTCGTGCTGGTATGGAACTGGTTCGAGAAAAAGGAAAGGAAGAAGGGGAAAAGTGGAAAGGGCCGGCTTTAATGAACCATTCGCAGCCGTATTTAGCAAATGTATTCGCGTGCATTTGAGCCAAACCAAGTTTTTTTATTATTATCCTTCAACCAATCTTCCTGTTAGTACACTTTTTTACCCCTGATTTTTGGGGGTTGTTTACTCACGTAAAGCACATGGAATTCCCAATTTCAACCCCTTATTTTCCACTCGGTAATTTCCAGGGAATTTCAGGAATTAAACAACCCACCGCCGATCAGAACGTTCAACAGAATCTTGTCATTAAGGCCGAGCTTCAATCGGCACTCTCGGCAACCTCCTCTCCTCTCCTCCACCACAATCAATGCTCGTCCTCGCTGTCTGCCTCGCCGCAGCAGCAGCCTCCGCCCGTCTCCTCCATTCTGTCCCAGAGGACCCCTTCGCGTTCCCAAAATTTCGCGTCGCCTTTCTCAACGGCCTTCCCGTTCTCAATGAGACCGCGCAGCGCTGGCTCGCTGAAGGACTCCGCGGCGGCGAACTCGAGTTCCTGGACCAACCATGGAAGGACCATACCACGTCTTCCCATCGAAAGGAGATCGGCACTGGCGACGAACCTGCTTCTTTTAACCCTGAAGTACGTCTTCGTGTTCCAAAACCCCGTTTCTCTTGCAACTGAGCGTTGCCAGCCAATGTCAGGTAACTATACACTGGAACACATGAAAATGGGCCCGCGGGACTCGTACCTCTGTCTGATACCAAAGCCTTTGGAGAATGTACCTGCAGCCCAAGAGCAGGATTCCGGGGTCGATGTGACGCCAGCACGAAGTTGGTCCCTGCTTCAGCCACTCTCGGGGACATGTCTTTACGTGTGTCCTCATTTGAGTTCGGAATATCGGTCCCCGTCTAATCTTAATTCCTTCCTTGACACTACAGCATCATCAGGGCTGGTTCACCTACTCTTACTGCCACAATGATGAAATTCGACAGTTCAAAGAGATGGCTCCCGCACAACCCCGCTTTCCAGGTAATTCATCGCATTCTCCCTCACCCTTCCGGCTCGTCTATGTTTGGTCTCCCGTTATAAACTCCGTGTCCTTCTCTCCCACCCTTTTACTTACTATCCATCAGCCACTTCTTCCCTGATTTCCTTTTTTTATCCGCGTTCTTTTGCCCATTATTTTTCCCATTTCGAAACCTTGGCATTCGCTTCTTCAAAAATAGCCCATGCGTCAACAGAATTCTTTGACACCGTTTTCCTGCGCTGTCTTGTCGCACTGTTTGCTGATCAATCTATCATCTCGCAGGGACGTACAAGCCAGAGGAGGACCCTGAGGTAAGACTTTGATGTTGGCTCTTTTTAGGTCATTACCCTTTATTGACATTGTTCCGAACCCCCCCACCATCAGTGGGAATCGTATACTCTCGGGCGTGCACCACGAAATCCAGAGCCAGGGGCAGATCTGACGGTCGCCGAACAGAGTGCTCAAGCAGCCAATTTAGAACTCGCCCGAAGCGCTGGTTCGCGATATCTCGTACAAAAATGGACCGACGGGACCATTTGCGACAAGACAGGGAACCCCCGTGAAGTGGAAGTTCAGGTCAGTTGTTTTCCCATCCACTTGAAATGGTTTAATCACAGGCATCTGATTATAATATTTCCCTTTTAAATCTTTGTTTTTGCCCACCTTATGTCCTGGATTACTTTCCCGTTATCTGTCGATCCCATGTGCGCACGGGGCTGTGCTAAACATAGTTCCACTGCTCGATGGAAATGACAGACCACATCTTGTTTGTGAAGGAAACAAAGACGTGCTCGTATGTGCTCGTGCTGCATACGCCGCGCCTTTGTGGTGAGCCAGGATTCAAGTCACGCCGCGATGCCGCTGGAGAGGCGGAAATTCGCTGTCGCGAGGTGGTCGACACCCGACCTGAAGGGGGCCAACTTAATTTACCCGCAGCTGATCACCCCGTCAAGTTCCCGCTGCGGAAGACGGTGCTGCCCGCGCCTCAGCCAGGCAAGGGCGATAAGAAAAATGGCGCCGACTCGACGGCCAAGGAGAAGCTGTTCAATAATATCCTCCGAAAGACCCTCGAAGCGCTGGTATCCTCGGACGGAGGCTCCGGCATCACAGTGGGCGAGGATGGCGATTATATTATCGAGGTACCGGACGACGCAGCGTCGCCGCTGGAGAATGATCGATTGATGGCGGCCCTCCGCGAGGCTGGGTACGACGTCCGGACGGAGTTTATCGACCTGGGCAAGCTCAAAGATAAACTGGAATCGGACAAGACAAAAACGAAACAGGCGCCGCCGCAACAGGATCGGAAACGAAAAGAGCCTCCCGCGAGGAAACAACAACCAGATCCACATCGAGATGAGTTGTAGATGAGGGCGCCATGGGTGGTATCTATTATGTATCTATCTCTACTAGGAGATGACTGCCCGTTGTGTACTTTTAGAAGCCCTGTTGTATATAATAATAAAACGCAATGTATTCGTTGCGTTTGAACCCGATCAAAGACCGAGGTTGCACTGCGTATGTAGCTGTCTACTTGTGTGGAAAAACCCATGCATTTGAACGAGTACATATGTAAATCCATGTATATGTCCAGATGTGATACGAAGTACACGTTTTACGAGCTATATAGCATATATACTTGGTCCGATGAGTGGAAATACAAAAAGGGATTCCGAATTTTGAACAGGCGTGGATGATAGAATTGGGGGTGGAACAATAGATGCAATGCAATGCAAATTGCGCCATTGGCAGCCCAGGTTGAACATGGACACAATAGAAGCCAAAAGATAAGCTGGAGTGTGGTTTCGCATGCATTGAATGAAATGAAATCGAGTGAAATGGGTGTGGGTGACGGACGTCGGAGGTAGAGGTTGTTTTTGAAATGCTCGAAACTCGTGACCAAGGTGAAGAGCGGAAAAAGGGGGTGCATATGTCGTACGTCTCCCCTTTTGCACCTGCGGAAGTATGGCACTTGGTGCGTGTTGTGATGGACCAGCGGAATTCGCTTGCATTGTGGACGTCGAACAAAGCCTAAAGTTTTGGAGTGAGAGAAAGGAGAAGAGAGAAAAAAGGAAGAAAAAAAAGGCAAAATAAATTTCAATCGAGGGAAATTAAGGAGACTCTAAGGTGTTGTTATGTATGTACACAGACACGAAACACAGAAACTTTAAGAAACGTAGTAGCGCTGGGAGGATGAGGATGTCGAGATAAATAATAGATACGCGAACTTTGAGATCGAGATAATATTCGCGGTGCCTGTTATGAGTTCGCCGAGGGGAAGAGATCCACGCCCAGGGTGGGATGCAGGAAGCATGAGCAGTGAGGGCGGACGAATGTGTAGGAAGAACCAGAAATGAGTGAATGAACAACACGAATATGAAGGAATGCGTATTGGAGGAGAGGAAAAAAAGAGCATAGATTGTGAAGATGTAAACCAAAAACAGATCATTCGTCCAGCTCGGCCAGCTAGGGTTCTGCTGGTAGTTGTAACAGGGCCAGCCCGCTACAGCACCTTACTTTTGAAAAAATCTCTTCTTCCCTTGCTTCTCATCCACCGCGACCTTGATATGTACATGGAGCGGCACAACCCCCGGTGTCGAGCACGTGTCGATGCTCTTGAGCCACTCATCGCCATCGTCCTCGTCCGCCTCGTCATGCTCGTCGTGGTCCACACAATGTCCTGCCGTATACGCCTCTTCGTCTTCCTCGGAAGAGTCCTCTCCCACCCGACATCCACAGAGCAGGCTACTTGTCTTTCCACGTCCCTTGAGGAGGTCGGTGAGGGTACATCGTCCTGCAGGTTCGATAAAGAGCATGCGCCTGAGTGCGGACCGCGTCTCGCGTGGCAGGAGGCGGAATATCGACTCGGACCCAGCACCATTAGCGTGGAACGTTGCTACACTGTCCGATCGCTGACGGCGCTTGGATGGCGTGGTGGTGGTGGACGTAGACGAGGTCGATGGAGGAACGGCCGCCGGTGTTTGAGGGGGAGGAATGACGATGGGTTCGGCAGGGGCAGGAACTCGGGGTGTATCTGGATCGGCATCCTCGATCTGGAGTGTGATCGTGGAATTGTCTGTGCCTGTTACGGTGAGCAACCCAGTGGGTGGTATAAATGTGGGAAGGCCGCGGGGTGTGGGAAGGTCGTCTTGTGAACATGGCCAGAGGGGGAGAGATTCTGTCGAGTTTCCAGGTCGAGCAAAGCACTCAACAGAGGGGTCCAACTTACTCTCCGTGGACTGCTGACAGGACATGTTGGGTAAAGTGGCGGTACTCTGTGCAGTCACCATGAACGGACGGTGCTTCTCCTGATCGGGATCACTGCCTGTGGTTCCACTGACGAAACGCGATGGGGGATCTGTTATCGCGGTGGATTGTGAATCCGACCCGGAGGAATGAGTTAATATTGAGGTGGTCTCAGAAGAGGTGCTAGTGCTGCTAGAGGACTCGGGGTAGGGGACGGTGGAGCTTCGTTCTTGCTGCGGAAGCCGAAGGGAGCTGGGAGGCATGGTGGAGCCACGAATAGGGAGTTTAGAATTTAACTTTGGGGTTCTAGGAGGAGGTTTGACGGAAAGGTCGGGGTGGGCAGCTACAAAGGCTTTGAAGCTGGGATCTGAAGTCTCGGGAATTTTCCAAGGGAAGCGGCGGAGGAGCATGCAGAGGAAGATGATGGCAAGACTCCATACGTCTGTTTTTCGTGGATCGTAAGGCTTGTTGTTGAGGACTTCGGGAGCGAGATAGGGATCGCTGCCTACGATGCCAGTTGCAGGAGTGTGCGACTTGCCGGGATAATGGAAGACAGTGGCGGTACCAAAGTCGATAAGCTTTACAACGTTGTCGTTTGTCATGACACAGTTATCGAGTTTGAGGTCGCGATGGGCGAGGCCCATTTCGTGGAGGTATTCTACACCATCGCACATCTGGCGGAAGACACAGTAGATTTCTGGACGACACATTTTGCCAGACATGACAACAGAGAAGAGATCAAAAGGAGCAAATTCCATCACCTGGAAGGAGGTCAAGAGGGGAACAGAAGGAGAGGCAAGCGAGGAGAGCAAACCTCATAATAGTGACCATGGTCGGACACGATATCGACAGTTTCTATGATGTTGGGGTGCTTGAGGGTGGAGCCGACACAGAATTCAGCGGTGACCTTTTTCTGATACTCCTTTTCGCTTTCGCCTGGGCGACGTGGACGAAACTCCTTTACGGCATACACGTTGCCGCCATTCTTGCCCTTTATGAGACGAACGGTGCCACCTGCGCCGCTGCCTAGGACCTTGCCCCACTTTCCATACTTTTTTGAGAGATGGGCCTTTGTTGCGTCGTGGAGAGAAGCGATGGGAGGAAGGGGATGGTCGGGAGTGGATGGGGGGGAGGGGGTCCGATCTTTGCTCTGCTTGACGGGGACTGGAGAACGGACAACGGGAGGTGGTTGGTGTTGATTATTATGGAGGTGGTGGTTCAGGGTAGACTGTGGGGAAGAAGGAGACTGAGGGTTCGAGTGCGGGGGATGAACAGGGTGGGGTATGTGATGATTGAGAAAGCGCTTGAGATCGTAGAGGGGCCCATGCCTGGGAGAGTCGGGGTCGAGCATGGAGGAGGGTTTGCGACCAAAGCGAAACCGGGAAGACTTTGAGGTTGTCGATTCATCCGAAGGCGATTCGCTTCGGCGGCGGGGCAATGACTAAGGCAACAAAAGCGTCAATTTAAAGGAGGAAACAGAGATAAACAAAACATACCTCTGACATGATGGTCGGAGTCAGGAGGAGAGAGGAGACAAGGCCTGATACAATTCCCGTCGTCGTGGTTGTCCCCATGTTGTCAGCCAGATACTTACTCGGCCCACTCCGCTCCGCCACCTCAGCTGATGCCGGCAATTATCGGACTATGACAACCACGCTATCTCTAATAAATTAATCCATCCTATCATACTCGTGATGCCAGATAACGCAATGCATCCGCCAATTTCAAGAGGTCTCCACCCCCATTCACCTACTCTGCCGCCCCGCCGCCACATGCACCCACGTTCCAAAATAGCTCGGCAATGGGTAGCATTTGACTGAACCAGCAAGCTTGGCCCTGCAAAAATTTTCGCAGATCATGCTCATTGGCAGAACAGCCGCACATCTATTCATACAGCACAAAAACTCCACAGGGAACACCTGATGCTCCCAGCTAAACACCGGCCTATCACCACCACCACCTTTTTATATCTAGGCACAAACGAATAAACCCGCTCTCCCATTACCCCAGATCGTCAGCTTCCCGCTTCCGCTTCATCTCCCGCGACACTTTGTGCTGTGCTGCCTCATGCTTGGCCAACTCTGGCGGCACTTTCGATACTGGGCTCTTTGAAATTTCTATTCAATCCACATTGTTAGCATATCCATGGCCTATTTTTATGATTCCGGTTACTGACCTTGTCGCAAGTCGTACCTGATCACGGAAAGGGATAATCAGAAATAGACAAGGAACGAGCATTGTGCACAACTCACATGACTTCGTCGTCATCGTTCGTAAGGAATGTAATAGCCACACCCATTTTCCCAGCACGTCCCGTACGACCTAAACGTAGCGGACAGACAACCTCGTTAACACATCGAGAAAGGATCGGGTAGAGGCAATAACCCACCAATACGATGCACATATGCCTCAATCGTACTTGCCATCTGAAAGTTAATCACAAGACTGACATCTTGTACATCAATACCGCGACCAGCCAAGTCTGTCGCCACGAGAACATCAGATTCGCCATTCCGCAACGATTGCAGGGCCGCCTCTCGTCCTTCTTGGTTTTTCCCAGAATGGAGAGTCGCGGCATTCCACTATATTCAGTTCAATGTTCAATTCGAAAGTATTGAAAAAAAGAACGTACGCCTGCACGAGAAAGATCTTTGGCGACCATATCCGCTGTCTTCTTCTGGTTGACGAAAACAATAATAGGTGAAGCATACTGGCCACTGTTGAGAATTTCGAGTAATTTCTGCCTGCAAAACAAATTCATGTTATCGTTTCAAAACGAGCATTAGGGGATCAGCTTACTTCTTCTTCTCGTCTCCACTGACGAATTCCACCCGCTGTTCAACAGTGTCCACCGCACGCCCAGCCTCACCAATGGTGATAACAGCTGGCTTTCTCAAATATTTTCGGGCCAGCCTTTCCACCGCCGCAGGCATGGTAGCAGAGAACAGCGTGGTCACCCGCGTACGGCCTTTCTTGATCAACGTCTCGCCGTCCACGTCCATCTGCTCTCCCTGGTCTTCGCCTTGCATCGTTTCGCTCGGCAGTGCATCCAAAATAAAAGTCAGATCGTTTTCGAATCCCAGGTGCACCATACGGTCAGCTTCGTCCATCACAACATAACGGCACTGCGATAGCACCAGAACGCGTCGCTCGATGACATCCTTGAGGCGACCTGGAGTCGCAATGATGATCTCAGCACCTTCTCGCAAATTGAATTGCTGTTCCTCCACTGCTCTCTAATTTTTTTTTGGGAGGAAAATGAGTATGAGCATAAGGTATTTTTTAAAAAAAGTGGACTCACTCCTCCAACGATGGAGACACACTTGAAGCCGAGAGGTGATGCGAATTTGCGTGCTTCGCTCTCAATTTGCTGTGCCAACTCACGGGTGGGAGCCATGATGAGCGCGTATGGACCCAGATGTCGAATGTCATCAGTGAAAGGTGGGAGATTCGATATAAAGGTCAACATCGGAATGACGAATGCGGCAGTTTTACCGGAACCTATGTACCAGAAGAGGTCAATGGCATTACAGAAGTAAAAAATAAAAAATAAAACTAACCCGTCTCTGCGATACCAATAATATCACGATTTTGTAGACCAATAGGGATAGCCTGTCGTTGAATGGCGGATGGCTCTTTGTACCCAATCCGGTCAATACACTCGAGAATCAATTCTGGGATCGAGGATTCTCTCCATGACCGCAATGGATGAGGAATAGAGCCACCTATATAGACGGTTTAGAATTAGAGAAGGAGAATTCAAGGTGGTGTAAACTTGCCTCGTGCAGAAATACTGAAATCCTCTCTGAAAATACGCCAATCGCGTTCCTTCATTTCGTCAAGAGGTTTCTCAGTCCAGTGTCGGTCGTCGTATCCAGCCTTGGCTGCGTTCCTTCGTTCCATGGCATCTGCCAGTTGAACACCAACTTTGCCGCCGCTGTTCGAACTCTTTCGTGGGCCGCTGCCTCCGCCGTCATCCATTCCAGCCAATCTGCCTCGTCCAAACATCACTTGGGCACCTTGACGGTTGCTTCCAATGGCATTCGGAGAATCTTCCGCAAACGTATCATCTTGAGCGTCCCAGTCAAAGACAAATTTCCTGTCGTTCATTTTGCGGATCTTCCGCTTTTTCTTGTCAACTCCAAGGTAACGAGACCGAATGGCCGAGAGGTCGTTGT
>Ga0307517_10006838_pt1 | contig 16773 bp, 13 predicted proteins | sample 23_EM_MG_FD_194515 | JGI IMG/M metagenome (GOLD analysis project Ga0307517, IMG submission 194515) | Populus trichocarpa ectomycorrhiza microbial communities from riparian zone in the Pacific Northwest, United States - 23_EM | ecosystem: Host-associated > Plants > Roots > Unclassified | place... | reverse complement strand
CGAGACTGTGGCTTACGATGAGGAAGCACAGTATGTGGGACGGATTGAACGAGAAGAGGAAGGAGGAGTACAGTTGGAAGCGTTGCCAAAACCATATTGGCAATATAAGGAGCTTTTTGAAGAGAACAAAGCTAAGATGTTGGCACCTCGAAGAACCTTCGATCACGCCATCAACCTTAAGGAAGGGGCAGAACCCCCATGGGGCCCAATTTACCCAATGTCGGCACACCAGTTGAACGAGCTGGAAAAGTACCTCAAGAAAATGATGGCTGAGGGAAAAATAGCCGACAGTGAATCGCCTTACGGCGCTCCAATCCTTTTCGTTCCAAAACCTGATGGAAGTCTACGACTGTGCTTAGATTATAGGAACCTCAACAAATTGACGATCCTGAATAAATATCCCCTACCACTGATGGACGAACTCCGAGACCGAGTCGCGGGAGCAAAAATATTCACGAAACTCGACCTCAAGGATGGATACCATCTTATTCGAATGAGGAAAGGCGATGAACACAAGACGGCTTTTCGTACACGATACGGGCAGTACGAATACAAGGTCATGCCTTTCGGACTCGTTAATGCTCCCGCAACTTTTCAGACAATGATGAACAAAATCCTAAGGGAGTTCTTGGACCACGGAGTAGTTGTTTATTTAGACGACATCCTAATATACTCTGAGAATATGGACGACCATGTCAAATTGGTTCAACAGGTCCTTGACAGGCTTGAACAACACGACTTAGCAGTTTCACTGAAAAAGTCGGTATTCCATCAAGAGGAAGTTGAATTCCTAGGATACATTGTCAAGACGAACGGAGTCACCATGAGTGATAGAAAAGTGAAAAGCGTTCAGAACTGGGCACACCCAAGATCGGTTAAAGAAGTCCAGATTTTCATCGGATTCGCAAATTTTTACCGACGATTCATCAAGGACTTCTCAAAGGTCTGCAAACCAATAACTGAAACGTTGAAAGGGAACCCAAAGGATTTTCACTGGGGAAGAGAGCAGGAAGAGGCGTTTGAGGAGTTGAAAAAGAGGTTTACAACGGCACCCATTTTATCGCATTTCTACCCAGGAAGAAAAACGGTGGTCGAGACAGACGCAAGTGACTTTGCACTTGGATGCGTACTATCTCAATACCAAGGGAGACGTCTTCATCCAGTAGCTTTCCATTCTCGAAAATTGAACAGCGCTGAAAGAAATTACGAGATACATGACAAAGAACTTCTCGCAATAATGGAAGCGTTCAAAGAATGGAAAAGATAACTCTGGGGGGAAGAAGAGCCCGTAACGGTATATACGGACCACCAACATCTACAATCCTTCTTGACCAAAAAAGTCTGGAACCAACGACAAATTCGATGGGCACAGGAGTTGACGAATTACAACTTCAAAATAGTCTACCGACCAGGGAGTAGGGGCGGGAAACCCGACGCGTTAAGTAGACGGCCGGAGTACCGTCCTGAGGAGGGAGCTCGTCACAGTGAACAGTCGATTTTGAAATCGGAACATTTTCAAATTTCCGTGATTCATCAAAAACGAAACGCAGAAACAGCCCTCGTCCCAGAAAAACGCGAACCAACGAGCCTCAGGATAATGAAACTTTCGAACAAGGCTATAATCACGACAAAAGGATCACGGTTTGCGGCCGGTCATGACATCTATGCCCTGACAGACGGCCTGGTACCAGCAAAAGGACAGACAATGGTAGAAACGGGTATTGCGATAGGATTGCCGGAAGGAACCTATGAAAGACTAGCCGCAAGAAGTGGTATGGCTAGCAAGATGGGAATAGCAGTGGGCGGTGGTGTAATAGATGCAGATTACACCGGAGAAGTCAAGGTCATACTTCGGCATCATGGCGAAGCGGACTGCATATTTAAAGCAGGAGATCGGATAGCACAACTCATAGTTGAGAAGGTTGCCAACGCCGACGCCATGGAAGTAGACGATTTGGGAATAACCGAGCGAGGAAAAATGGGCTTCGGATCAAGTGACATGAACCCCAAGCGATCCATCACGGCTAAGGAAGAAAAAGTCAAAATATGTTTCCTTCATGCAGACTTAAGCGGAAACGAATTCTTTAGTGCAGCTGATATCGGCTATCACCCTCGGTTAGCGAAAGAACGAGAAATGTTATCAAGAGCTCACGTCAACGCAGCCCTAACGCGAACAATGAACGATACATTTCTGGACAAGATTAGAGCGGCTGGGAAGGAGGACGAGAAGTGGCAGGACCGAGGCCGTGAACTGGTTAGGTTAAGAGAAGGTGGGGAAAAGATGCCGGACGAATGGATAGAAAAGGACGGGTTGCTATACTACAAAAATCGGTTATACATTCCAGAAAACGAAGCGCTTCAGACCGAGATAGCCCAAGGCTATCACGACTCGTTAATAGCTGGGCACTTCGGACAAGAAAAAACGATTGAGATTGTAACAAGGAATTTCTACTGGAAAAAGCTCGCCGACTGGATCAAAGACTATGTACGATCCTGCGACGAATGCCAACACAGTAAATCGCCACGGCATGCTAAGTACGGATTACTTCAACCCTTAGAAGTACCTTATGCTGCCTGGTCCTCCATATCAACGGACTTCATCACCCAACTACCGGAATCGCAGGGTAAGACCCAAATCATGGTAGTAGTAGAACGGTTCACAAAAATGGCCCACTTCATCGGCCTCCACGAACATGCGACCGCAAAGGACGTTGCGGATACCTTCCTTCGGGAAGTCTGGAAACTTCACGGATTGCCAACCGAGATCATATCGGACATGGATGCGAAGTTTTCCGGCGAATTCTGGGAATCATTGTGCAAAATGTTAGGAGTTAAACGGCGCATGTCAACAGCATACCACCCTCAGACCGACGGACAAACTGAAAGAACCAACCAAGTGCTGGAAGGTTACTTACGAACGTTTGTCAATTACGATCAAGACGATTGGTACCAACCGTTGCCGCTAGCCGAACACGCCTACAATAATTCAGCAACAAACGCACACAAAATGACCCCATTCTTCGCCAACTACGGTTTTCACCCACAGACGGAGTGGATGAAGGAGAGAGAAGCTCATAACCCTGGGGCGACAATGTATGCTCACTGGATGCAGGACATACATCAGCAAGCGAAACAAACCTTAGAAAATACACGTGAATCGATGAAGAAATATTACGACCGCAAAGTGACAGAACAACCCAGCATCGAAGTCGGCGACTTGGGAATGTTGAATGCGAAAAACATATGTACCAAACGACCACCAAAGTAGCCGAGTCCGAAACTGTATGGCCCTTTCAAAGTGTTAGAAAAGAAGGGAAGCAGGGCATACAAGTTAGAAATATCGCCGCGGTGGAAAATTCATCCTGTGTTTCACGTTTCGCTGTTAGAACCCTACCGAGCCTCGAACCGACCAAATCGCGAACAACCCCCACGGGATCCCGAAGACATCGAGGGAGATTTAGAATGGCAGGTGGAAAGGATCATCCAGAGTGAGATCATTTCGTACACGCGAAAGGTTCGAGGAAGGAGTAAACAGATGAAAGAGCTTCGGTATTTTGTGAAATGGAAAGGCTGCGCGGAGGATGAAAATACTTGGGAGCCACCCGAAGGTATGAAGAACGCGCAGGAAGAGGTGGAAAGGTTTCATAGGGAAAACCCGGAGATGCCGGGACAGAAAGAGGTCGAGTAACATAAGAAAGGTTTTCCATCAGTGGACAAGTAAACGCTGGTGGTTTTTACCCTTACTATGTGGAGCTCGAAATGGAAAGATAGATTGTATAAATAGACATAGAGTATTCGGGACGAACACTTCGAAGAGGGGAGCTCGTGTTAGGCGCACGGACTCCCCGTAAGGATTTATAGGGCAAAGTTACCCTACCTTGACGCATACCAACTTCGAAGGAAAAATATAACACCCCCCTCCAGCCCCAGCGTTGGGACGGCGCGTCATCACTGGCCGCCTGGGTAGTTGCGTCCCAACACCAAAGACCACTATCAACGGAACACACCTTATAACACCGTATACGTCGCGGCCGTCCTTCCGACCGGATCCTGCTCGCAGGATATATGGGGGGAGACCTCCGGGCACCTTATGCAAGTGGAACCAGGTGAATCGGACAACGGCGCATAAAGTTACAGACACTTGAAGACTGGTAGTCGGAGGAGTGGGTCGAAAGTAACGGGACGTTTTGCACGAAAGTTAGTCCACTCGTACCTACAAAGTCGTGTAGAGTATGAAGGCGGTAACTATGCCCTGTAAGTGGATCGGGTGAATCCACAGAGGACAAGTTGGTATAAAGATGGAGCCCGAGGGAAAAAAGCTATTGGTACGATCCCGAGGACAAGTCGTATAATGCCGGAAGACCAGAATACAACATGCAGTTGCAGGTTGAATTCTCTACGGAACCAACCAAAGAAGATTGGCCATCTTCTGTCCAGCGAGTTAGACTACCTTCGGCGAGCACGAGGGCAAGATAATTCGTAACCATTGTTGTCAACGGATAAACGGATGAGCTGACACCTGACCTGGTCTCCACACCATCAGGAATAATGAAAGCACAGACCGATAAGTTGACCATGGGAGCAGGAGGTGTGTTAGAGAGTTTTCCGGGTCTACGAGTGTTCGCACTCAGGTGAAGTTCGCAGAGTTGCGGGCAAGGTACTTAGTTAGTATAGAGTTAGTATGTATACCGCGATTGCTCAGACGCGGAATATAAATATCGAAGCATCTTCGCTGCCATCTAGACACAACAAGCACGGAGAAGAGATCTTATCAATATAATAAGTTATTCTACACTTTTATATCGTTACCAATACTTCAACGATCTATACCGAAGCGAACCATTATATCTAGCCTACATTACTCGTGTCTTCTTAACGAGTTCTCCGATATAATTACGATCAAGGTCCTAGCTGTCGGAATACCTCACGCCGAAGCTACCACCTAACAGTATCATAGACCTAGAGTATTCGGGACGAACACTTCGAAGAGGGGAGCTCGTGTTACGCACCCCATATGGATTTACACGGCAAAGTTACCCTACCTTGACGCACACGAACGCTGAAGGAAAAAGATAACACCCCCCTCCAGCCCCGGCATTGGGACGGCGCGTCATCACTGGCCGCCTGGGTAGTGGCGTCCCAACACCAATACTTACTATCGATGGAACACATCTTATTACACGGTATATGTCACCGCCGTGCGTCCGATCGGATCCTGTTCGCAAGATATATGAGGCGTCCCCTCCGGGCACCTTATGTAAGTGGAAGGAGGTGAATCGAGCGACGGCGCATAAGGTTACAGGCCCTTGAAGACCGACAGTCGGAAGGTTGGGTCCAAGGTAATGGGCGTTTTGCACACAAGTTAGTCCCCTCGTACCCACAAAGTCGTGTGGGCTATGAAGGAGGTAACTATGCCCAGTAAGTCGATCGGGTGCATCCACAGAGGACAAGTTGGTAAAAGATGGAGTCTGAGGGAAAAAACCTATAGGGACGATACCCAGGACAAGTCGTGTAATGCCGGAAGACCAGAATACATGATGCAGTTGCAGGTTGAATTGTCGACGGAACCAACCAAAGGAGATTGGCCATCTTCTGTCCATCGAGTTGGACTACCTTTGGTGAGCACGAGGGCAAGATAATTCGTAACCATCGTTGTCAACGGATAAACGGATGAGCAGCCACCTGACGTGGTTCCCACACCATCAGCAAGTATGAAAGCCCAGACCGATAAGTTGACCATGGGAGCAAAAGGTGTAGTAGCGAGTTTTCAGGGTCTACCAGTGTTCGCACTCAGGTGAGGTTCCCAGAGTTGCCGGCAGGGTACTTAGTTAGTATAGAGTTGGCATGTATACCGCGATTGCTCAGATGCGGAATATAAATATCGCAGCATCTTCGCCGCTATTGAGACACAACAAGCACGGAGAAGAGATCGTGTCCATATAATAAGTTACCTACACTTTTATATCGTTACCAATACGTCGACAAGATATATCGAAGTGAACCATTATATCTAGCCTACATTACTCGTGTCTTCTTAACGAGTTCTCCGATATAATCATGAGTAAGGTTCTAGCTGTCGGAATACCTCACGCCGAAGCTACCACCCAACAATTGACCTGTCCGACCGCGAGTCCATCCTCGTTCCGTTCATCTGTTCCGCGCTCAACCCGCTTGCAGTCATGACCAAACAACTTGACACTGTCACCACCCAGCTCACCACTGTACAATCCATCGTGGCGACCCTCCCTACCTCGTCAGCACTAGACAGCAAACTTTCCCTTATCAACGCCTCTCTTCCTGACTTGTCACAAAGAGTTAACGCGGCCCCCCCCTCCCCCCCCGGCCCCACCTCAGCCCTCAGTTCCCCCGACTGGTGTGGTTACACGTCCTGTGGCCCCACACCCTGTCCCCACACCTCGTGCCCCCACCCAAACGTCAGCAGCAATACTATGGGCTTTGACCTGGACATCCCCCGTTACGATCCTGACTAGCTCGTTTTCTACGGGGACTCCGGCGCTTACACAGACAAGTTCCCTGACTGGTGGGAAGCAAACACATTTCCTGATCCAAAATACCGCGACCCCGCATCTTGCATCTTGGGCCATCTCGACCCCGACTCTCCCAAACCCCAGCAGACCTACACTCAGGCCGCCACGGCTGTCTGTAATGTGGTCTTGGCACTGGACGTTAGTCCAAGGCACACAACGACAGGAAGGTCCTAAACGATAACACTCGTTTAGCATGAGGGTTCGGAGATAACAATCTCCGGTCAAGGCTGATGACGTAAGGGCAGATCAGGGTCAGAGTTCATGGGTTCTTGGCGTGCATCTTGGATATCAGAATAGAAGACGTTATATTCTGTAGTACCGGAGTCGTGAAAGAAATACCACGTAGCGTAAAGAATCAAGGCAATAGGGGGCGGAGCTTCTTCTTATATAGAATCAAATCCTAGCAGAGCCTTTGCCGCCCGACTCATACCCCAGTATGAGTCGCATATCCGCGTAACCAAGGAAACAATACAATTTGTTGTAAACCTTACAAAGGAAATCGCTCATTGCAACCGTGTAACAAAAGAAAGAACACCAAAGTTATCCCAACACGGATCTCATCAGGGGACGGTGAGAGCATGGCCCTCCCCAGGGCCGAAGTCCCCTGAGGCCTATTCTGGATCCTCTGGTAAAGGTCGAGGCTTAAGTGGGTACCGTTCGTGGAACTTGTCAACTCTTTTTAGTTTGTTGATCGATTCAGCTGGCTCCCATGTCCTTTTGTTGTAACTTTCCCATTTCACGAGATATCCCAGTTAGTTCCTGACGAATTTGGAATCCAAAACCTCCTGAACCTGCCACCCTTCTTCTCCTTCAACTTCCACAGGGGGAGGTGGTGGGATTATGTGTCCCTCCAGTGGATCGTTAACTGCCAGGTCCAACAGTGACACGTGAAAGATGTTGTGTATCTTCATGGTATTCGGCAATTGCAGACGGTAAGCGTGTGTTCCCACTCTGGTCTTGACCTCCTATGGTCCATGACGTTTCTTGTCCAACTTTCAGAAGGTCGTCATGTCCTAATGCTTTTGGCGTTCTGCCACAAATTATCACCAATTTATAAGGAGGGAGCTGGGAGTCTCTGTCGGTCAGCATTTTCATGTTGCCTTTCTTGAGCATAACCCATTTCAGTTCTAAGATGTGCATGAGGTTCTGTCATAGTGACAACAAAAGATCGTGCCTCTTGGTCGTCAGTCGGGAGAGTTTGTTCATCGAGAAAGTCTATCTGAGGATGATAGCCTAGTTGGCAAAGAAGGGAGAGGTGCCGGTATTCTCAGATGCATGATCTTTTCCCAAAACTCCGCCATTGGTAACTATTGACACCAGTCATCCTGTTGGTAGTTTACATATGACCGTAGGTACTGTTCCATGATACGGTTAACTAGGGCTGTTTGACCGTCAGTTTCAGGATGGAATGTAGTAGATAGACGTCAGTCAATCTTTAGTCTGCGACACCCAGTTCCCCAGAACGCAGCCGCAAACTGAGGTCCTCGATCGGATATAATCCTCAGAGGTAACCCATGGTGTTTCCAGATGTTATGCAGGAATAGGTCGGCAAGAGAGGGTGCATCGATAGTGGTACGACAAGTAAGACAATGACGCATCTTGGTTAGCTGGTCTACCACTACCCAAATTGCATGATTGCCCTTACTCCAGGGCTGGCCAGTTACAAAGTCCATTCATATATCTTGCCATGGCCGATAGGGAATAGAGAGAGGTCGAAGGATACCAAACGGAGCGTGACGAGTCGTTCAACTTCTTTGACAGATATGACAATTGGCCACATGGTTAGGTGGTAGCTTTGGCGTGAGGTATTCCGACAGCTAGGACCTTAATCGTGATTATATCGGAGAACTCGTTAAGAAGACACGAGTAATGTAGGCTAGATATAATAATTTACTTCTGTATAGATCGTCGAAGTATTGGAAAAGATATAAAAGTTGAGATAACTTATTATATTGATAAGATCTCTTCTCCGTGCTTGTTGTATCTAATAGCAGCGAAGATGCTTGGATATTTATATTCCGCGTATGGGCAATCGCAGTATAGATGCTAACTCCATACTAACTAAGTACCTTGCGCGCAACTCTGCGAACTTCACCTGAGTACGAATACTCGTAGACCATGAAGACTCTCGGCCACAGTGTTTGCTCCGATGGTCAAGTTATCGGTCTGCGCTTCTGTTATCCCTGATGGTGTGGAGACGACGTCAGGTGTCCGCTCATCCGTTTATCAGTTGACAAAAATGGTTACGAATTATCTTGCCCCGGTGCTCATCGAGGGTACTCTCACTCGCTGGACCGAAGATGGCCATTCTTGGTGGGTTGGTTCCGTCGAGAATTCAACCTGCAACTGCATGATGTATTCTGGTCTTCCGGCATTACACGACTTGTCCTGGGGATCGTGCCTATAGGCCTTTTCGCTCGGACTCCTTCTTTTACCAACTTGTCCTTTGTGGATTCACCCGATCCACTTACTGGGCATAGTTACCGCCTTCCTACTCTACACAACTTTGTAGGTACAAGGGGACTAAATTTCATGCGAAGGGTCCCGTTACCTTCAACCCACTCTTCTGACTACCTGTCTTCAAGTGTCTGTAGCTTTCTGCACCGTCGTCCGAGTCACCTGCCTCCACCTGCATAAGGTGCCCGAAGGTCTCCCCTCATATATCCTGCGAACATCATCAGGTCGGACCGACGGCTGCGACGTACCTGGTGTTATAGGATGTGTTCTAGCGATGGTGGTCTTTGGTGCTGGGACGCAACTACGCAGGCCGCCAGTGATGACGCGCCGTCCCAACGCCGGGCCTGGAGGGGGGTGTTATCTTTCTCATTCAAAGTTCGTGTGCGTCAAGGTAGGGTAACCTTGCCCTGTAAATCCTTACGGAGAGTCCGTGCGCCTAACACAAGCTCCCCTCTTCGAAGTGGTCGTCCAGAATACTCTATGTCTATTATACAATCTATCTTCCATTTCGAGCTCTACATAGTAGGGGTACAAACCACCAGCGTTTACTTGTCCACTGATGGAAAACCTTTCTTATGTCACTCGACCTCTTTCTGGCCCGGCATCTCCGGCTTTGCTCCATGAAACCTTTCCACATATTCCTGCGCATTGTTCATACCTTCGGGTGGCTCCCAAGTATTCTCATCCTCCGCGCAGCCTTTCCATTTCACAAAATAGGGAAGCTCTTTCATCTGTTTATTTCTTCCTCGAACCTTTCGTGTGTACCAAATGATCTCACTCTTGATAATCCTTTGTACCTCCCATTCTAATTCTCCCTCGATGTCTTCCGGATCTCGTGGGGGTTGTTCGCGATTCGGCTGGTTTGAAGCTCGATAGGGTTCCAACAGGGAAATGTGAAACACGGGAAGAATCTTCCACCGTGGCGATATTTCTAACTTGTATGCTCGACTTCCTTTCTTCTCCAGGATTTTGAATGGGCCATACAGTTTCGGACTCATCTTCTTCGACCATCGTTTGGTGCGTAAGTTCTTCGCATCCAACATTACCAAGTCGCCGACTTCGATGGTTTGTTATTCTGTCGCTTTGCGGTCGTAATGTTTCTTCATCGATTCCCGCGTATTCTCTAAAGTTTGTGTCGCTTACTGATGTATGTCCTGCATCCATTGGGCATACATTTTCGCCCCAGGGTTATGAGCTTCTCTTTCTTTCATCCATTCTGTCTGTGGATGAAAGGCGCAGTTGGCGAAGAATGGGGTCATCTTGTGTGCGTTGGTTGCCGAGTTATTATAGGCATGTTCGGCTAACGGCAGTAGTTGATACCAGTCGTCGTGATCGTAATTGGCAAATGTTCTTCAATAACCTTCGAGCACTTGGTTGGTTCTCTCCGTCTGTCCGTCAGTTTGAGGGTGGTACGCCGGCGACATGCGTCGTTTAACTCCTAGTATTTGGCGCAAGGATTGCCAGAATTCGCCAGAAAACTTCGCGTCCATGTCGGATATGATCTCGGTCAGTAATCCGTGAAGTTTCCAGAGTTCACGAAGGAAGGTGTCCGCAACGTCTTTGGGGTCGCATTTTTATGGAAGCCGATCAAATGTGCCATTTTTGAGAACCGGTCTACTTCTACCATGATCTAGGTCTTGCCCTGCGATTCCGGTAGTTGGGTGATTAAGTCCATCGATATGGAGGCCCAGGCTGCCTAAGGTACTTCTAAGTGTTAAAGTAATCCGTACTTAGCATGCCGTGCGGATTTACTGTGTTGACATTCGTCGCAGGATCGTACATAGTCTCTGATCCAATTTGCGAGCCCTTTCCAGTAGAAATCCCTTGTTACTATCTCAATCGTTTTGTCCTGTCCGAAGTGCCCTGCTACTAGCGAGTCGTGACAGCTTTGGGCTATCTCCGTCTGAAGCGCTTCATTTTCTCGAATGTATAACCAATTTTTGTAGTATAGTAGCCCGTCCTTTTCTATCCATTCGCCCGGCATCTTTTTCCCAATTTCTCTTAACCCAACCAGTTCACGGCCTTGGTCCTGCCACTTCTGATCCTCCTTGCCAGCCACTCTGATATTGTCCAGAAATGAATCATTCATTGTTCGCGTCAGGGCTGCATTGAATTGAGTGCTTGATAAAATTTCTCTTTCTTTTATTAACCGAGGGTGATAGCCGATATCAGCTGCGCTAAAGAATTCGTTTCAACTTGGGTCCGTGTGAAGGAAACATATTATGATTTCTTGTTCTTTGGCCGTGATGGATCGCTTAGGGTTCATATCACTTGATCCGAAGCCAATTTGTCCTCGCTCGGTTATTCCCAGATCGTCTACTTCCCTGGCGTCGGCGTTGGCAACTTTCTCAACTATGAGTTGTGCTATCCGATCTCCTGCCTTAAATACGCAGTCCGCTTCGCCATGATTTTGTAGTATGACCTTGACTTGTCCGGTGTAATCCGCATCTATTACGCCACCGCCCACTGCTATTCGCGTCTTGCTAGCCATACCACTTCTTGCGGCTAGCCTTCCGTAGGTTCCGTCCGGCAATCCTATCGCAATACCCGTCTCCACCATTGTCTGTCCTTTTGCTGGTACCAGGCCGTCTGTCAGTGCGTAGATGTCATGACCGGCCGCAAACCGTGATCCGTTCATGGGGATTATACCCTTATTTGAGAGCTTCATAATTCTGAGATTTCCAGATTTGCGTGTCTCTGGGATGAGAGCTGCTTCCGCGCTTCGTCTTTGATGAATTACGGACATTTGAAAATGTTCAGACTTCAGAATTGACTGTTCACTGTGAAGAGCTCCCTCCTCAGGACGTTACTCCCGCCGTCTGCTTAACCCGTCGGGCTTCCCGCCTCGGCTTCCTGGACGGTACATTATTTTGAAGTTATAGTTGGTCAACTCCTGTGCCCATCGAATTTGCCGTTGGTTACAGACTTTTTTGGTCAAGAAGGGCTGTACGATTTTGCTGGTCTGTGTATACCTTTACAGGCTCTTCTTCCCCTCAGAGCTATCTTTTCCATTCCTTGAACGCTTCCATTATTGCGAGTAATTCCTTATCATGTATCTTGTAATTTCTTTCCTTGCTGTTCAACTTTCGAGAATGAAAAGCCACTGGGTGAAGCCGTCTGCCCGGGTACTGAGATAGTACGCATCCAAGTGCAAAGTTGCTTGCGTCTGTCTCGACCGCCGTTCTTCTTCCCGGGTAGGAATGCGATAAACCTTGTGCCGTTGTAAACCTCTTTTGCAACTCCTCAAACGCCTCTTCCTGCTCTTTTCCCGTGTGAAAATCCTTTGGGTTTCCTTTCAAAGTCTCCGTTATTGGCTTGCATACCTTTGAGAAATCTTTGATAAATCGTCGATAAAAGTTTGCAAATCCAATGAAAATTTGTACTTCTTTAACCGATCTTGGGTGTGCCCAATTTTGAACGGTTTTCACTTTTCTATCACTCATGGTGACTCCGCTTGTCTGGACAATGTATCCTAACAATTCGACCTCCTCTTCGTGGAACACCAACTTCTTGAAGGAGACTGCGAAGTCGTGCTGTTCTAGTCGGTCAAGGACGTTTTGGACTACTGTGATGAGATCGGCCATGTTTGCGGAGTATATAAGCATATCGTTTAGGTAAACGACTACTCCGTGGTCCAAGAACTCCCTTCGGATTTTGTTCATCATTGTTTGAAACGTTGCGAGAGCGTTAACTAGCCCACAAGGCATGACCTTGTATTCGCACTGTCCGTATCGTGTACGAAAGGCTGTTTGGTGTTCGTCGCCCTTTCTCATTCGAATAAGATGATATCCGTCTTTTAGGTCAAGCTTCGTAAACACCTTTGCTCCACCAACATGGTCTCGGAGTTCATCCATCACTGGTAGGCGGTATTTATTCAGGATCGTCAATTTGTTGAGGTTCCTGTAGGCTACGCATAGCCGCAGACTTCCATCTGGTTTTGGAACGAAAAGGATTGGAGCGCCGTAAGGGGATTCACTATCGGCAATGTTTCCTTCTGCCATCAGTTTCTTAAGGTACTTATCCAGCTCGTTCAACTGGTGAGCCGACATTGGGTAAATTGGACCCCATGGGGGTTCGGCCTCTTCTTTAACGTTGATGGCGTGGTCGAAGGTTCTTCGAGGTGCCAGCATTATAGCGATTTTCTCTTGGAAAAGATCCTTATACTGCCAATAGGGTTTCCGCAGCGTTTCCAACTGTAAGCCTTCTTCTTCCTCTCGTTCTATCCTTCCCACTGTTAGGCGCACGGACTCCCCGTCCGGATTTACGGGGCAAAGTTACCCTACCTTGACGCATACCAACTTCGAAGGAAAAATATAACACCCCCCTCCAGCCCCGGCGTTGGGACGGCGCGTCATCACTGGCCGCCTGGGTAGTTGCGTCCCAACACCAAAGACCACTATCAACGGAACACATCTTATAACACCGTATACGTCGCGGCCGTCCGTCCGACCGGATCCTGTTCGCAGGATGTATGAGGGGAGACCTCCGGGCACCATATGCAAGTGGAGGCAGGTGAATCGGACGACGGCGCATGAGGTTACAAAAACTTGAAGACTGGTAGTCGGAAGAGGGGGTCGAAGGTAACGGGACGTTTTGCACGAAAGTTAGTCCACTCGTACCTACAAAGTCGTGTAGAGTATGAAGGCGGTAACTATGCCCTGTAAGTGGATCGGGTGAATCCACAGAGGACAAGTTGGTATAAAGATGGAGCCCGAGGGAAAAAAGCTATTGGTACGATCCCGAGGACAAGTCGTATAATGCCGGAAGACCAGAATACAACATGCAGTTGCAGGTTGAATTCTCTACGGAACCAACCAAAGAAGATTGGCCATCTTCTGTCCAGCGAGTTAGACTACCTTCGGCGAGCACGAGGGCAAGATAATTCGTAACCATTGTTGTCAACGGATAAACGGATGAGCTGACACCTGACGTGGGCTCCACACCATCAGGAATAATGAAAGCGCAGACCGATAAGTTGACCATGGGAGCAGAAGGTGTGGTAGAGAGTTTTCAGGGTCTACGAGTGTTCGCACTCAGGTGAAGTTCGCAGAGTTGCCGGCAAGGTACTTAGTTAGTATAGAGTTAGTATGTATACCGCGATTGCTCAGACGCGGAATATAAATATCGAAGCATCTTCGCTGCCATCAGACACACAAAAAAGCACCGAGAAGAGATCTTATCAATATAATAAGTTATCTACACTTTTATATCGTTACCAACACTTCGACTATCTACGCCGAAGTAAACCATTATATCTAGCCTACATTACTCGTGTCTTCTTAACGAGTTCTCCGATATAATTACGATCAAGGTCCTCGCTGTCGGAATACCTCACGCCGAAGCTACCACCTAACAGTATATTTATACTTCTCATCGTAACCGAGACGAATGTTTGGCAGAGAAACTCATACTCCCAAAACCGAAATCCTTTTTGAACCAAGACCATTAAGGACGACCTCAATATCACAAGTCTACTTGCCAACCTTCATTAGGGAACTAGGAACACAAAAACCCTACCACGAAACCTACGCTTACTGGATAAATCCAGTAAACACCATTACCACCAAAGACCTTGAAGCCTTATACCAGCAGTGGGAAGGTGAAGGGTTCCGTAACTACGAACCAGAGGAGGAAATAGGTCCGGTGTGGTACGTCGGGTACTACAGCGACGGAAGACGCTCAAGCCCCGAGTTTGAAATACCCGAAGTCTGGGGAGGAAACAAAAGATAAGTTTTCCTTATGGAAACCACAGAGATGGCTTCTGACCCGAAAGTGCCTCAAGCCATGGAATGGCAAGAAGGAGGGAGCGAAGAAGGAGATGAGCTTTCCTCCGTTCAAGCTCCAAGCGTGGAAACCACCGTCACCCACCTCGTCCGATCGCATTCGACGGATCGAACACCCCGATCCCCTGTGGGCTTAGGCTTCCTAGAAAAATACGGAAAAGGAAGACGCCCAGGAGGCCGCCGAACGCCGGAACCCACAGGCGAATCCCTCATGGCCGGTCGGATCCAAAGATTGGAACAAATCCTCGGCCGATTTGACCCAAAGCTTACTGTCAGTCAAGATAGACAACATCTTGCGTTCAATTCCCTCCCGACCAACATCTTATTGATGCCCCAAGAACTTGTAAAAGTCAAAAATCAGTTGAAATCTAGGGTCCAGATAGTCGGTCGAGAACTTGCTCGAGTAGATGAACAAGTGCGACTTTTGGGCTTGGAATCTCAAAAAGTCCAGGAAAGCTTCGCAACCCAGGTCGCAGAACGGCTGGGGGAGACAGACGAAAGACAAGCCAGACACGAGGCTGTCACCTCTCATCTCCACGAAGCCGTACAAGGAACCGGCGAACAATCCATGCACCGGGACCTACTCCTCGACCAGGAAATTGTTCGAATAAACGAGCAACACAAACGGGAACTGGCAGCTCACGAGATAAGTATTAATCTTGTGAGAGATGAGCTACGACACCACCAGGAATCTCGAGAAGCCCAAGATGGTGAGATCGCGGTGCTTAAGGCCCTGGTGGAGCAATTGATGGGGCAGGTCAAAGGAAAGGGAAAGGTGTCAGACCCGACACTAGAGGCGTCAGGGGCGGGTGGAGGAAGACCACCACCACCACGACACGGAGCAGCAGGAGCTCCAGGAGGAGGCGGCGGAGGGGACCCCGATGATGATGGAGAAGGATCGGGTAGAAAGCCAGATGAGGGAACGAAAGGAAGACGGGACGAGAGACCCGCACCCCGGCCTGAACAAGATGACTATGAATCCGAAAATGACGAACAGTTCAAACTGTTCTCACGGGTCATGGCCGAGTCCCTGGGAAAATGGACAAGAGTCCCAGCGGAACCCCCTGCCATGTTTAGAAACGAAAAACACCAAGATATCCGCATGTGGCTAAGGACGTGCACCGATTTCTTTGAACGAAACAGTTGGCAGTGGGAGGACGAGGCACAACGAATCCGATACGCCATAAGCCGAATGGATGGGAAAGAAGTCGCACCGTTTGCGTTAACATACCGACGACAAATGACCGGAGAAACTGGTTATACGAGACAAGCAGGATACGAGTTCTGGCACGTTTTTGCAGAACAAGTCCTGCGACACTTTGGACCCACCCATGAAGCGGAAAAATCCCTCCGAGAAATGGGATCGGTCAAGTATCGCGGTGATGTCGCCAAATTCTTGATGGAGATGGAAAATCTCAACATCCATGCAAGAGTCACCGGGATAGCCTGGAGAAAAATGATTGAAGACGAACTTCCCATAGAAGCATTGCGACGACTCTCGCATAGAGAATATGTCGATGATGGGGAATGGTTAGAAGCAGTCAGGACCGTAACCCGAGCGGAAGAAGATTTCAAGGAACGAAAAGATCTTCGAGGAGGCGGTCCCTCCGGCACGACACGAGGCGAAAAAAGGAAATTCGAGGATTCGAGGCCAACGGTTGCTGCCAAGCGTGTAAAGAAGCAGTACACGGCTACGGAAAAGGCGGCATACCAGAAGAAAAAGGCAGGGGACAGAAAGGTGAAGAAAGAAGGGTCGGTGGCACCAACGGGGGAGGTAAGACATACGGTGTGGTCGGAAGCACACCAGGGCGTCGATCAGAAAGTTGTCGATAAACGGAAATCTGACAACGACTGCACGCGATGCGGGATGAGAAACCACGTCTGGAAACACTGTCGAAAACCGATACAAGTATCGGCAGTGTATCGAGGGCAACCCAAGCCCAAACGACCATCCGCATTTGCGCCAAAACGACGCCCCCAGGTAG